>Ga0210030_1000002_pt1:0-50000 | contig 319583 bp, 308 predicted proteins | sample CryGeymeta201523_FD_183986 | JGI IMG/M metagenome (GOLD analysis project Ga0210030, IMG submission 183986) | Groundwater microbial communities from Crystal Geyser aquifers in Utah, USA - Crystal Geyser metaG 2015-23 (SPAdes) (version 2) | ecosystem: Environmental > Aquatic > Deep...
AAACAAACGTATTGTAGAAAAAATCATCAAAGAAAAGAAAGCAACTCAACCCGATTTATTTGAAGCAGAAGTTAATGAGCAAGAGCAATTAAAAGGGCTTGGTTTTAAAGTATTCAAACTGCAAAAATCCAATTTCCCGAGAGTAGCATATGCCCCCGACCCAGAGAAAACGCACGAAGAAAATGTAGAAGCACTCAAAAAATACATCCGTGATAAAGAAGCACAATTGATTTCGGCTTTCAACAAAGAAGAATTAATTACGGAGATTTTACTCAAAAATGGTTTTAAACTCAATTATACGTTAATCAAACAAGAGCAATTTACCAAAAACGAAATACTGTTTGCCACAGATGGCGACAAAGAAACCTTGGTTTGTTTGGATGGCGATTTGGCAGAAGAAACCGTAGAGCATTTTAAGAAAAACACCGAGCAAAAACTCATTGTGCTAGAACGTGCCTTAGACACCACCAAAAAATGGAATCTAAAACACTATATGAAGGATAATTTTAAAGCGTTTTAGAAATGGCAGAGGAAACAAAATAGTGAATTTTCACCAATTTTAAGAAAAGGCGAAGCTATTTTGACAAGCGTAAATTTTCAAATGACAATTATTATGAAATTTGACGAACCTGATATAAAACCAGACTCAAGCCCCCCCAAGATTAAAATGAAATTTAATCTGTTGGGTGTAATTCAATTTTTTAAAAGTAAAAACCACATAGCAACATAGTTTTACTGTTTTTTTTAAGTCGTTTCACTCAATTTTAGAAAATTATAGCTATGTGATTCTCATTAATTGGGCTATCTCTAACTTTTTTCTATGTTTCTCCTATGTGGCTAAATAATAATATGTTCTTCCAAATTTATTTTTGTCTTAATTGCACCCAACGAGTGATATTCATTAAAAAATAAACGTTCACTGACTGAGATAAATAAATTTTTAATACATTTAAGCGTTTAAAATTGATTTAAAATTTCAACTTAGAATACGACAAAACCCCTAAAGAAGTAAAAAATTGCAAAAAAACACTTTATAAGGAATAAGAAACAAAAAAATTAGCTAGAAAAAAAACAACTATTTATGGAAAAAAGACACCCCTTTTCACAAAGGAATGTATGAAAAAAAGGTAGGAGTTCATCACCTATCCGTAGGAACGCACCACCCACTCGTAGGAAGGCATGCCCCACTCGTAGGAACACACCACCCAACCGTAGGAACGCACCACCCACTCGTAGGAACCCATCCCCTGCTCGTAGGAACGCACCACCCACACGTAGGAAAAGGCTACCCAACCGTAGGAATAGAAAAGGCAATCATCCGCAAGGAAATCGCAATAAAAAAAGTAGTTAACATTAAATACATTAAAAAGATGGCATCAAAAAGAAAGTTATCCGAAGTAGCCCAACTAGAGCAATATCGTATTGCACTAGAAAATGTCAGTTTACAACCAGAAATAGCGGCTATTATGGCTGAGTTTGGGTATGACGAAACAGTAATTACCGAAGGCAAAACACTGCTAAACGCAACCAGAGCAGCATTCGACTTCAATAAAAAAGAAGACGATGAAAGCACAGAAGCCTATGCAGATTTTTTTTCCTTAAAAGAAGAGCTCACTCAAAAGTTCATTCTCGATCGAAAAAAAGCAAAGGTGGTTTTTAAAAACGAACCCATTATTTTGAGCAAATTGGCAATCAACGGAAGCATACCTGATGCTTATATCAATTGGCTCGAAACCATCAAAAAGTTTTACTCGGAATCAAATGCAGATACTACTATCAAAACCAAATTGGCTCGGTTAAAAATCACCCCCGAAGATTTGACGGCAACACTGCAACAAATAGACAGTCTTGAAGCAAAAAGAACCGCCTATCTAAGGGAAAAAGGAGAAAGCCAAGACGCTACCAAGAAAAAAGATACCGCTTTTGGTAACCTAGAAAAATGGATGAGTGAGTTCTATGCAGTGGCAAAAATTGCCCTTATAGGTTCACCTCAATTATTAGAATCGATTGGTAAATTTGTAAGAAGTTAAGATACAGGTAAACTAGTTTTCAATAAATACATTTTAATAGCCCACGGTTTTGCTGTGGGCTTTTGTATTTTTAACCTTCATCACAAAAAATCCCAATAAAATCCTATCTTTATAGCTTAAAAGAAAATTTATGAGAACCGCACAAGAATATTTTGACGAATACGCACTAAGCCATCAAAACAAGACCAATATTGCCATTCATTATCTATGTGTTCCACTGATTTTCTTCAGTGTGATTGGCTTATTGATGAGTATTCCAACGACTTTTTTAGAGAATTTATTCGGATTGTACAATCCGTTGTTAGAAAATTGGGCAATAGTAATTGGAGCGTTGCTATCAATTTTCTATATGCGATTGGGCTTTTGGTATTTTGCACAAATGCTATTTGTCATCTTACTGTGTGTGGTGCTTAATTTTTGGTTGAGTAATCTCACAAACTTGCAGAATGCTTCTTTGTCAATTTTTATTATTGCTTGGCTTGGACAATTTTACGGCCATAGAGTAGAAGGCGTAAAACCCTCTTTTTTAAAGGATTTACAATTTTTATTGATTGGTCCATTGTGGGTGATTCAAAAAATTGGAGCTAAAAACTGAAAATTATTTACGATATTTACACATAAAATATAATGTTATGGCGACAGTAGATACCATAAGAAATGGACTTATAAACAAAATATTAGCGATTAAAAATAAAGATTTTTTAGTAGCACTTGACACCTTAATTTCATCAAGTGAGGCAACATCAACAATTGTAGAAATTTCCGAAGAACAAAAAATAATGTTGCAAATGAGCGATGAAGATATCAAAAATGGGAAACTAATTTCACAAGAGGCTATGGATAAAAGAAATTTAGAATGGCTAAACACATTGTAGTTTGGACAAAAACTGCTGACCTTCAATTTATTGGAATTTTAGAGTATTGGGTTCGTAGAAATAAATCAACCAAATTTTCAAAAAAACTCATACAATTAGTTTCTGAAAGAACAAATCAAATAGCGGAAAAACCATTTCTCTGCAAATCAACTGATTTTACAGATGTAAGAGTAGCTTCTCTGAGAAATTTCAGCATCTATTACAAAATTACTGATACACAAATCATCATCTCAGCATTTTGGGACAATCGTCAAGATTTTAAAAAACTTTTAGAATTGTTGCAAAACAAAAATAATCTATGAAATCAATCATTTCTTTCGAAGATTTTGAAAAAATTGACCTCCGAATGGGAACAATTATCGAAGTCAACGATTTTCCAAAAGCCAAAAAACCAGCGTATCAATTAACGATTGATTTTGGGGATTTAGGCATTAAAAAATCAAGTGCACAAATCACCAATTTATACTCAAAAAATGATTTATCAAACAGACAAGTGATTGCCATCGTGAATTTTAAACCAAGACAAATTGCCAATTTTATCAGTGAAGTGTTGGTTTTAGGCGTTTATAATGAAACTGGAAATGTGGTTTTGTTAAAAGCTTCTAAACCCATAAAAAATGGAGCATCAGTAAGCTAACTTTCAATTTTGATTATTGAATTTTGAATTATTTCTTTGGATTATTTAAGATAATCAAAGCACCAATAACTCCAGGAATCCAACCACAAAGCGTTAAAATAAAAATAATAGTAAATGAGCCACAACCCCTGTCAATCACTGCAAAAGGAGGAAAAAAAATCGCCAATAATACTCGTAGAATACTCATTTTTTAAAAGTTAGTTGTATTTTTAGAACGACCAAAGACCGAAATTGTTACGTTAAAAAAATATCGATCACTAAAAAATTCATTTATCATAGAATCAATAAAAATAGTAAAAAGCCGTTTATTACAAATTTTACTGCCTTTTTTATTCGGATATTTGTGAAATATAATTTTACTTTTTTAACACAAATGATTCTACAATCTGTTTTAGAAAACTTACACAAAACCCTTCAAGGTGAGGTGCTTTTTGACAATCTTCATAAAACCATTTACGCAACAGATGCCTCTGTGTATCGCAAAATTCCACTGGCAGTTGCGTTTCCAAAAAATGAAAATGATCTCAAAATTCTAATTGATTTCGCATCAAAAAACTCAATTACTTTAATTCCAAGAACTGCAGGAACTTCTTTGGCAGGTCAATGTGTTGGAGAAGGAATTGTAGTGGATGTTTCCAAATATTTTACCAAAATCATATATTTTGATGAAACTTCAAAAACAATTACTGTGCAACCAGGAATTGTTCGTGACGAACTGAATAACTATCTAAAACCATTTGGATTGTTTTTTGGACCAAACACTTCCACTTCAAACAGATGTATGATTGGAGGTATGGTTGGCAACAATTCATCAGGAAGTACCTCTATAAAATATGGGGTAACTCGTGATAAAGTGCTGAAAATTGAAGCCATTTTGAGTGATGGGACTTCAGCTACTTTTCAAGAAATAACTTCGGATGAATTTATAAAAAAAACCAAAGAAAATTCTTTAGAAGGAAACATTTATAAAACGATTTTTGAAGAACTATCTTCTGAAATCAATCAAAAAGAAATCAAAAAAGAATTTCCAAAGGAAACCATTCACAGAAGAAATACAGGCTATGCTGTTGATGAATTTTTGAAGTGTGATTTGTTTGGTGGCACAACACCAAGCATCAATATTGCAAAATTATTGACAGGAAGTGAAGGAACGTTAGCGTTTTCTACTGAAATTACCTTACAATTAGATGCACTTCCTCCAAAAGAAAGCATCATGGTTTGCTCTCATTTTACAAGCATTAATGAGAGTATGAAAGCCACTTTAATTGCCATGAAACACAATTTGTACAATTGTGAATTGATGGACAAAACCATTTTAGATTGTACCAAAAACAACCGTGAACAAACCAAAAATCGGTTTTTCTTACAAGGTGATCCTGAAGCTATTTTGATGTTGGAAGTTTCTTCAAATTCAATTGAAGAAACTGAAATTTTAGCTGACAAATTGATTGCAGACTTAGAAAAAAACAACTTCGGATTTTACCATCCAAAGGTTTATGGAGCTGATATCAATAAAGTTCATGAACTTAGAAAAGCGGGTTTGGGATTGTTGGGAAATATTGTTGGCGACATGAAAGCGGTGGCTTGTATTGAAGATACTGCTGTTGCTTTGGAAGATTTGCCAAATTATATCGAAGAATTTACACAAATGATGAATCGTTTTCAGCAAAATGCTGTGTATTATGCTCATGCAGGAGCTGGAGAAATTCATTTACGCCCAATTCTGAATTTAAAAAAGCCAGAAGATGTGGTGTTGTTTCGAAAAATAACAACTGAAACTGCACAATTAGTCAAAAAATACCAAGGTTCATTTAGTGGTGAACATGGAGATGGCATTGTGCGTGCTGAATTTATTCCTTTGATGATTGGCGAAAAGAATTATCAATTATTACGAAGAATCAAAAAAGCTTTTGATCCACAAAATGTTTTTAACCAAGGAAAAATTACAGATGCTTTTCCAATGGACAAAAGTTTACGCTATGAAGTGGATAGAAAAGAACCTGAAATCAATACAATTCAAGATTTTTCTGATAGTGAAGGAATTTTAAAATTAGCCGAAAAATGCAATGGTTCAGGAGATTGTAGAAAACCTGCTTCTGCTGGTGGAAGCATGTGCCCAAGTTATAGAGCTACCAAAAATGAAAAAGATACCACAAGAGCAAGAGCAAATGCGTTGCGTGATTTCTTAACAAATTCTGATGAAACTAACAAGTTTAATCACAAAGAATTAAAAGAGGTTTTTGACCTTTGTTTGAGTTGCAAAGCTTGCGCTTCTGAATGTCCAAGTAACGTGGATATTGCAACTATGAAAGCCGAATTTTTGTATCAATATCAAGAAACTAATGGGTATTCTTTTCGAAATTCACTGTTCGCAAATAATGTGAAATACAACAAAATAGGCAGTATTGCTCCTGCAATTACAAACCTTGTTTTGAATACCTCATTGACAAAATCTGTGATGGGAATTGCCCAACAAAGAAGTATTCCAAAATTGGCAAATACCACTTTTAGCAATTGGTTTGCGAAACAAAAAATAGTAAAAAAACAAAAAATAGTGTATCTATTTAATGATGAATTTACCAATTTTTATGATGTTGAAATTGGAAAAGACGCCATTTTTGTGTTGGAAAAATTGGGCTATGAAATCAAAATAGTTCATCACGCAGAAAGTGGTCGCAGTTTTATATCCAAAGGATTTTTGAAAGAAGCCAAAAAAGTATGTGACCAAAATATTGAAATTTTCAAAGATGTAATTACGGATAAAACCCCTTTGATTGGTATTGAACCTTCTGCAATTTTGACGTTTAGAGACGAATACATTCGCTTGGCAACTGATAAAAAATCCGCCGAAAACATCGCAAAAAACGCTTTTACTTTCGAAGAATTTTTAAGTAACGAATATCAAAAAAACAACATTGATGTTTCATTATTTACATCCGAAGAAAAAGAAATTAAGATTCATGGCCATTGTCATCAAAAAGCATTATCGAGCACACATGCAAGTTTTCAAATCTTGAATATTCCTACAAATTATAAGGTAACTATTTTAAATACTGGTTGTTGCGGAATGGCAGGTTCTTTTGGTTATGAAAAAGAACATTACGAAATCAGTATGCAAGTGGGTGAAGATACCTTGTTCCCCAAAATAAGAAATTGCGCTCCTGAAACCGAAATTGCAGCATCAGGAACAAGTTGCCGTCATCAAATTTATGACGGTACAAAACGAATAGCCAAACATCCAATAACGCTTTTAAAAGAAGCATTAATCTAAAAAATTATGAGCAAAAAATTCAAATATACAGCTGCCGAAAATCGCTACGAAAAAATGAACTTTAGAAGAACTGGAAAAAGTGGTTTACTATTACCAGAAATCTCTTTAGGATTGTGGCATAATTTTGGAAAAAATGATGATTTTTCAAATCAAAGAAATCTTTTAAAATGTGCTTTTGACAATGGAATTACCCATTTTGACTTGGCAAATAACTATGGTCCACCTCCAGGTTCTGCCGAAGAGAATTTTGGAAAAATCCTAAAAAAAGACTTCAAACAATACAGAGATGAACTGATTATTTCATCAAAAGCGGGTTATGGAATGTGGCCTGGACCTTATGGAGATTTGGGTTCAAAAAAGTTTTTGGTAGCTAGTTTAGACCAAAGTTTGCAACGAATGGGACTAGATTATGTGGATATTTTTTACCATCACAGACCAGATTATGACACACCTTTAGAAGAAACAATGGGCACTTTAGATTTGATGGTTCGTCAAGGAAAAGCGTTGTATATTGGAATTTCAAATTACCAACCTGAAAGAGCGGAAGCCGCTTTTAAAATTTTAAAAGATTTAGGCACACCTTGTTTGATTCATCAACCAAGATATAATTTATTTGACAGGTGGATTGAAAATGGATTGTTGGATTTGTTAGGAAATTCGGGTGTTGGCAGCATTTGTTTTTCACCTTTAGCACAAGGAATGTTGAGTAATAAATACATCAATGGTTTGCCAAAAGATTCAAGAGCGGTAAAAGACAGCCCTTTTTTAAGCGCAAATCAAGTTATAGAAATGTTGCCAAAAATTAAAGCGCTGAATGAAATTGCACAAAATAGAAATCAGAGTTTGGCGCAAATGGCAATAGCTTGGATTTTGAAAGATAACAGAATCACTTCTGTGTTAATTGGCGCAAGCAAAACTGAGCAAATTTTGGACAGTATAAAGGCTACTGAAAATACTCATTTTTCTGAGGAAGAGTTGAATAAAATTAGGCAAGTTATTGGGTAATTAAAAAATCTCACAGTTCCGATATTTAGAAACTTTTAAATATTACTTTAAATTAAAAAACTATGAAATCCATTATTATTATTTTTTTATTATTTTCATTTATTACATTTTCTCAAAACAAATCTGACGTTAGAAATACAAGCTGGGGAATGACAAAAAATGAAGTCATCAGTTCTGAATATCCACTAAAACCTAAAATTAAAGATGACGAAATTAGTTATGAAAATGTAGATATTGGGAATGGATATGAAGCAACTATTTTATATTTTTTTAAAAATGAAAGATTATCAAACATAACTTTTATTGTTCATGGTTCTGAATATTTAATAAATACGTGTGATAAAATTACACCATTCATTAATAAAGTTTCATCTGCTGAATATATTTTCAATGATTTAAAAAATAAGAATTATTTGTGTTCCCTAGGATGGAGATTAAGTAATGGTGATGGTAAGAGTCTTTACGATTATAAGGATAAAATAAAAGAATTAAGAAATTGTAACACAGAAACTAATACTTTAAAATTCATACAAGAAAAAGCAATAGAAAATAATTCATCAAGAATTTCTGTAAGTTTTGCAAATAAGCGTACTTTTTTAACTTTCACTTTTAATGAGCATCAAAATTCTCCTCATACTGATGAAATAAGAAAATTAGGAATTAATTCAAGATGTGATGGTTTTTTCTTTAATATTCGATTTTGGATGAAATATGAACCGAGTAATGAAGTTATGAATGAAACCAGTAAATCAAGATTTTAATTTTTTTCCAAACTACTTTTAATCATTTCAATTTTAGCCAAAGCATCAGCTTCTTTTTTACGTTCTAGTGCAAGTACTTGTTGAGGAGCATTTGAAACAAAACGTTCATTTGATAATTTTTGTTGCACACTTTTTAAGAATCCTTCAGCTCTTTGAAGTTCTTCATTTAGTTTAATTTTTTCTGCTTCAGCATCAATATTTTCTGCTGCAATTGGCACGAAATATTCATTTGATTTGACTCTAAATGAAGCTCCTTCCACTTTTTCTAAAACGTATTGAATCATAGAAGAATTGATGAGTTTTTGAATAACTGCATTAAAATTATCTAAATTTTTTTCGTTATTGATGACAAAAACTTCAATACTATCTTTGAAAGGAATGTTTTTATCTTTTCTGATAGTTCTAATTCCTGAGATAACTTCTGTTGCAAATTCAAATTGATTGATAATATTCATATCAAAATCTTTTTGAATAGGATATTTTGCAATAACCAACGCTTCTTTAGGAGTTCTTTCAGCAATGTGTTGCCAAATTTCTTCTGTCAAAAACGGCATAAATGGATGCAATATTTTCAGATTGTTTTCTAATACTTCAATTACTGAATTGAACGTTTTTTTGTCAATTGGTTGCTGATACCCAGGTTTTACAATTTCCAATAACCAAGATGAAAAATCGTCCATAATCAGTTTGTAAATTGCCATTAAAGCATCTGATAATCTGTACTTTGAAAAATGATCTTCAATTTCTGACAATACTTTTTGAAATTTTGCTTCATACCATTCCAATCCAATTTCTGCGGTTTTTGGTTGTTTTAAATTGGCATCAATTTCCCAACCTTTTATCAAACGAAAAGCATTCCAAATTTTATTGGCAAACGCTTTTCCTTGTTGGCATAATTCTTCATCAAACATCAAATCGTTTCCAGCAGCTGAACTTAACAACAAGCCAACTCTCACACCATCAGCTCCATAATCGTCAATTAATTTTAATGCATCAGGAGAATTTCCTAGTGATTTTGACATTTTTCTACGTTGTTTGTCACGAACCAAACCTGTCAAATATACGTTTTCAAACGGTTTTTTTCCTCTGTATTCATAGCCAGCAATAATCATTCTTGCTACCCAAAAGAATAAAATATCTGGACCTGTAACCAAATCATTGGTTGGATAATAATAGTTAATTTCTTCATTTTCAGGATTTCGAATTCCGTCAAAAACCGAAATTGGCCACAACCAAGATGAAAACCAGGTATCTAAAGCATCATTATCTTGCTTTAAATCTTGAATTGTGAGTGTTGAATTTTTAGTTTTTAGTTTTGCTAATTCAAGCGCTTTTTCAATAGATTCTGCCACAACAAAATCCTCTTTTCCTCCCGAAATTTCGGGACCAAAATAATACGCTGGAATTTGTTGTCCCCACCACAATTGTCGAGAAATATTCCAATCACGAATGTTTTCCATCCAATGACGATACGTGTTTTCAAACTTTTTTGGAACTAAATTAATTTCTGAATTTTCGCCCAAAACTGCATCAATAGCTGGTTTTGCTAATGCTTCCATTTTCAAAAACCATTGATCAGACAATCTAGGTTCAATCACAGCTTTGGTTCTTTCAGAAGTACCAACTTTATTGATATATTGTTCCGTTTTTAACAAACAACCTAGATTTTCTAATTCTTTGGTAACTTCTTTTCGAACTACAAAACGATCTTTTCCTTGATAATACAACCCAAATGAATTTAAAGTAGCATCATCATTAAAAATATCAATAATTTCTAATTGATGTTTTTCTCCCAAGGTTTTGTCATTTACATCATGAGCAGGTGTAACTTTTAAACAGCCAGTTCCGAATTCAATATCAACATATTCATCTTCAATAATTGGAATAATTCTATTGCAAATTGGCACAATCGCTTTTTTTCCTTTCAGATGAGCAAAACGTTCATCATTTGGATTGATACAAATAGCAGTATCTCCAAAAATGGTTTCAGGTCTTGTAGTTGCTATAGTTAACGTTTCTTGAGAATCAACAATTTTATAATTTATAAAATACAAATTCCCTTGTCTTTCCTCATAAATTACTTCTTCATCAGACAAAGTTGTTTTGGCTTCAGGATCCCAATTTACCATTCTAAAACCTCTGTAAATCAATCCTTTATTATATAAGTCCACAAAAACTTTGATAACGGATTCTGACATTGCAGGATCCATTGTAAACGCAGTTCTATCCCAATCGCAAGAGGCACCTACCTTTTTTAATTGCTCTAAAATAATGCCTCCATATTCATTTTTCCATTCCCAAGCATGAGCCAAAAATTCTTCGCGAGTCAAGTCATTTTTATTGATTCCTTGCTCTTTTAATTTCGCAACAACTTTTGCTTCAGTAGCAATAGAAGCATGATCCGTTCCAGGAACCCAACACGCATTTTTGCCCAACAAACGTGCACGTCTTATCAAAACATCTTGAATGGTATTGTTGAGCATGTGTCCCATATGCAAAACGCCAGTAACATTCGGAGGAGGAATCACAATCGTATAAGGCTCTCTTTCATCAGGAGTTGAATGAAAATAGTTGTTTTCAATCCAATATTGATACCATTTGCTTTCTACTTGGCTTGCATCATATTTTGATGGAATTGTCATTTTTTGGAATAATTTTTGAGATATAGTTCGCAAAAATACAATTATCTAATTTGTATAAAAAATTAGTAGTTCATTTTTTAAAACAAATATTATTTAATAATTTTACAGCAAATTTTAAAAACATGAAAACAATATTCTCATTTTTTGCAATCCTTTTTATTTCAATTTCAATTCACTCTCAAGAATTTAAGTTTGAAACAGAAACAATTGATTATGGTTCAGTTTCTCTAGGTTCAAACGGAGATAAGGTTTTCGTGTTTAAAAATATCGGGAATCAGCCTTTGATTATTTCAAATATTCAATCTTCTTGTGGTTGTACAGTGCCAAAAAAACCAGAAAAACCAATTATGCCTGGTGAAAAAGGTGAAATTAAAGTTTCTTATGATACCAAAAGAGTGGGGGGATTTTCGAAACAAATTACTATTTTTTCCAATGCTACTGACCCAAAAAAAGTAATCAGAATTAAAGGAATTGTAGAGCAAGCATCTTCTTTAGAAAAAGAGAAAAATATGCTTTCTAATTCAAAAAGTTAGACTAGATTTTTTGTTTTAGACGAAATTCAAAATTTAATTTTTGTCCATTTCTGTCTATTTGTAATTTTATTTTTTTGTGGTCATTTTCCTGAAATTTACTAACTATTTTGCTGAGATTAAAATTATGGACAGGAATTCCGTTGATACTCACAATGATATCATCACCCTTTAATCCAGCTTTATCCGAAGGAGAATTTTTTACCACACTTTTGATTTTAAAAGAAGGTTTAAATTTGTAAGAAAAGCTAGTCACAAAACTTATAGTACTATTAGTTTCAATATTTTGACTGTAACCATCTTTATAAGTTTTAGTTTCCTGTTCTCTAACCAATTGTTTTCCATTATAAACAACTTCCAAACCACTCATATTGTAATTGAATTTATCAGAAAAATTTTGGTTTTTTTTAAGAGTCAGTTTTTTATTTGGATAATCAATCCAAACATGAAATCTTCTCAAAATTCCGGCACCTAGACTTCCATTTCGTTCTTTGTAAATTCTGGCATTTAAAGTCGTTAATGAATCTAAAAACGAAACCGTTGGTTGATAAATTTCGTAAGAACCAACTTTAAATTTTGGAATTCTGCTTCTATTTCCATAAATCGTACCACTCAAACCTTCACCTAAAATATCGATGAAAAATTTTTTAGGAGTTTTGATGTTTTTTTCAGAATCTACAAAAAGCCAAAGAGCATCACTTCCACCAGAATCGATTAGCAAATTTACATCAGTTAATGAATTTCCAATAGTATCCAATTGAACTTTTGCTTTGATAAAAGGCTTTCTTCTAATGATTTGCATCGGAAATACTTCACATTTTTTACACTTTTTATAAACAAATGTTTCTGGTTTATAAAAAACAATTTTTTTAGTACTGTAATTTATTTTTAAAATAAAATTTTTTATCAAATCATGACCAATAATTCCATGAATTGTTGTGCCCATCTTGCTTGATAAATCAAAAAAATCTCTCAGGATAATATAAATTGATTCGTTTTCACTTTGAATATTTTGAATAGCAATTGTATTGTTTTGAGACAACAATGCTTCTACTGAATTTCCTTTTCCAAGTCCCTGAAGTTCAACTTTTTCAATATTTTTTAACCCAATTGTATCATTGTCAGAAAGATTAAACAAAATGGTTTTATTTGACCCAGAATCCAAAATAAAAGAAAGTTCTTTATTATTGATTTTTAAAGGAATAACGATTAAATTATGAATCAATTTAAAATCAACTTGCACCATTTTTTTACTTGGATTTAAAAATCGAAAACCCTCTTGCGCATTAAAATTTAATGACAAAATGATAAAAAAATGAACCAGAAAAAGTGTTTTAGGTTTCAGAAAAGAATATTTTTTAAATTAAAATTGAAAATACGAAATAAGAATTATTTGAACTATTTTTTATCAAATAATTAACCTTTAAAGAAATTGTATTAAAAAGCTCGTCATAAACATATATTTTGCAAATTTGCACTTTAAAAATTTTAACATTTTACTATGCCTTCAATATCCAAAAAAGGATTTCAAATGCCAGAATCTCCCATAAGAAAACTGGCTCCTTACGCTGAAAAAGCTTACGAACAAGGCAAAAAAGTGTACCATTTAAATATTGGTCAGCCTGACATCAAAACCCCTAAAATCGCATTGAATGCCATCAGCAATCATTCACTGGAAATCATTTCGTATTCAAGTTCAGATGGTTCAGAACAGTATAGAAAAAAAATTGCCAATTATTATAGCAAACATGATATTCAAGTAAATCATGATGAAATTATTGTAACAACAGGGGGTTCTGAAGCATTGCTTTTTGCCTTTGGAACCATTATGGATACTGATGATGAAGTGATTATTCCTGAACCTTTTTATGCGAATTTCAACGGATTTTCAGCTGCTTCTGGTGCGAATATTGTTCCTGTAATTTCAAAATTTGAAGACAATTTTGCATTGCCTCCTATTGAAGAATTTGAAAAATTAATTACTCCAAAAACAAAAGCAATTTTAATTTGTAATCCTGGAAATCCAACTGGGTATTTATACAGTAAAGAGGAAATTAAAAAATTAGCTGAAATTGTCATCAAACATGATTTATTTTTAATCGCAGATGAAGTTTATAGAGAATTTGTTTATGATGGAAATGAACATTATTCAATTTTACAAGAACCTAGTTTAGCTAATTATGCAATTATTATTGACTCAGTATCAAAAAGATACAGTATGTGTGGTGCGCGAATAGGTTATTTGGTTTCAAAAAATAAAGAAGTAATCAAAACGGCATTGAAATTTGCACAAACTCGTTTGAGTCCACCAACTTTAGCTCAAATTGCTTGTGAAGCAGCTTTGGATACGCCACAATCTTATTTTGAAGAAGTGAGAGAAGCTTATCAAAAAAGACGAAATGTGTTGATTGAAGGATTGCAAAAAATTGAAGGTGTAAAAGTGACAAAACCCAAAGGCGCATTTTATTGTATTGTTGAATTACCTGTAAAAAATGCTGATCATTTTGCACAATGGTTGTTAGCATCTTTTGATGTTGATGGAGAAACTGTCATGGTTGCGCCAGCTGCGGGTTTTTATTCAACGCCTAATGTTGGTTTAAACCAAATAAGAATTGCGTACGTTTTGAACGAAGAAAGTCTAAAAAAAGCAATCAATATTTTAGAGAAAGGATTAAAAATTTACAGAGATTAATTGACAATTTTAGAAAACATATCGCTCAAAAATTACAATACCTTTGGCATTTCTGTGAATGCAAAACGCTTTATTGAGATCAATTCTGTCGAGGAATTGCAAAAACTTTTATTGAAAGAAAAAGCACTGTTTTTACTTTCTGGCGGTAGCAATATGTTGCTTACAAAAGATATTGAAAAATTAGTTGCTCATATAAATATCAAAGGAATTTCAATTGAAAATGAAGATGAAAACATTGTTGAAGTTACCGTAAATGCAGGAGAAAATTGGCATGAATTTGTACTTTGGTGTGTGAATAAAAATTATGGGGGAATCGAAAATTTGTCGCTAATTCCAGGAAAAGTGGGCACTTGTCCAATTCAAAATATTGGCGCTTATGGCGTGGAAGTAAAAGATACCATTACAAAAGTTTCTGCCATTGAAATAAAAACTAGAAAAATAACATCATTCACAAATGAAGAATGTAAATTTGATTATAGAAATTCTATTTTCAAAAAAGAAACAAAAGACAACTATATCATCATTTCAGTTTCATTTAAATTGACAAAAAAACACCATGTTTTTCACACCTCTTATGGTGCCATTGAAACTGAATTGTCCTTGAAAAAAATCATAACACCGAATTTAAAAGACATTTCTGATGCAGTAATTGCCATTCGAAAATCAAAACTGCCTGATCCAAAAGAATTAGGAAATAGTGGCAGTTTTTTTAAAAATCCACTAATCAATGTCAAACATTTCGAAAAATTACAAAAAAGTTTACCAACAATTCCAAGTTATAAAATTTCAGAAAACGAGCTTAAAATTCCTGCTGGATGGCTTATAGAACATGCTGGTCTTAAAGGAAAAAGATTTGGGAATTGTGGTATTCACGAAAAACAAGCCTTGGTTTTGGTTAATTATGGTAATGCTTCTGGCATAGAAATCTTGAATTTGGCAAAAAAAATTCAGAAAATAATTTTAGAAACCTACGAAATTGTGTTGGAAATTGAAGTAAATATAGTTGAGTAAAAATATACATCTTTCAAAAAAGAGAACTACTCCTTTTTCTCCATCTACCTTATAATACGTATCTTTGTTGCAAAATAAATATTTATGAAATTACTTTTTCTTACTTTAGGATTATTAGGATTGGGTATTGCAGGAATTGCCATAAAAATTTGGGCAAAAAAAGACGGTAAATTTGCTGGAACTTGTGCAAGTCAAAATCCAATGTTAAATAAAGAGGGGATTGCTTGCGGTTTCTGCGGCAAAATGCCTGATCAATTTGATACTTGTAAAGAACCTCAACATAAATAAGACAATTTTATTGCAATGATTTTAACTGTAGTTTTCTACATTTTTGTTTTCTTTACTGCAATTCAAATCAGTTATTATTTATTATTTTCAAACATTCTTTTTCCAAATAAAAGAACATTTAAATTGCCTGAATTTCCAATATCAGTAATTATTTTTGTAAAAAACAGTGCTGAAAATCTTAGAAATTTTCTTCCTTCAATTTTAACTCAAAATTATCCAATCTTTGAGATTGTTCTGATTGATAACAATTCAACTGATAAAACACACAAAGTAATCAACTCTTTTGCTAAAAAACACCCAAATATCCACATCGTTAGTGTTGAAAATAACGAAGCTTTTTGGGGTAGTAAAAAATATGCGATGACTTTGGGAATAAAAGCCGCAAAATTCGAACACCTACTTTTTACAGAAGCAAATTGCAAACCTATTTCTGAACATTGGATTAGTGAAATGAGCAGGCAATTTTCAAAAGAAAAAACAATTGTTTTAGGATATTCTCGTTATAAGAAAGAAAAAAAAATTACGAACTTTTTAATTCGTTTTTACCATTTTTTAACCGCTATTCAATTGCTTAATTTTTCTAAAATAGGAATGCCTTTTATGGCTGATGGAAAAAATTTTGCTTACAAAAAAGAGGATTTTTACAGAGCAAAAGGTTTTATAAATCACATGAAACAAGAATTGGGTGAAGATGATTTATTTATCCAAGATGCTGCAAATAAAATAAATACAACGTATTGCATCAGTAAAAACAGCTTTGTTGAAACCACAAATTGTGACTTATTTACAGATTGGTTTTTTTTACAGAGAAAAAAAGTTTTTTTAAGAAAAAAATACCAACCAAAACACCGTTTTGTATTGAACTTGTTCACTATTTCAAAATTGTTTTTTTATGTTTTTGGAACTGTTCTATTATTCTTTTTTCCTTTTGAAATAATTCTCTCAATAATGTTTGTTTATTTTCTAACTCAATACATCATCGTTGGAATTTCGGCAAAAAGATTGGACGAAAAAAATCTCATTTACTTTTTACCTTTGCTAGATATTGTATTTTTATTGATTCAAATGAGTATATTTATGGCTAATTTGACTTCAAAACCATCTCATTGGAAATAGATTCTAAAAATCTTGAAATTCAAATATCAAAAGCCAAAAGCGGAAATCAAGCTGCTTTTCGGTTTTTGCTTGATACTTTTTGGGCTGCTGTTTATAATTTTCAATTAAAACGCACCAAAAACGAGAACGAATCTGAAGACATTACCATACAAACTTTTTCAAAAGCTTTTGACAAAATTGCCACTTTTGATGAAAAATATGTTTTTAAAACTTGGTTAATTACCATTTCTAAAAATGTGCATATTGACAATTTAAGAAAGCAAAATAGTTCATTATCAGTAAAAATTACCAAAGAACAGGATGAAAGGGTTCATTTAATTGCTGATGAAAATCCAACTCCCGAAGACACTATTATTGGAGAGCAAAATCTTGCTAAATTATTACGAGATATCAAGCAATTAAAACCTAAGTATCAAGAAGTTATTCAGTTGCGTTATTTTCAAGAATTGTCTTATAAAGAAATTTCAGAGCAACTTCAAGAACCAATTAGCAATGTAAAAGTGAAATTATTGCGTGCCAAAAAACTATTAGCGGAGATTATAAAAAAATCTTAAATGAAAAAATCAATTTTACAATCTTTTGGTCCAGGATTGTTATTTGCAGGCGCTGCAATTGGCGTTTCACATTTAGTGCAATCCACAAGAGCTGGAGCAGATTTTGGTTTTGGATTGATGTGGGCACTATTTTTAGTACACCTTTTTAAATATCCTTTTTTTCAATTCGGACCAAGATATGCAGCTGCAACTGGAGAAACTTTGTTGGATGGTTATCGAAAAATGGGGAAATCTGTACTTGTGGTTTATTATGTTTTGAACTTTGCAACCATGTTTACAATTCAAGCTGCTGTTACAATTGTGACTGCTGGTTTGGCTTCACAGCTATTTGGTTTTACAAATAATTTAGTGATTTGGTCATCTGTAATATTAATTATCAGTATTTTAATACTAGTAATTGGAAAATATAAACTGTTGGATAATTTGATGAAATTTATTGTTATTATTCTAACTATCAGTACAATATTTGCAGTTTTTGTTGCTATTTTTAATTCAAATGAAACTTTTGAAATTACTCAAATATTTCCATCAGAAACTCTAGAAATTACTTTTTTAATTGCTTTTTTAGGTTGGATGCCTGCTCCTGTTGATGTTTCTATTTGGCATTCCATTTGGTCAGTAGAAAAAAATAAAACATCGGTTTCAAGAACAACTGCAAAAGAAGCTATTTTTGATTTTAATGTTGGTTATATTGGAACCCTGTTTATGGGAATTTGTTTTATTGCTTTAGGAGCTTTAGTCATGTTTAAATCGGGAGCAACTTTCTCAAATAAAGGCACTGAATTTGCTTCACAACTCATCCATTTATATACCAAAAACTTAGGAAATTTTTCTTATATTTTTATTGCAGTTGCTGCATTTACAACCATGTTTAGCACTACAATAACGACACTTGATGCCTCTCCAAGAGCAATGACCATTTCCACAGAACTATTATTTGACCGAAAAACAATTTTCAATTATTGGTTTTGGATTGTTTTTTTATTGATTGGAACGTTTATTATTTTGCAATTTTTCATCGGAGAAATGGGCGGTTTGGTAAAATTAGCAACAATTTTATCTTTCTTGACAGCGCCATTTTATGCGATTTTAAATTATTTATTAATCACAGGAAAACATACACCAAAAGAACATCATCCAACGTTTTTTTTAAAGCTACTAAGTTTGATGGGAATTCTATTTTTAGTTACCTTTAGTATTTGGTTTTTAACAAGTATTTAATTCATTTCTTTGTAAATTTGTATTTTTAAAAGAATTTTAATGGCGATAGAAAATTTAGTACTACCTGAGAGACAAAAAAAACCAAATTGGTTGCGTGTAAAACTTCCTGTTGGAAAAAAATATACTGAACTTAGAGGACTTGTTGATAAATATAAATTAAACACTATTTGCACTAGTGGAAGTTGTCCAAATATGGGAGAATGTTGGGGAGAAGGCACTGCAACTTTCATGATACTTGGAAATATTTGCACACGTTCTTGCGGATTTTGTGGCGTTAAAACTGGACGACCAGAAACAGTTGAATGGGATGAACCCGAAAAAGTGGCACAATCCATAAAAATAATGGGCATCAAACATGCAGTGATTACTTCTGTTGACAGAGATGATTTAAAAGATGGTGGTTCCATTATTTGGGCAGAAACTATTGAGGCAATTAGAAGAGCAAATCCCACTACAACTCTCGAAACTTTAATTCCTGATTTCCAAGGAAATACCTCTCAAATTGACCGAATTATTGAAGTGCATCCTGAAGTGGTTTCTCATAACATGGAAACTGTAAGAAGATTGACAAGAGAAGTTCGAATTCAAGCAAAATATGATCGAAGTTTGGGGGTTTTAAAATATCTGAAAGAAAAAGGGATGAGAACCAAAACTGGTTTGATGCTTGGTTTGGGTGAAACCGAAGATGAAGTGATTGAAACTATGAGAGATTTACAAGCTGTTGGTTTAGATGTTTTGACGATTGGACAATATTTACAACCTTCCAAAAATCACCTGCCAGTAAAAGAATTTATCACTCCTGAGCAATTTAAAAAATATGAAACTATTGGATTAGAAATGGGTTTTATGTACGTTGAAAGTGGGGCTTTGGTTCGTTCTTCTTACAAAGCGCACAAACACGCAAAATAATTATAAAATTCTAATATTTTTTCCAATCAAATAGATTTTGGCATGATGATTGACTTTATTTAAAAGAAATCTTCTTAAAGCTTTCATTGTGTAAATTATTTGAATTAGTTGATCTTAAAGACTGTTTTTCGGAACAGTCTTTTTTGCTTTAAAAAAAGGAATCGCCTAAAACAGCGTTTTAGACGATATCCCGAATCCAATTTATAAGTCCCCCAACTTATAAATCTTTTGTATTTGCAATACATTTCAAAGATACATTGGCAACTGAAAAATTATTCTAAAATTCGTCAAGTTGTATAAAAACATCGTTCAAAGAATTCACTTGATTGTTTGGTTTACTATTTCTTTAAAAGTATAGTGTTGAAAAAGTCTTCAAAATTTAAAACAAAAAAAATCGTTTGAAAATTTCTTCTCAAACGATTCAACATTTCAAAAAATTATAAATCCCCCAACTTATAAATGTATATTTGAAATTAATTATACATCAAAAATATGGGAGATATTAAACCCAATTTTTGTGTTTTCGTTGAATGTGAAATAAAAATCGATGAATGAATATTTAAAATCGATAAAATGATTTTGCAGCCTTTAAAATTAAATATTTATTTAATCAAGCAAATTTAATTGATTTTGATGGGTTTATTTTTGCCACAATAAATGATGGAATAATCAACATCAAAAAACAACAAATTAAAGTACCAATATTTAACAATATCAATGTTAAAAATGAAATCGAAACAGGCATTGTTGCTACATAATAAGTTTCTGGATTTAATGTTATCACTTTAAAAAAATGTTGAATTCCAATGAGTGACAATCCAATTAAATTCCCCCAAAATAGCCCTTTTAAAATCAAGGTTGAAGCATTGTATAAAAAGATTTTTTGAATACTATAATTGTTGCTTCCTAAAGCTTTTAAGATTCCAATCATTTGAACTCTTTCAAGAATCAAAACCAACAATGCAGTAATCATATTAATACCAGCAATCAAAATCATAATCGCAATAATAAACCACACATTGTTATCAAAAAGTTGAATCCATTCGAAAATACTTGGATACATTTCAACAATGGTTTTACTGTTCAGAGTAGAATCAATTTCGCTGTAAATTTGTTCTCCTTTTATTGAAATTTCTTCAAAATTTTCTAAAATAATTTCAAATCCACCAATTTCATTTTCACTCCAATTATTGAGATTTTGAACTTCTTTAATATCACCAATCATCATATTTTTATCAAACTGTGCAAAACCTGTGTTATAAATTCCTGAAATAATATATTTTCTGTTAGATGGTAATTTGCTTTCTTCTGATTTTATAAAAGTGGCTAAAATGGTATCATTTAATTGAAGTTGCAAACTATTCACAAGTGTTTCTGAAAGTAAAATTTGCGTATTTCTTGATTGATTTAAATTTGGTACTTTTCCTTCTACCAAATATTCTTCAAAAAAAGACCAATCATAATCAGTAGAAACTCCCTTAAAAATAATGCCTTCAAAATCGGTTTCAGTTCTTAAAATTCCTGCTTTATTGGCAAAAATCTGAACATTTTTAATGCCAGTAACATCCTTGAAATTTGGGTAAAATTCTTGATTTTTTTTGATGGGCGTTGTAGAAACATCTGAATTGTTTGCATCAAAATTCACAATTTGAATATGTCCTTTAAAACCCGCCATTTTATCACGGATTTTAAGTTGCAAACCAGCTGCAGTAGAGACAGCAATCAACATAATCGCAATTCCCAACGCAATTGCTGTCACTGCAATTTTTATTATTGGAGATGAAATACTATTTTTATACTTTTCACCGGAAATAATACGTTTTGCTATAAATAATTCGAAATTCAAATTGATGATTTTTTTAAAACCGTTCAAAAGTACATATTTATTCTTAGTTCTTTTACTCATTTTTACTCTGTCTGTTGTTGCTCAAAAGAAAAAGAATGAATTGAAAATTGGCGCAGAAAGGACTGAATTATATTTGCCCCTTTTAGAAGGAAAAAATGTTGCAGTTGTTGCCAACCAAACTTCTGTGATTAAAAATGCTGATAAAAATCAATTTGTTCATACAGTTGATTCACTTTTTTCGTTAAAAATAAACATCAAAAAAGTTTTCTCTCCAGAGCATGGTTTTAGAGGAGTTGCTGATGCAGGCGAACTTGTTGATGATGGAATTGACTCAAAAACAGGCTTGCCAATCATTTCATTATATGGAAATAACAAAAAACCAACTGCAAATCAACTTGAAGATGTTGATATTGTTCTATTTGATATTCAAGATGTTGGTGTTCGATTTTATACCTATATTTCCACGTTACATCTTGTTTTAGAAACTTGTGGCGCACTTGGAATTCCTGTGATTATTCTTGACAGACCAAATCCGAATGCACATTATATTGATGGGCCAATATTGGAAATGGAACATAAAAGTTTTGTAGGAATGCACAAAGTTCCTGTAGTTTATGGAATGACTATTGGTGAATATGGACAAATGATTAATGGTGAAAAATGGCTTGACAATCAAGTTCAATGCAATATTACTGTGATTCCAAATAAAAATTATAAACATAAAATGCACTATTCTTTACCAATAAAACCATCCCCAAATTTACCTAATGATCAAAGTATCAACCTCTACCCTAGTTTGGGTTTTTTTGAAGGAACCAATGTTTCAGTTGGAAGAGGAACAGAAATGCAATTTCAAGTTTATGGTTCTCCATATTTGAATCAAACCGAATTTTATTTTATCCCAACGCCCAATGAAGGTTCAAAAAATCCTTTACATTTGGGAACAGTTTGTTATGGTGAAAATTTAAGTAATATTGATTTTATAGATCGATTAAATTTAGATTGGTTGTTAAAAGCCTATCAAGAAAACACTTCTGAAACACCATTTTTTACAATTTTCTTTACCAAACTTGCTGGAACTAAAAAATTGCAAGCACAAATTGAACAAGGTTTTTCAGAAAGAGAAATTAGAAAAACATGGAAAGATGATTTGAGAGATTTTAAAGAAATCAGAGAAAAATATTTGATTTATAAATGATTTTAAAGAATTACTACGAACTTTAGGGATTATTAAGATTCATAATTATTTCTTATTTAAATCCAAAGGCAATTGTTTTTTTAAAGCCTCCAAAATATTAAAAGTTGCAGGACAAATAAAAGTATTTTCAATCGTTAAATCAGTTATTTGAATAAATTTTCTTCGATTGGTATGAGGATATTCTGCACATGCTTTTGGACGAACATCGTAAATAGTACATTCATTTGTGTTTAAATCCAAAAACGAACAAGGAGCAGATTTCAGCACCATAAAATCATCTTCATCTCTTTTTAAATATTGATTTGTAAAATCTAAAATTTTCATTTTTAGATACTTGGAAATACGTTCTATGTCTTTTTCAGAAAAAATAGGACTTGTTGTCTTACAACAATTTCCACAAGTCAAACAATCCGTTTTTTCAAATTCTTTGCCATGCAATTCCTGCATGATATAATCCAAATTTTTAGGTGTTCGTTTTTTTAAATGCTGAAAATATTTCTGATTTTCTTTTTTTGCTTGCGCTGCCAATTTTGGCAATTGCTCTAAGTAACCTTTCATGCTCGAAAAATACACTTTTTAAGCTAAAATTTGACTAAAAATCGTATTTTCGTAGCTTAATTTTTTTTAGATAAATGAATATTCAAAACCTTATTGCATTCAAAGTAAAAGAAGGCTTTTTAAGATTGTATCAAATTGAAATTCCAACAGTTGAATTTCAAGCAACTCGCAAAGAATTTGAAGGTGATATTACTGTGGTTGTGTTTCCATTGTTGAAATACAAAAAAGGAAATCCTGCTGAAATTGGAGAAAATTTAGGAAAATATCTATCCGAAAATGTTCCTGAAATAAAGAAATATAATGTAGTTCAAGGCTTTTTGAATTTAGTGATTGATGATGTTTTTTATATCAATTTTTTTAATTCAATCTTCACAAATTCAACTTTCGGTTTTGAAATTCCAAAGGAAAATGACAAAGCAATTATGGTTGAATATTCTTCACCAAACACAAATAAACCCTTACATTTAGGTCATGTTCGTAATAATTTATTAGGATTTTCAGTTGCTGAAATTATCAAAGCTTCTGGAAAAAAAGTATACAAAACTCAAATTATTAATGACAGAGGAATCCATATTTGCAAATCGATGTTGGCTTGGAAATTATTTGGAAATGGTGAAACTCCTCAATCAACAGGATTAAAAGGAGATAAATTGGTTGGAAATTATTATGTGAAATTTGATCAGGAATATAAAAAACAAATTGCAGAATTAATTTCAAAAGGAACATCAGAAGAAGAAGCAAAAACTACCACACCAATTCTTTCAGAAGCTCAACAAATGCTGAGAAATTGGGAAAATGGAGAGGAAGAAGTTGTCGCACTTTGGAAAAAAATGAATCAATGGGTTTATGATGGATTTGAAGTAACTTACAAAAATTTGGGGGTAGATTTTGACAAATTATATTACGAAAGTGATACGTATTTGTTGGGAAAAGATGTGATTGCTGAAGGAATTGAAAAAGGTGTTTTTTACAAAAAAGAAGATGGCTCTGTTTGGTGCGATTTAACGGATGAAGGTTTAGATGAAAAAATCGTGTTGCGTTCAGATGGAACAGCAGTGTATATGACTCAAGATATTGGGACCGCAATTCAGCGTGTAAAAGATTTGAAAGATGTTGGAGGAATGGTATATACTGTTGGAAATGAGCAAGATTACCATTTTCAAGTATTGTTTTTAATTCTGAAAAAATTAGGATTTGATTGGGCTAAAAACTTGTTTCATTTGAGTTATGGAATGGTTGATTTGCCTTCAGGAAAAATGAAATCAAGAGAAGGAACTGTGGTTGATGCAGATGATTTAATGATTGAAATGACTGAAACTGCCAAAATTATTTCAGAAGAATTAGGAAAATTAGAAGGCTATTTAGAGGTTAAAAAAAATGAATTGTTCAAAACGATTGGTTTGGGCGCATTGAAATACTTTATTTTGAAAGTTGACCCAAAAAAACGAATACTTTTTGATCCAAAATCATCCGTAGATTTTCAAGGAAATACAGGACCATTTATTCAATATACTTATGCAAGAATTCAATCAATAATTCGAAAAGTAACCTTTGATTATTCACTAGAAATTAAAGAATTAGAGCTTCATGAGAAAGAAAAAGATCTTATCAAACAATTGGCTTTATTTCCTGAAACAGTTCAACAAGCGGCTGCCAATTATTCGCCTGCAATTATTGCAAATTATACCTATGATTTGGTAAAAGAATTCAATTCTTTTTATCAAAATGTATCAATTTTAGGAGAAGAAAATCATGAGAAAAAGGTGTTTAGAATACAAATTTCAAAAAAAGTTGCAGATGTTATCAAGCAATCTTTTTCATTATTAGGTATAAATGTTCCTGAAAGAATGTAAAACTTGCCTGAAATTAAGTAAAGTAAAAAAATATAACTAATTTTTAAAGTAAATTTTTGGCTTTAATTACTAAATTTGCGATAAACATAAAACAAAAACACTATTTAGAAATAACTTTTTAAACTATAAACTTTTAAACAATTTTTTAAAATGAATTATGACATTATTATTATTGGAAGTGGGCCTGGAGGATATGTAACTGCAATTAGAGCTTCACAATTGGGTTTCAAAACTGCCATTGTAGAAAAGGAAAGTTTAGGAGGAATTTGTTTAAATTGGGGTTGCATACCAACAAAAGCTTTATTAAAATCCGCACAAGTGTATGATTATTTAAAACATGTTGATGCTTATGGCTTAAAAGCATCATCTATTGATAAAGACTTTGATGCAGTCATCAAAAGAAGTAGAAATGTTGCAGATGGAATGAGCAAAGGAGTTCAATTCTTGATGAAAAAAAATAAAATTGACATCATTGACGGTTTTGGAAAAATAAAACCAGGAAAAAAAGTAGATGTAACTGCCGAAGATGGAACTGTAAAGGAATATACAGCAAAAAACATCATCATTGCAACTGGTTCTCGCTCTCGTGAATTGCCAAATATTCCGCAAGATGGCGTAAAAGTCATCGAATACAGAAAAGCAATGTCATTACCAAAGCAACCAAAATCTATGATTGTGGTTGGTTCAGGAGCCATAGGAGTTGAGTTTGCTCATTTTTATAATACGATGGGGACTGAAGTTACAATTGTGGAATTTATGCCAAACATTGTTCCTATTGAAGACAAAGATATTTCGAAACAAATGGAACGTTCTTTCACCAAAGCTGGTATTAAAATTATGACAAATTCAACAGTTGAATCTATTGATACCTCTGGTGATGGCGTTAAAGCATACGTAAAAACAAAAAATGGCGAAGAAGTTTTAGAAGCTGATATTTTACTTTCTGCAGTTGGTATCAAAACTAATATCGAAAATATTGGTTTAGAAGATGTTGGAATTATTGTTGACAGAGACAAAATCATGGTAAACGATTGGTATCAAACGAATATTCCAGGATATTATGCCATTGGTGATGTTGTTCCTGGTCCTGCTTTGGCACATGTGGCATCTGCTGAAGGTATTACTTGCGTTGAAAAAATAGCTGGTTTGCACACAGAACCAGTTGATTATGGAAACATTCCTGGCTGCACGTATGCTACTCCAGAAATTGCTTCTGTAGGTTTGACAGAAGAGAAAGCAAAAGCAGCAGGTTATGAATTAAAAATTGGGAAATTCCCTTTCTCAGCCTCCGGAAAAGCGAAAGCTGCAGGGACTCCTGATGGATTTGTGAAAGTGATTTTTGATGCAAAATACGGAGAGTGGTTGGGTTGTCATATGATAGGAGCAGGTGTTACAGACATGATTGCTGAAGCAGTTTTGGGTCGTAAACTAGAAACCACAGGTCATGAAGTTTTAAAAACAATTCATCCTCATCCAACAATGAGTGAAGCTGTAATGGAAGCAGTTGCTGATGCCTATGGGGAAGTCATTCATCTATAATTTTGCACGATTCACAGAAAAAATTAAATTCTGTTGCAATTTTAGTTACTTTTGCCTTGTAATACAGCATAAATTTCCCTCATTTTAGTAATTTTAAAAATTAAATTAAAAATAATATAAATGAGTTTCGTTGAGTGGTTACTTTCTTTTGTTTACAAGATAAAAACGTTTCCTCTTATTATCCAAATTACAATCGTTTTAACGATGTTTTTTCTAATTTCAACGTTTGCTCTGATTATTACCATTTATACGATAAGAAAAAAACATAATCGAGTCCAAAAGCTTTTAAAAAATAGTGTTCCTGAGATTAAAAAACTTTTTGAAGTTGTTCTTTTTGAAAACGAGAAATATGACGAATTAGAATTTTTTGAAAGATTCAAAGACATTGTTGAAGAGGTTAATAGAGAATCACTCGATTTAGCTGTTGATGTTTTGGTTGAATTTAAAAATGAACACAGAGAATCTGATATGTATTTATTTATTATAAATTCATTGGGGATTGTAGAGCATTTAGAAAGAAAATTTGATTCAAGATCAAATAGTGAAAAAATGGATGCGTTTCAGGAAGCATTTGTATTGAACTTAAATAAGTTCGACTCAAAAATTCTGGTTCATGCTTACAGTAAAAATTCACAAATACGAAACGAAGCAAGAAACTCATACTTGGCATTGAGCACCAATGACCCATACCGTTTTTTTGATGAGTATTCAGGAGATTTAACAAAATGGGATGAAATTGAACTCATGCAATATTTAAAGTTGCAAAGTGAAAGAGGAAATTTAGAAGGTTTAGGAAAATGGATAAACTATTCTAAAAACGATTCTTTAGTTGTATTTTTGATAAAAATGGTTGGCTATTTTAAACAAAAAGGAATTGATGAAATTCTTTTAGAAAAATTAGAAGACGATAATGCAAAAATCAGAGCAGAAGCGATTTTAACTTTAGGTGAATTAGGAATTAAAGAAACCGAACAAACTTTGATTGAAAGGTATTACACTGAGCCAGAGATTTGTCAGGTTTCTATAGTAAAAACCATTAAAAAGTTTAACACCGGGAAATCATTGAAATTTTTACAAGAAATTTTCAGTGAAACGAACAACACCGATACAAAAAAGATTATCGGTGAAGCTATTTTAAATTATAGCTATGAAGGAAAAATCGCATTTCAAAATTTAAAAAATTCATTAAAGGGTTTTGATCTTACAATATTAAAACACATTGAAACCCCTTTAATCAAATATAAATAAATGGAATTTTTTGTAAAAATTTACGAATATTTTATATTTTTCTATGCAACTACACTCATTCTAAGCTACATAGTGTTGGCTATTTTTTCATTTATTGCAATTAATAGATATAAAAATTACAATACTGATATTGACGATGAAGAGTTATTAAACTCAAAATTGGCACCTGGTATTTCCGTTATTGCACCGGCTTATAATGAAGAGTTAACCATTATTGTAAACGTAAAATCTCTTTTAACGCTAAATTATCCACTTTTTGAAGTAATTATTGTAAATGATGGTAGCAAAGATAAAACCCTTGAACTTCTTATTAAAGAATTTGATTTGGTAGAAGCTCCTTTTGCTTACGTTGAAAAAATTAAAACAAAACCTTACAAAAGAACTTTTAAATCTCAAAACCCTAGATACGAAATCCTAACAGTCATCGATAAGGAAAATGGAGGTACAAAAGCTGATGCCTTTAATGCAGGATTAAACGCATCTGTATTTCCATATTACCTCAATACAGATGTTGATTGTATTCTTGCAAGAAATACATTGACTAAAATGATTAAACCAATTCTAAGCTCGAAAGTCCGAGTTATTGCAGTTGGTGCAACTTTAAGGATGTCTAATAACTGTGAAATTGAAGAAGGAATTATCACAAGAGTTAGACCACCAAAAGCCTTGATTCCAAGATTTCAGGAATTAGAATACATTCGTTCTTATTTGTTGGGAAAAATGGGCTGGGAATTAATCAATTCTGTTCCAAACGTTTCTGGAGGTTTAGGAATGTTTGATAAAGAAATTGCAATTAAAGCTGGTGGTTATGGAGCGGATTCACATGCCGAAGACATGGACATGATGACTAGGATGGCTGCACACATGATGAACAACAGGCTAAAATATAAAATTGGGTATATTCCACTTTCTTGCTGTTGGACTGAAGGACCTCCAAACATTAAAATTTTAAGCAGACAAAGAACAAGATGGGCAAGAGGATTGTTTCAAATGTTTACAGATCACCGAAGAATTTTATTCAATCCTAAATACAGAAGATTGGGTTTAATTACTTTTCCTTATATTTTTATATTCGAATTTCTTGCACCAATTATTGAAGCATTTGGTATACTTTTCACCATATTTCTATTTTTCTATGGATATATAAACTGGAATTTTGCACCACTGATATTATTTTATTCCTACACATTTGCAATTATGATTTCATCCGTAGTAATTATTTGGGATCAAATGACGTTCAAATATTACAATACAACAAGAGAGGTATTAACATTATTTTTAACAGCTATTATCGAACCTATTTTATATCACCCTTTAATTATGTTTTTCTCCTTAAAAGGGTATTTCAGTTTTGTAACTTCCCGAGAGTTAGCATGGGGAACCATGACAAGACAGGGATATGAAACAGAGAAAAAAAATGAAGAAAATGTTGATAAAAAAAATAAAAATGATCAAAATCCTGATGACCAAAATAATTCTAATGGCGAAAATAAAAATAAAAAAAACAGTGTTTTTGACAGATTGAAAAATAAAAAATCTTCAGGTGAGCTTGAACCTATCAAAACATAATTTACCTCAAAATATCATGAGAATAAGCAAGTTTAAATTTATTTTTATTGTGATGGTTTTCGCTCAGATTAACCTATATTCACAGATATATGATTCTTCCGATTTATATTTTGAAGAAGCAAAGAAAAATGTTGCCGAAAATAATTTTGCAAAAGCAGCAAAAATGAGTTGGAGAGGATTGCAAATCTCGCCTAATGACTTGGATTTAAAAATTATTTTAGGAAGATCTAATTTACAACTCGGAAAATATGATACTGCAAGATATGTTCTAAAACAAGTTTATGACAGAAGGAGAAAAGATACTGATGTCTTGAAATACCTTGTTAACGTTGAAGAAACTACAAAAAGATATTCAGATGCTATTTGTTTTGTAAATGAATTATTAGAAATCACTCCTTACAGTAGAAGTTGGTGGTTGAAAAAAATAAACATCTACAAAGAAATGGGTAATTTTGAGGAGGCTGAAAGGTCTTTAAAAAGATTGTACCAAATTTATCCAAATGATTCTGAAATTGGTAAAGCCTACAACAATGTAATGATTGGTGATGGTAGTAAAGCCATCAAAAATAAAAAATATGATGAAGCAAATCAAATTTATAAAACCATCATTGATAACAACCCGTCTAATTTAGATGCATATATTGGAATAATCAATAATGAATTGTCAAAAGGCAGTAATGAAAACGCACTTCAATATACCAATAGAGCTTTGATGGAGCTGCCAGATGATAAAAGTTTGGTTGAGAAAAAAATTGGTTTACTTACAGATATGGGAAGACATGCAGAGGCAATCAAATATATCAACACTTTAACGAGAAGTAAATTCCCTGAAATATTTTCAAAAAATTTGCCTTATTTGATGCAAGAATCCGCAGGATACAATGAATACAATGATCCTTATATCATCAATCGAAAACTTGCAGAATTAAATGGGAATTCAGAATCTGTGGATTATGTAATCAACGTTGCCATGGGAAGAGGCTATTTTATTGATGCTCAATATGAATTGACTAGAGTTTTGAAAAAAAGCCCAGATTCAAAAAAATACCTTATCAAACAAATGGAGCTTTACAGAGCCACTTTAGACACTGAAAATTATAACAAAAGTGTTTTAGCATTGCATGAAAAATTTCCTGATGATGATGATGTGACCAATGCATACAACAAATTGATGTACGACACTGCAAAAAGATATGTTATTGAAAAACAGTTAGATAAAGCATTGCCCATTTTCAACGACCTTGTTTCTTCTCCTGATTTCACAAAAGAATCTGAGCAACAAATTTATTCCATTTACCTTGAGCAAGGAAAATATGACGAAGCAAATGACCAAATAGATAAATTAATTGAATTGGATCCCGAAAATCCTGACTATTTAGTAAGAAAATCAACATTATACCAAAAAATGGAAATGTACGATGACGCACTAAATATCACCAGAGATTTAGAAACAAAATATCCATTAGACTTAAAATATCCCGCTTTATATGTGAGTCAAGTTGAAGAATATGCAACTTTTTTAATGCGTGAAGAAAAATATAGACAAGTTTTACCAATCGTAGAAGATGGACTAACAAGACAAAACAATAACAAAACGCTTTTAGACATTGCAATAAACGCTTCTTCAGCAATTCCTGATTATGAAAAAGGAATTAATTATAGTTTGAGTGCTTTAAGCTTTTATCCAAAAAATAAAACTTTTAGATTAAAACTCTCCAATTTATACACTTTAAATAAAAAATACGACAAGTCAGTTGCTATTCTTGATTCTTTGAAAACAATATATCCTTATGACCGAAAAATAAAAGACGCTTTGGCTGAAGTCTTATTTTTTAAAGGTAAAAATTTTGAAGACGATGGTTTAGCTGATGAAGCTATCAAAAGTTACGATTCTGCATTTTTCTTGAATCCAAAAGATGAAGGCTCTATGCAACGATTGATAAATCTTTACATAACAAAAAAACCAAATGAAGAAGCTTTGGATTTTATCAACCAAAAATTGATAAAAGATCCAAAAAATAATTTCTTACTCTATAAAAAAGGAGTTGTTTTTGAATTATTGAAAGAATATGATTCCGCTTATTATTATCAAAAATTTAGGGAAATTGACAATCCTTATGAAAAACAAGAGTGGAATATTGCACTAGAAACTTTAAGAGCAGAGCAATTAAGAAATATTCTCGGAATTTCGTATGCAAAAGCAACCTCAGATTCATTGCCTTTTAGCACTTCTCTTGCAGGTATTACATTCAACCGAAAATATGAAAAAAGCAATTACGGTGCAGTTTTAAACTATGCAGCAAGGAGACTTGGAGTTGGCGTGCAGCCAGGTTTAAATTATTCAAGAATATTAACCAGAACGATTTATGCAGACATTGGAGTGCTCATTGGAAGTAAATTCTTTCCGAAATTTATTCTTTATGGAAACGCCTACAAAGAATTTAAATCTGGTTATGATGCACAAGTTGGTTTGCGTTTTTCACGTCTTCAAGACGATACAAACTTTATGGCTCTTATCCTTGGTGGTTCGCGAAGATGGCAAGATATCGTTGTGACATCAAGATTAAATTTAATGTCAGATAGCGATTTCCTCTATTTTAATTTAATGGGACAAGCACGAATAAACGTAAACACACGACAAGACCAACTTACAGTCACAGTTGCTGGTGGTAGTGCACCTTTTGACAACCAATTACCAGAAGGTCAAGCTGTGTTTTTAAACTTTTCTAACGTTTCTGTTGGTGCAGGTTACAAATATAATATTTCACCCAAAACAGCATTTTCAATTGATGGAACTTGGACAAACTTTCAAAGCACACAGTTTTCAGAAGGAGCATTTGTTTTTATAAATCAATATAATTTAGCGTTCACAATTCTTACTAAGTTTTAGAAAATCAACCAATATCGTTAAAATATGTTTCAGAAATATCTATACATTTTTATATTTTTCTCTATGATCAACTCTTGTGCTCAAGATAAAAATGATGTTACTTTTTTTTCAGTTGAAGAAAAAATAATCCCTAGAATTTCTATTCCATTAAATGCTGACGAAGAAACCGAAAATGCAGCAAGTGAATTTTTGAAAAATTTTAAAATTTTAACTGGTGAAAATTTAATTATTGAAAGAAGTAATGGTCTAAATACCAATTATTTTTACATAATTATCAGTTTGAATCCAACACAAAAAGAAAGTTATTGTCTTTATAAAAAAGGTAAAAATATAACAATTCAAGGTTCAAATTCTGAGAATCTACTTTATGCAGTTCAAGATTTTTTTAAAAGGTTTACTTCGCTAACTTATTTCCAAAAAAACAACAGTAAAAAAGTAGATGCTTTCGAAAAAAATATCAAGGTTCCCGAAGAATTTAGCTTCTGCTCCACTCCTGATTTCGCGTATAGAGAACCTTATTTTTCGCCCAATTTTAATACTGATTTTAGAGTTTGGAATAAAACCAATTACTTAGAATTAGAATGGGGAATTTGGGGTCACAACCTTCCTAAAATAATCAAAGGAATTCAAGTTCCTGAAACTATATTTGCCTTGGTTGATAATGAAAGAAATGAAGAACAATTTTGTTTTACAAGCGACATTCTCTTTAATTATGTGAATGAAAAAGTAAAAGACCTTCACGAAAACGATCATTTACTTACAAAATTTATGATTTTGCCCAACGATAATGACCTTGTATGTAGTTGCAATACCTGCAAAGCTGTTGGAAACACAAAAAATGATGCCGCACCAGCAGTATTTACATTTTTAAACAAATTAGCTAAAAACCATCCCAACCTTTCATTTTTTACGACGGCTTATAGTAGCGTTAAAAAAATTCCAAGTTTCAAAGCAGCCTCAAATTTGGGCGTTTTTTATAGCACCATCAACATCCAAAAAGGAGTTCCTATTGAAAAAATAAAAAACTTTGAAAAGTTTGAAAATGATATAAAAAAATGGAAAGATTATTTGAATAACGTTTATATTTGGGACTATGTCGTTAATTTTGATAATTATTTTGACATTTATCCAACATTAAAAGTAGCACAAGATAATTTGAAACTTTACAAAAAATTGGGCGTAAATGGGGTTTTTATGCACGGAAGTGAGGAAAACTATAGCACTTTTGATGATTTAAAAGCAACATTATTAGCAGCGTTAATGTGGGACACCAATATCAATATTGATAATGAAATTGGTACTTATTTTAGAACTAAATACACCTCAAAACTTGCTGATGTTTTGATAAACTATTACACTTTTATCGAAAATTCATTTTTCTTGAGTAAAAAAGAATTAAACATTTACAGTGGAATTAATAAATCTGTCAAAAAATATTTAGACCCAAAAGTATTCTTTAGTTTTTACAAAGAATTTGATTTGCACACCCAAAACAATAAATACGATAAAGATTTTTTAAAATTAGCAACAGCACTCACTTTCTTGAATTTAGAAATTATGAGAGATGCTGGTTTGGGAGACTATGGTTTTGCTTCCTTAAATAATAATGAAGAAATTATTGTGAAAAATGAGGTGGGAATTTTACTCGACAAATTGTTTGTTTATAGCAAAACTTCAGATATTAAAACCTATAACGAAGTTAATTTTACGATTGAAGAATACATCAATAGTTGGCGACAAACCATTTTCAGATATCACAAAAGAAAACACTATTTCTATAAAAAATCATTTAAAGTTTTATCGAAATTAGATGAAGATTATACCAATTTTAAAGTTTTAAATGATGGTACTTTTGGCTTAAAAGATTACAACACGAATTGGCATCTAAGTTCAATTGATAATTTGGTTTTGGAAATCGAAAAAAGTGCTATTTCCAAATCTAAAAAAATCACATTTTCTTTTTTACAAGACAAAAAACACAAGATTTATTATCCAAGCTTAATTGAAATTTTGGATATGAACAATAAATCTATCAAAAAAATTAGCATAACTTCAGACGAAGATTTATTAAATACAAAAGAAGTTTCTATTGATTTACCAACTGATTTTGACAATCTTCAATTACCAGAATATTTCAAAATAAGTATAAAAAGAGCTGATGTTTCAGGAAAAAATTCCTTGGCTTGTGATGAAATAATTTTTAATTAAAATTGAGTAATTTTACCATTATGAAAAAAATATTTCTATTCATATCAGCACTTGTTTTACTTAGTTCTTGCGAATTTAGAAAACCTAGTTTAGATAAGGTGAAAAGAACTAAAATGGAGATTATTGACCCTGAACGACATTATTATCCAATTTTGCGTGATTCAAAACTTTCTGTCGAATACAAATTATACAACAGAGGAACTGAACCCTTAATCATTTATGAAGTACAGGCCTCTTGTGGTTGCATTGAAGTTGATTATCCAAAAGGTTCTATTGGTCAAGATGACTTTGGATTTATCACTTTAGATTATGATAGTGCCAAAAACATTGGCTTTGTAGAATTTTTTATAACAATTGTTGCCAACACAGAAAAAGACGTTTTTACAACTGTAAAATTCGATTTAAACGTGGTAACATCTCCTCATTATACAAGAGATTACGAAGAAATTTATCTCGAAAGAAGAAAAGCAAAACTAGCAGGAGAAGTTGATGGAGATTTAACAGAGCAAGGTTATTACACAGATTTTACAAAAACAGTCAGATAATCAATAAATCCAAATTTAAATGAAAGAGAAATACCAAAAAGTTTTTGATTTGTGCGAAAAATTAGACGTTAAAGATGGTGAATTGAAAGTTGAAGAAGGAATTTTTAAATTATGGGCAACAACAAAATATCCTTTTGAAAAAAACCAAATTATAGCAAAAATAAAAGAAATTGGAGGAGAAAATCCTACCGATATTTTCTTTGATATTAAAGCCAAAGATGAAACAGTATTTGCGCGTCATTATATTCAAAGTTTGGATACACTGAGCAGTATTGCCGAAACTTATTATGGAAACCCAATGAAATATGACAATATTTTTCAAGCAAATACTGATATTTTAAAGGACCCAAATACGATACTTTCTGGACAAAACTTGGTTATCCCTTTTTTGTAAAATACAAAACTGATATTTTTCCAATCGGTTTTTTTAACAAAAAACTTAAATTTAAAAAACAAAACATTGATTATCAATAAAAATAAATTTACAAAAGAAGTTTTAAAATCACTCCTAAAACTCATTATAGCTGGGGTATTTATTGGTCTCTTAAAAAAACAAGATGCAATCATCGCTGTTTTATTACTTTTAAAAATTAGTCAAAATATTTATTTAGAAATTATAAAACCAAAAACTCACAAAAACTGGATATTGCTAATTGGAATGCTATTAACTGGGTTTGGCGGAATTGTTGGCGAAACTTGGGGCGTATTAAATGGTTATTGGGAATATCATGAAGTGCCAAATGAATTGCCTTTGTGGTTGCCATTTGCGTGGATGTTGGCTTTTCATTATTTATATAAATTAGAGCGAAATCTAATTCCTTTATTATCAAATCAAACTCAGAAAAATAAAATTTTATTGGCAATAATTTTGGCTTTGATTCTTCCTGCTTTTGGCGAAATTATTACCATCCAATTAGGAGTTTGGACGTATTATTGGCAATATCAACTTTTTGGAGTTCCATTGTATGCTTTTTTGTGTTTGGTTTTTGTGCATATGTTGGTTTATACGATTTTGCATATTATTTGCAAAAAATATCAAATTAAAGATTTGGTGTTTTATTGAGAGTCTCAACAGAAAAACAATTCTTTCTTAAAAAGCAATTGAAAAAAAAAAAATTTCTTAAATTTTCACTGTTTATTTTTGAATGAGAAATATCCCGTGTCAATTCGTGAAGTTCCTTTCTGAAAATGAATGTTCTATGATAACTCTAAAATTGTAAACTCCAATTGCAAAGGCTTGAGCGTTTTTTTGAGAGTTTCAATAAAAACATCTCCATATTCCAAATAATGTTCAGAAAAATTACGTTGACGTTCTTCCAAACTTTGATTTGGTAAGAGCTCGTTTTGAATTTCGGTAATTCTGCAAACTAAATCTTCTTGTCGTTTTTTTTCTGCTTTTAATAACCTTTTTTCAAGATAATCCAACCCATTTAGTTGCATTTTTTCCTGTGCATTCACAGCATTTAAAAAAGAAACCGCTGTTTTTTTGGCAACTATTTTTAAATCTTCAAATTGTTTTTGTAAAAAAAGTTTTTTCTCTTGAAATTGAAAACCAATTTCTGAGTTTTCAATCACTTTTTCAGAAATTAATTTATGCTGATTTAAAAAGATTTCTTCATTGGAAATGGAAAGTTTCTCTATTTTTTTTGATTGTTTAGCACTAAAAACCTGAACAGAATTTCGAAGCAATAAAATTGGAAATGGCACCTTAACTTTGTTGAAAAAACCTTTTAATTGCAACCAATAAGCAATCTCACCACCACCACCAATATAACACAAATTGGGCAAAATAATTTCTTGATACAAAGGTCGTATCAATACATTTGGAGAGAATTTCTCAGGATGATTCTCAACTTCTTTCAAAATTTCATCTTTTGAAAAATGGAGTTTTGTGTTGTTGATTTTATAAATATCATCCTCAAAAACAATACGTTCTCGCATATTTTTTTCTAAATAAAAAAGATTGATTTTTCGGGGACTTACTTGAATTTTATACTCATTTTCCATAGCAATAATAGTTTTTGAAACCTCATGAAACGAAGTTTCGTTCAACAAATCATCTTTGATAAAAGGAATTAAAAGTTGTTTTAATTCGGGTTTATCTGCGTCCACAATCACCAAACCATACTCAGAAAAAAGTTTGTTTGCTAGGAAAAAAGTAGCTTCAGATAAATTTTCATGTTGTAAATAGGCTTCAACAAAAAGGTTTTTAAGAAAAGTTGCGTTCTTTGAATTTCCTAAATGCGCAGCAAAAACTTCAAAAACTTCCTCCAATCCAGCTGTTGAAAATCGTCCAACTGCTCCACCATCTTTTCTATCCCAAGTTACTTTTTTTCCTTTAAAATTGAAGTAATTAATTTCGTCAAAATCATGATCTTCAGTTGCCATCCAATAAATTGGAACAAAATTTTTATCTGGAAATTTTTCTGATAATTCCTCACACAAATTGATGGTTGAAATGATTTTATACAAAAAATAAAGCGGTCCAGTAAATAAATTTAGTTGATGACCCGTTGTTATTGTAAAGGTATTTTCCTGTTGTAAAAGGTCTAAATTAACACCCGTTTTCTCAGAAATATCAGCATTTTGATACTGAACTTTTAGAGCATTGTATAGTGTAATTCTAGTTTGTAAACTGAAGGAATTTTCTTTTTCTTCTATTTGATTATGAAATCCCTGTATATCTGGAAAATTGTTGTAAAATGGTTTTAAATTGTCTTTTTTCTCTAAATAATCAAGCATTATTTTTGAGAAAAAACCAGTTTTTTGAAAGGGAATGTGAGTTACTTTCATAGTGAATTTAAACAAATAAGTAAAAATTGAACTCTTTTTAGTAATTGCATATTTATTAAATAATTTTTCGTAAAAATACAATTAATTTAAAGTTTTGAGGAAAATCATTTTTAATCTAACAGATTTTTAACGAACATTGAATTTTGCCATTTCTAAAATCTTTTTATTTCCTTACATTTGACAAATATCAAACTTATTTTCATGAAAATACACAAAATTATTTTGGTTGCAATTGTAACAATCAGCAATCTAAACGCTCAAAATATTCAATCACCTTCTGAATTTTTAGGGTACGAAATTGGTAGCCGTTTTACAAGACATCATAAAGTGGTTGACTATTTTGAATATGTTAGCAAATCACTTCCAAATGTAAAACTCGAAAAATACGGAGAAACAAATGAACACAGACCTTTATATATTTTATTTATTTCGTCTGAAGAAAACATTAAAAATTTAGAAGAGATTAGAAAAGCAAATCTTTCTCAAACCGGAATTTTAAAAGGAAATCTTGATAATAAAATCGCCATTGTTTGGCTCAGTTATAACGTTCATGGAAACGAGGCTTCAAGTACAGAAGCCTCAATGTTAACTCTTTATGAACTTGTAACTTTAAAAAAAGAGTGGTTAAAAAATACTTTAGTGATTATAGATCCTTGCATCAATCCAGATGGAAGAGATCGTTATGTGAATTGGCATCAACAAGTAAAAAGTTCGCCTTTTGATATTTCACAAGACGCAAAAGAACACCATGAACCTTGGCCAGGAGGAAGACCAAATCATTATTTATTTGATTTGAATAGAGATTGGGCTTGGGCAACACAAATTGAAACACAACAAAGATTGAAAGTTTATAACAAATGGATGCCACATATTCATGTGGATTTTCACGAACAATCCATCAACAATCCTTATTATTTTGCACCAGCTGCAGCCCCTTTTCACGAAATTATCACAGAATGGCAACGCAATTTTCAGATAAAAATTGGAAAAAATCATGCTTCTTATTTTGACAAAGAAGGGTGGTTATATTTCACGAAAGAAAGTTTTGATTTGTTATATCCAAGTTATGGAGATACTTACCCAACTTATGTGGGCGCCATTGGAATGACCTATGAACAAGCAGGACTTGGACGTGCAGGTTTGGGAATTGAAACTGATAAAGGCGAAATTTTAACGCTAAAAGACAGGGCTTTACATCATAAAACAACAGGATTGTCAACGGTTGAAATGGCCTCAAAAAATGCTGAAAAAATCAATTCAGAATTCAAAAAATTTTTTTTCAATAGCAATTTGGAGTTCAAAAGTTATGTCTTAAAAAATGATAATATTGACAAAACTAATCGTTTGAAAAAATTGCTTGACAAACATGAAATTAGCTATGAATATGCCATCAATGAAACTGTAAAAGGAATACTTTACTCTACTCACGAAGAAGGAAAAATGAACACTTCAGTTGGCGATTTGGTAATTCATACCAATCAACCAAAAGGAAAAATGGTAAAAGTTTTATTTGAACCAAAAGCATTTTTGGCAGATTCTTTAACCTATGATATTACTGCTTGGTCAATTCCTTATGCACATGGTTTTGAATCAATTGCCTCAAAAACTATTGTAAATTCATCCAAATCAATAGTTGTAGAAACTGTAAAAAATTCGGTGGATAAAAATGCCTACGCATACATTTCAAAATGGAATAGTTTGGAGGACGCTGTTTTTTTGGGAGCACTTTTACAAAAAAATATCACTCCTCGATTTTCTCAAAAACCATTTTCAATTGATGGGAAATCTTATGAGAGGGGAACCTTAATCATTCTTAGAAATGACAATAAAAATACAGATTTTGATGAAAAATTGATTGAAATTGCAAATAAAAACCAACGAAGTTTATATGCCGTTTCAACAGGATTTGTAACATCAGGGGCTGATTTTGGTTCTGAGAGTGTGAAACCAATTCAAAAACAAAAAGTAGCATTACTCTCTGGAAATGAGACTTCCTCGTTAAGTTTTGGGGAAATTTGGCACTTCTTCGAGAGTGATTTACAATATCCAATAACTATATTGAATTCAGATTATTTTGGTAATGTAAACCTCTCTAATTTTGATGTCATTATCATTCCTGATGGAGGTTATGATGCTGTGCTTTCAAAAAACATGCTTGATAAATTAACAACTTGGGTACAATCTGGAGGCACAATAATTGCAATTGACAACGCTTTGCAAAGTTTTGCGGATGCAGAGGGATTTGCGCTGAAAACGAAAGAAGCCGAGAAAGAAACCGACGTAAAAAACCTAACTTCGTATGCAGATTTAGAGCGAAAAAATGTGAAAAACATGATTACTGGAGCTATCTTTAAAAGTAAAGTTGACAACACTCATCCTTTAGCATTCGGATATAAGGATATTTATTTTTCTTTAAAATTGAGCAATAAATCTTACCAATATCTTGAAAAAGGAATGAATGTAGCTTATTTTGATGCAAATAGTAAAAATATATCAGGTTATGCAGGAAGTTTGGCTGTAAAAAACATTTCAGAATCTTTGTTATTTGGCGAAGAACAAAAAGGAAGAGGAAGTATTGTATATATGGTTGACAATCCTTTATTTCGTTCTTTTTGGGAAAATGGAAAACTATTTTTAGCAAATGCGGTATTTCTGTTGAATTCGGATGTGATTAAAAAATAATAAGCTAAAAATGAACTTTACAACTTACAAGGTTTTGAAAACCTTATAGGTTTTTTATTTTTAGATATTTATTTTATACCAAAAAGTTTTTAAAATATTGAAGTATTCTTTTTGAAAACGTATTTTATAGTTATGCAAATTTGCGTTAGGGATTGAAACGGCATCCTTTTTTGAGGCACAAAAAAAACATATAGTGGAAAGCCTGAAAATGCCTAAATAAAAAAAACCACTGGAATAAATCAGTGGTTTTTAGTTTTATAAAAAGCTTTTAGTAAAATTATTTTTTTGCTTTTTTCGCTTTTGCATCCATTTGTTTTTTCAAATCTGCCAAACCGTCTCCTAAGTCGCCAAAAGTAGTTTTTTCACTTTCAGTTGCTTTTTTAACAGCAGCTTGTAAGTTTTTCTTCTCTTGTTCTTTGAAAATAGAAGTGTGCGAAACCACAACTCTTCTATATTCTTTTGAGAATTCTAAAACAACAAATTCAACAGTATCGCCTTTTCCAAGTTTAGTTCCATCTTCTTTATCTAAGAATCTAACTGGTGCAAAACCTTCAACACCATCTTCAAAAGTAATGACTGCTCCTTTATCGTTTTTATCTTTGATAGTCCCTGTGTGAACACTTCCAATTGCGTATGTATCTTCGTGAATATCCCAAGGATTGTCAAGAGTTTGTTTGTGACCAAGGTTTAATTTTCTGTTTTCAACATCCAATTCTAACACTTGCACTTTTAATTGATCTCCAACAGTTACAAAATCTGATGGATGTTTGATTTTTTTAGTCCAAGATAAATCAGAAATATATACCAAACCATCAATACCTTCTTCTAACTCGACGAAAACACCAAAGTTTGTATAGTTTCTTACAGTACCTGTGTGAACAGAACCTACTGGGAATTTCGCAGTTACATCAGTCCAAGGATCTGGATGCAATTGTTTCATACCCAAAGACATTTTACGATCTTCTCTGTCAAGAGTTAATATTTGAGCTTCGATTTTATCACCTACTTTCACGAAATCTTGCGCAGAACGCAAATGCGTTGACCAAGACATTTCTGAAACGTGAATCAATCCTTCAACACCTTGTTCTACTTCAACAAAAGCACCATAATCAGCTAAAACGACCACTTCTCCAGTTACTTTATCACCAACTTTTAAGTTTGCATCTAAAGCTTCCCAGGGATGCGCAGATAATTGTTTTAAACCTAATTGAATTCTAGATTTGTTATCATCAAAATCTAAAATTACAACGTTTAATTTTTGGTCTAATTCAACTACTTCATTTGGATGGTTGATTCTTGACCAAGATAAGTCTGTGATATGAATCAATCCATCAACTCCACCTAAATCTACGAATACACCATAAGAAGTTACGTTTTTCACGACTCCTTCTAATACTTGACCTTTTTCTAATTGGCCAATAATTTCTTTTTTCTGTAATTCGATATCAGCTTCAATCAATGCTTTGTGAGAAACGACAACGTTTTTAAATTCATGATTGATTTTCACCACTTTGAATTCCATTGTTTTTTCTACGAATTGATCGTAATCTCTAATTGGTTTCACATCAATTTGAGAACCTGGTAAGAATGCTTCAATCCCAAAAATATCTACAATCATTCCTCCTCTTGTTCTGCATTTTACGAAACCATTTACAACTTCGCCAGTTTCATGAGCATTGTTTACACGCTCCCAAGCTTTGATAACTCTTGCTTTTTTGTGAGATAATACCAATTGACCAGAAGAATCTTCTCTTTTATCAACTAATACTTCTACTTTGTCGCCAACTGCTAACCCTTGATTGTAACGAAATTCGTTTAATGAAATAACGCCTTCTGATTTAGAATTGATGTCGATAATGGCATCTCTATCAGTAATTCTGATCACAGTTCCTTCAATTACATCACGCTCGTTCACGAAACCAACTGTACCTTCTAAAGCAGTTTCAAATTGTTTTAACATCTCGTCATCAACAGCGTCAATTCCTTGTTCGAATTTGTGCCAATTGAAGTTTTCTAAAAATTGTTGTGGGTTTACTGCTTCTACTGTTGCAGGTTGTGTTTGTGTGTTTGTTTCTTCAGACATTTCTGAAAATTAAATTTGTATCTTATTGTTTTTCAGATTTTTAACGATAAAAACGATAAGAGAAGTTTTTATAAATTGTTTTTTTTAATTCCTTTTTCAAATCTGTTATCGCAAAAAGGAGTGCAAATTTATAAAAAATACTTGATTTTAAGCTATTTACCCACAAAATAAATTTTATTTTATTCAACTATATTTGCTTTGAAAATCAAAAACTTATGAAAACACCTTTCAATAAAATCGTCTTACTAATAATTTTAATTAGTTTTTCGTGCGCAAATGAAAAAAATCCAGATATAAAATTTCACAAATCGCAGGATGAAAGCAGAAAAAATACACCATTTTCTAAAGTTACGCAAGTTGGAAATCTTTATTTTTAACAGGGCAAATTGGCAAAAATCACAAAACAGGAAAATTGGTTGAAGGTGGCATTGAAGCTGAAACTGCTCAAGTCATCAAAAATATTGAAACTGTTTTAAAAAATCATCAAATGAGCTTAAAAGATGTCGTAAAATGCACCGTAATTTTGGCAGATATTGAAGATTTTTCAAAAATGAATGCCGTATATTCCAAATTTTTTGTTGATAATTTACCAGCAAGAACTACCTTTGCAGCCAATTTAGTAGCAAATGCAAAAATTGAAATTGAAGTGATCGCTGCAAAAAAATAAGATGGATAAACACACACAAGAACTAGTCAACAAAGGACTCATGCTCCCTTTAATGGAGGCATTTTACACCATTCAGGGAGAAGGATATCACACAGGAAAAGCTGCTTATTTTATCAGAGTGGGTGGCTGCGATGTGGGTTGTCATTGGTGTGATGTAAAAGAAAGTTGGAATGCAGATTTGCATCCTCCAACATTGGCAAAAGAAATTGTTGAAACTGCAAAAAAATACTCAAATACAGTGGTCATTACTGGTGGAGAGCCTTTGATGTGGTCTATGGATTTTATCACAAATCTGTTGCAAGAAAACAATATGAAAACACATATTGAAACTTCTGGAGCGTATTCTTTTTCAGGAAAATGGGATTGGTTTTGCTTGTCACCAAAAAAAACAAAGTTGCCTTTGGACGAAGTTTATCCAGAAGCGGATGAGTTAAAAATGATCATTCACAACAAAAGCGATTTTGATTTCGCAGAACAACAAGCAGCAAAAGTTTCTGAAAAATGCGAACTTTTTTTACAACCTGAATGGAGTAAAAAAGAAAAAATGACTCCTGAAATTGTAGATTATGTGATGAAAAATCCAAAATGGAAAATTTCTTTACAAACGCATAAATATTTGAATATTCCTTAATAGTTAGTTGATCCTCTCATCAATCAACCCACAAATTCGTTCAAATTGCTCCTGAATTCCCAAATCTGAATTGTCAAATTCAATGGCATCATCAGCCTTTATCAATGGTGAATCTTCTCTAGTAGTGTCTATTCTGTCTCGTTCTTTCACATTGTGCAAAATCTCTTCATAAGTCACAGCATCTCCTTTTTCTACTAACTCTTTATGCCTTCTCAAAGCTCTTTTATCAGCAGAAGCTGTCATAAAAATTTTCAGTTCAGCATAAGGAAAAACAACCGTTCCAATGTCTCTTCCATCCATCACAATCCCTCCATTTTTGCCCATAGCTTGTTGTTCAGCAACCAGTTTTTTACGCACTTCAGAAATGGCAGCAACTTTACTCACCAATTGGGAAATTTCCAAAGTGCGAATTTCATTTTCTACATTTTCATCATTTAAAAACATTTCTGCAAAACCCAATTTTTCATTAAAACGAAATTGTAAAGAAATCGCATCCAAAGAATCAATGAGTTTTTCAACGTCAAAAAAATCCTTTCCAATAAAATGCTTTTTTTTAGCAAAAAGAGCTACAGCTCTATACATAGCACCTGTATCAACGTAAATATAATTGTATTTCTTAGCCAATAATTTGGCAATCGTACTCTTTCCTGTGGATGAAAATCCGTCAATCGCAATCGTAATTTTTTGTCTCATTTATCTTTTATCTAAATCAATTTGTAAACTAAAAGTACTGGCATTGGTAGCCGAATGAAATTTTGAATAGGCATAATTAAACTTAAAGTTGTTCATTTTTAATCCAAATCCGAAAGAAATTCCTCCAAATGTGCGTACATTTTGCAATTTCAATTCTGCTGCTCTTCTAAAATTATATCCCAACCTAATATTTATAGCACTCTCAGGAAATAATTCAGCTCCAACTACAAAATGCCTCATAGCATTGCTTAAAAAACCAACATTTTCATTCGTTATATTTCCTTCCAAATCCGTAGTTTGTTCGGATGGATTTGGTACAGAAATAGCCCATTGCTGCAAATTATCAACCGTCAAATACCACTTCAAGGGCACATGCTCCAATCGATACGATGCTCCAATTGCCACCTTCGAAGGAAGCTCTTCGATTTCGTTTGCAAACGATTTGACTTGAGTCCCCACATTTCTCACAACAACTGTAAACGAATAGGGTTTATAAGGACTATAATATAAAACACCAAAATCAGTAGCAATTCCATAGGATGTAAAATTACTGATAGATGAATTGATAAGCTTCACATTCGCCCCAAAAAACAAGTTTGTCCAAGGTAAATTGCGTGCATAGCCCACAGAAATAGCCAAATCACTCGCACTAAAATTACCAGTTTCATTTCCTTGTTCGTCAGCACCAATCAGCGTTCCATAATTCAAGTAACTAATACTTCCATGAATCGTTCCAAATCTCCTCGAAATCAGTCGTGCATAAGACAACGAACCAATATTGATGCCTCCCAAATAACTCGAATAATTCACACTCAGCTGATTATCCATTTCCTGATTAATCACTGACGGATTCCAAATAGGCTGATTCACATCATCCATCAATGTCAAAACTTCGCCACCCAACGCAACTTGTCTTGCAGATGTTGCCAAATTTAAAAATTGATATACGTTTTCACCTCCCACTTGTCCATACTGAACCGCAGAAAACAGCAAATAGCAACAAACTGAAGATAGAAATTTCATTAGACAACAAATAAACAAACTAAAAAGTGAATAACGAAAATAACACAGAAAATTTTATATCAAAAATCAAACACTTTAAAAATTAACAGAAAAATGTTTTGGTTGATGTTTTTTTGATGGATGTTGGATTGGTAATAATTGGAAAAATTTAATAAACTTGTTAGTTTTTGAATTTCCATCTTTGAAAGATTGCTAAAAATGGATACTAAGTAAAAAAATATGTCATAAATGAAATGGTGAAAAGTTATTAGATTTTTCGTTTATTTACCTTTTGATAAAATTACAGATGACAGCGTCTCGCTATTACCAAAAAAGCTAATCAACATTTTAAAACACCCGACAGGTTTTTGAAACCTATCAGGTGTAACCATCTTTAAAGAATAAAAATCAAATTTATTTTTTTTCACAGCTAGTGCGAGCGTCTCGCTCTTACCCACAAAGCCATTCCCATTTTATAAAATTCACAGTTTTTAAAATCACAAAAACCCCATTCAAAAACTTTTTAAAAAAATATCCCTAACCAATACATATTTTTTCTATTTTTAGAACATTATAACTCTATAAAAAGAAAAAACCGTATGGCATCAACCTCAGAAACAGGTCACAATAAAAATGTGGCTAACTTTAGCAGTGCATTCCAAATTCTTCAAGAAATGGGCACGCTTTACAATCCTTCAAACGCTAAAATTCAATTAGCAACCCTCGATCCAATTCGTGCTTCATTGCAAACAACCATCAATGAGCTCAATACCAAAAAACCAATCTATAAAAATGCCGTAGCAGAACGAGAAGAAGCCATTGCACCACTCAATAAAATGGTGACTAGGGTTTTAAACTACGCAAAATCCATAGACATTTCAATCACAGACAAAGAAAACATTTCCAGTCAAGCCAAGAAAATACGAGGAGTTCAAAAACAAAAAACACTCAACCCAGAAACCACCGAAGCATCAGGCATTTCCACCTCACAAATGAGTTATGACAGTCGCATCGCCAATTTAGACGCATTCACAAAGCAATTAGCTTCCTACCCAGAATACAACCCAAACGAAACTGCCCTTAAAATTGAAACTTTACAAGCCCAGCATACAAATCTAGTCAACCTAAGCACTACTGTAAACACCGCAGGCAATGCCCTAATCACAGCAAGAATCAACAGAAACTATATGCTTTACAAAAGCGAAAACAACATCATCCAATTAATGCGAGATATCAAATCCTATTTAAAATCTTTAGGAAACGAAGCAAAACCCTATTACAGTGCTATCCAAAAACTAAAATTTGTAGAAAAATTATAAATAATACCAATAAAGAAAAGGGCAACCGCCCTTTTTTTTATACCCTCTTTAAAAAAATAAATCAATCTAAAAATATATAGATTCCTTCCAATCATCTTCTACAAATCTATTCTCTTATTATAAATAAAGAAAACATTCTCTTTAATGTACAAATATTTCTCATTATTAAATCAATTATATTCATTAACGTACCGCCATTATTCATATATAAACCGATAATATTCATAAATCTATAAACATTTTTCATATGAATATCACTAACATTAATAAACTTCTCGCTAATATTCATTAATACATCAATATTATTCATTAATGTACAAATAATTCTCATTAATATTTAGACATTTCTAAATAACGTAGCAATATTTATAAATAATACACCAACATAATTAATTAAAAGAACGCAATTTCTCTTGAATACATCTTTAAAAATAGGTTATCATTTTAAATTTCTAAAATATATGTCATATTTGTAATTATTTCAATAAAAAAATACAATATCTAACCTCCAATATTTAGTATATTTTAAATCCCTCAAAACAATTACCCCCCTACCTCTCAAACAAATAATCTTTAATTATAGCCCATAAAAAAACCTCATATCGAGTTGATATGAGGTTTTCGGATTTAAGAAAGGCAGCGACCTACTCTCCCACATAAATGCAGTACCATCGGCGCAATTGGGCTTAACTTCTCTGTTCGGTATGGGAAGAGGTGAGCCCCAATGCTATAACCACCCTAAATTGTTAGTTATGAGTCTTGGAGTTTTAAGTGATCAGTTTTTTTAAACTAAAAACTTAAAATTAAAAACTTATAACTCTTCAGCAGTGCTGAAGTAATAAGTTAACATATGGTAAAACAATATTGTAAGAATTATAAGAATTTTTATTTAAAAAAAGAGTTTCTCTCACCGCTTTACGGCGGTGAGAAACGTACATAAGTCTATGGGTTATTAGTACTACTTGGCTATGACATTACTGCCTTTACACCTATAGCCTATCAACGTGGTCATCTCCCACGACCCTTTAAAGAAATCTCATCTTGTGGTGGGTTTCGCGCTTATATGCTTTCAGCGCTTATCCCTGCCCGACGTAGCTACTCTGCTATGCTCCTGGCGGAACAACAGATACACTAGAGGTCAGTCCAACTCGGTCCTCTCGTACTAGAGTCAGATCCACTCAAATTTCTAACGCCCGCTACAGATAGAGACCGAACTGTCTCACGACGTTCTGAACCCAGCTCGCGTGCCACTTTAATGGGCGAACAGCCCAACCCTTGGGACCTTCTCCAGCCCCAGGATGTGACGAGCCGACATCGAGGTGCCAAACCCCCCCGTCGATATGAGCTCTTGGGGGAGATCAGCCTGTTATCCCCGGCGTACCTTTTATCCTTTGAGCGATGGCCCTTCCATGCGGAACCACCGGATCACTATGCTCTACTTTCGTACCTGATCGACTTGTCAGTCTCTCAGTCAAGCACCCTTATGCCATTGCACTCTACGCACGGTTACCAAGCGTGCTGAGGGTACCTTTAGAAGCCTCCGTTACTCTTTTGGAGGCGACCACCCCAGTCAAACTACCCACCAAGCACTGTCCTCATCTCTGAGTTAGAATCTAGATAAGCAAAGGGTGGTATTTCAAGGATGACTCCACAACCCCTAGCGAGGCCGCTTCGTAGTCTCCCACCTATCCTACACATTACTTATCCAAACCCAATACTAAGCTATAGTAAAGGTGCACGGGGTCTTTTCGTCCCGTAGCGGGTAATCGGCATCTTCACCGATACTACAATTTCACCGAGCTCATGGCTGAGACAGTATCCAGATCGTTACACCATTCGTGCAGGTCGGAACTTACCCGACAAGGAATTTCGCTACCTTAGGACCGTTATAGTTACGGCCGCCGTTTACTGGGGCTTCATTTCAGACCTTCGCTTACGCTAAGCCCTCCACTTAACCTTCCAGCACCGGGCAGGTGTCAGGCCATATACATCATCTTTCAATTTAGCATAGCCCTGTGTTTTTGATAAACAGTCGCCTGGATCTTTTCACTGCGGCCCACATTGCTGTGGGCGACCCTTCTCCCGAAGTTACGGGTCTATTTTGCCTAGTTCCTTAGCCATGAATCTCTCGAGCACCTTAGAATTCTCATCCCAACTACCTGTGTCGGTTTACGGTACGGGTTCTTATAATCTGAAGCTTAGAGGTTTTTCTTGGAAGCTTTTAGGCACACTATCCACTTGTCCGAAAACTCATGGTACTATCAGACTTTAGCTAGTTTTGCGGATTTACCTACAAAACTAATACCTACATCTTTCAACGTACTATTCCGTCAGTACGCGGTGCTTTCAATACTCCGTCACCCCATCGCAATTATAAGAAGTACAGGAATATTAACCTGTTGTCCATCGACTACTCCTTTCGGATTCGCCTTAGGCCCCGACTAACCCTCAGCTGATTAGCATCGCTGAGGAAACCTTAGTCTTTCGGTGTGCGGGTTTCTCGCCCGCATTATCGTTACTTATGCCTACATTTTCTTTTGTAACCACTCCAGCATGCCTTACAACACACCTTCTACGCAGGTTACAATGCTCCCCTACCAATCCCGCTGTTGCGGGAGTCCATAGCTTCGGTAATATACTTATGCCCGATTATTATCCATGCTCGATCGCTCGACTAGTGAGCTGTTACGCACTCTTTAAATGAATGGCTGCTTCCAAGCCAACATCCTAGCTGTCTGTGCAATCGAACCTCGTTAGTTCAACTTAGTATATATTTGGGGACCTTAGCTGATGGTCTGGGTTCTTTCCCTCTCGGACATGGACCTTAGCACCCATGCCCTCACTGCTGAGAAACATTTTATAGCATTCGGAGTTTGTCAGGAATTGGTAGGCGGTGAAGCCCCCGCATCCAATCAGTAGCTCTACCTCTATAAAACTTTCGCTCAACGCTGCACCTAAATGCATTTCGGGGAGTACGAGCTATTTCCGAGTTTGATTGGCCTTTCACCCCTACCCACAGGTCATCCAAAGACTTTTCAACGTCAACTGGTTCGGTCCTCCACTGTGTGTTACCACAGCTTCAACCTGCCCATGGGTAGATCACTCGGTTTCGCGTCTACTACTACTAACTAATG
>Ga0210030_1000002_pt1:52500-319583 | contig 319583 bp, 308 predicted proteins | sample CryGeymeta201523_FD_183986 | JGI IMG/M metagenome (GOLD analysis project Ga0210030, IMG submission 183986) | Groundwater microbial communities from Crystal Geyser aquifers in Utah, USA - Crystal Geyser metaG 2015-23 (SPAdes) (version 2) | ecosystem: Environmental > Aquatic > Deep...
TCTCCCTCTCAGGACCCCTACCTATCGTTGCCATGGTGAGCCGTTACCTCACCATCTAGCTAATAGGACGCATAGCCATCTTTTACCGATAAATCTTTAATTAATATTTGATGCCAAATATCAATACTATGAGGTATTAATCTTCATTTCTAAAGGCTATCCCTCTGTAAAAGGTAAGTTCTATACGCGTTACGCACCCGTGCGCCGGTCGCCACCATCCGAAGACGTGCTGCCCCTCGACTTGCATGTGTTAAGCCTGCCGCTAGCGTTCATCCTGAGCCAGGATCAAACTCTTCATTGTATATCTTTAATAATATGAATGAATAAGTTTCAAAAGAATTTCGTCTAAATTGCTTTAAACTTGGTTATTCTACTCTTTGTTTACGCTGTCAATTTCAATATTTTCAATGAACTTTGTCTCTATTAAATTACTCCTTAAAAGTACTTAACTCAAAACTCTTGCAGAAATGTTAGAATCGAACTAACTGACTTTTTTAACCTGAATCATTCCAAAATCTCTCTGTAATTTTAACCCCTATCTCTCTTAGCGGGTGCAAATATAAAACTCTTTTTTATTCTGACAAGAAAAAAATTATTTTTTTTGTTTTATTTTTTTAAACCTTACTAAAATGAACGTAATACCCTTTTGGGACGGCAAAGATAATACTTATTTTTATTCCTAAACAAACTTTTTAAACCTTTTGTGTCAAAATTATTAACGAAATTTAATAGGAGACTTCAAGTCAGGAAGTTATAATTGATTGATCTAAGAAAAATATATCAATTGGTAAAAAAATAATTAATGCTTTATTTCTTTTTCTTCATTTTAGCAAACATTTTTTTATATTCTTCAACGTTAATTTCCGATTTTTTTTCAATAATCACCTTTGAAAAATCAAAATTTAGCTTTGATTTTTGTGGTTCGAGAAAACCATTTTGGAAAGCGCGTTGTAAAATTTCTTCAATTAAAAAATCTTCATTGACAGTTTCTGGCTGATATTCATCCTTCAGAGAAAGTTTAAAAAAATTTGCTGTTGTGTTGTACCAAAAGGCATTCCAACCACTTCTGAGTACTTTTATATTTTCAAAAGCTGTTTTTCCTGTTTGACGATGAATCAATTTTATTAAAATTCGACCTTCTGTTTTGGTCATTTTTTTTAATTGATCTGTAAATTCACCCTCAACATAATCTTGAATTAATTTTGTGTAGCTCTTTCTTTTACTTTTAGATTCAATTTTTTTCAACCTATTATTTAAGGTATCTAAACGTTCGGAAGCTAATTTTGCATACGGATACGCTCTAAAAACTTTGGCTCTAAGCCATAGATAATAACGAATATCTTCGGATGAACTAAATTTTTGCTTCGGATATATTGAAAACTCGTTTAATTGTATCACTAAAGTATCTCCTGGTTTTACAAAAACGTAATCTTCATAATTCTTTGGTAAAGAATCTGTTTCTCTTTTTTGAGCGATTCCAAAAAAAGAATTTATCAATAATAATAGGTAAATAATCTTTTTCAAAATTTAATGTATCATGTTTATAAAATCCTCTTCAGAAATTATTGAAATTTCCAATTCTTGCGCTTTTTCTAGTTTACTTGGTCCCATATTATCGCCAGCAACAATAAAATCGGTTTTTTTGGAAATGGAAGAACTCACTTTTGCTCCATTATCTTCAATCGCTTTTTTCAATTCATCTCTAGAAAATTGATGAAAAACTCCTGAAACTACAAAAACCTTGCCTTCTAATTTATTTGATTGATTTTCTTGCGCTTTTTCTGAAATTTCCAGCTGTAATCCAACCGATTTTAAACGATTTATCAATTGGATATTTTCCAAATTATTTGAAAAATCAATAATACTTTGCGCAATTCTATCGCCAATTTCATCGACATTGATTAATTCTTCAAAAGTTGCTGTCATCAAATTATCAATAGACTTGAAATGTTTTGCCAATTTTTTCGCAACAGTTTCTCCCACAAAACGAATTCCTAAAGCAAACAATACTTTTTCAAAAGTGACTTCTTTTGATTTTTCAATTCCTTGAATCATATTTTGTGCTGACTTTTCAGCCATTCTTTCTAATGGAATGATTTGCTCAACTTTCAAATCATACAAATCTGCGTAGTTTTCTATCAAACCTTCTTTTCGCAACAAATCAACAGTTTCAGCACCCAAACCTTCAATGTTCATAGCTTTTCTACTGATAAAATGCTGAATTCTCCCTGTAATTTGTGGTGCACATCCAAATTCGTTTGGACAATAATGTTTTGCATCACCTTCATTTCTTATCAAAACTGTGTTGCATTCTGGACAATGTGTTGCATATACTGTTGGTGTGGAATTTTGCGGTCTTTTTGTAAAATCAACTGCAATAATCTTTGGAATAATTTCTCCTCCTTTTTCGACAAAAACAGTATCTCCCATTCTAATATCCAACTTTTCAATTTGGTCTGCATTGTGCAAAGACGCTCTTTTCACGGTAGTTCCTGCCAATTGAACTGGTTCTAAATTTGCCACTGGCGTAATAGCACCTGTTCTGCCAACTTGATAGGTGATTTCATTCAAAATTGTAGCAACTTGTGCTGCTTTAAACTTGTATGCAATTGCCCATCTTGGCGATTTTGCAGTATATCCCAACTCTTCTTGTTGTTGCAAATTATTTATTTTAATCACAACACCATCTGTTTCATAAGGCAACTCATGACGTTTTGAATCCCAATGATTTACGAAATCAAAAACAGCTTCTATGGATTCGCAGCGTTGCATGGTTTTGGGAATCTTAAACCCAACTTTTCGAGCGTTTTCTAAGATTTCAAAATGCGTTTCAAATTTTCTTTCAGCTGTAATAACTTGATATAACAAACAATCCAAAGGTCGTTTTGCAACCTCAGCACTATCTTGCAATTTTAAACTTCCACTGGCCGTATTTCTTGGATTTCGATATTCTTCTTCACCATTTTCAGCACGTTCTTCATTCATTTTTTGAAATCCATCCAAAGGCAAAATAATTTCTCCTCTGATTTCAAAATCATTTAAAAAATCGGAAGGCAAATTCAATGGAATGGAGCGAATTGTTTTTACATTATTGGTCACTTCATCACCTTGAAATCCATCTCCTCTTGTAACTGCTTTTCTAAATTTCCCATTTTCATACACTAAATTGATGGAAGCTCCATCGTATTTTAACTCGCAAATAAATTCAATTTCTGAGGTTCCTAGTATTTTTTGAATGCGTTTTTCCCAATCCAATAAATCTTCTTTTGAATACGAATTGTCCAAAGAATACATTCGGTTTTTGTGAGTTACCGTCTCAAAATTCTTGGTGATAATACCTCCTACTCTTTGTGTGGGCGAATTTGCGTCAAAAAAAACAGGATTTTCTTTTTCTAATTTTTCTAATTCTTTGAGTTTTATATCAAAATCAAAATCAGAAATTGTGGCATTGTCTAACACATAATAATTGTAATTATGTGCATTTAATTCTTCTCTGAGGGCATTTATTTTTTCTTGAATGGTCATAATCTTTCTTAAAAACCTTGTTTTTATACTTTTAAAAACTTACCTTTTTAAATCTAAAAAATACAAAATATACGATATGAAATACGCTATAAAAATACACAAAATTTCAACAGTGAACGAACTTGAAAACGCTTGGAATTTGGAAGATTACAAACAACTTTTAGAACGTTTTGATTTCCCTAATGCACAAAGTAATGACCTAAAAGAATTGCGAGAATTGTTGTTTATGGCAATTACTGATTTTGAAACGCACGAAGCTGCTGCCATTTTGTTGGATTATAAATTGTCTGAACATTTAACTGCAGGACAAATTGAGCAACTTTCACATGAAATGTTGTTGGATAAAGTTTCGGAAGAATATCCTGTAATTTCTTTACACAAAGACCTTTTTTCTATCAATCAATTGTTGTACAAAGCCTACAATGGGAAATTTTACAATGCCATTGCTACTATTGTTGATTTTGAAATTACTCCTTTGGAGGATGCTGAAAGTGATATCACCAAAGAAATTGCTTTGAAATGTTTTGCAAAAAATCTAGACAATCACAGTTTGATTTTACGTTTGTTTGGGAATCAAATCAATGGAATTGAGGCTTTTGAGGAAGCAACTGATGTGATTTGGGAACTTCAAAAAAAGAACTCCTTGTATAGATTGACAACTTCTGAATATTGGATGAATACAAATGAAATTTTAAATGAAGAGTTCAATTGTGAGATTGAATTTTTTGAGGAAGCATAGCGTTTTTGTACTCTTTTTAAAAAGAATATAGCGATTCATTATACTTCTCAGCAGATTTATTGTTGATTGTATTTCTTATAGAAACTTGGTTTTACAGATAAAATGAGATGTTTTCCATTTATTTCAATGGATTTGTTTCTTATTTGAATTGTGGGTGCAAGATATATAACTGCGGACGCAAGAACTTAAAATAGACTACCAAGAATTTAAACTGCGGATGCAATAATTTAAAATGGACTAGCAAGAATTTAAACTGCGGATGCAAGAATTTAAAGTGGACTTGCTAAAAATTAAACTACGGATGCAAGAAACTAAAATAGACTTGCTAAAAATTAAAATGGACTTGCAATAATTTAAACTGCGGACGCAAGAATTTAAAATGGACTTGCTAAAAATTAAAATGGACTAGCAAGAACTTTTTTTATACCTCACAGGTTTTTAAAACCTGTGAGGTATGGTAACCATAAAACACAAGAGTTTTTACAATAGGTTTTATTTTAATTTTGTTTTGGTAGTGGATTGCAATCCGTGCCCATAAAAACTTCGATAGCGCGGATTTGTAATCCGTGCTCACAACAATTTTTAAAACAAATCACAAATAACTACTTCCAATTCATTTTCTAAAGCCGATAGCGCGGATTTGCAATCCGTGCTCATAACAATTTTTAAAACAAATCACAAATAACTACTTCGAATTCATTTTCCAACCCTGCATAATTTCTTGATGAACTAAAATAATAATCTTCTGGTAAAGTAACTATTTTTTCTTTTACAGGGTTATTGTGTATGTACTCAATTTTTTGTTTGATAAAACTATTACTGTAAATATGTTCTGCATGATATCCATCCTGCCAAACCTTGTATTGCTGTTCCCTTTTTAAATGCTCACAAGCTTTTTGAAAATATGGAATCATCCATTCTCTTCTACTTTCTGGCTCTTCTAAAATGGTTTGAATTATTTTTTTTGAAGTGTATTTTTTGAAATCTCTAATAATGTCTGATAATATATTTCCATCTGTTGCCTTGCAAAGCAAATGAATATGACTACTCATGATACAATATGCATAAATTTCTAATCCCTTATTTTTTTGACAATGATGTAAGGAGTTTAAAATGACATATTTTTGATTTAATCTTGTAAAAACGTCAATCCAGCCAACTGTTGTGATGGTTATAAAATATGCTTCTTCTGTAGTTGTGGCTTTATATTTTGTTGACATAAATATTTTTAAAACACAAATCTTTAGTTTTTCTTAATTTATTTTTATTTTACAATTGGTGTGGGCACGGATTGCAAATCCGCGCTATCGGGGTTTTGTTGACAATAGCTATTTGTTTTTTAACATTCCTTCTGATATGTAACCAAAAGAACCAAGATACCAAACTTTATATATTCCTTGTTTTTGTTTTTTGATTACATAAACATAATCTTCCAAATCAACACTATAAATTTTATTTTTTAAATTTTCATCAGTGTATATTGGTGCATAAGTAAAAGTTTTACTTTTGTATAAAAATTCACCTTTAAAGATGGAATAGTTTTTTGTGTTTTCCTCTTCATTTTCGTTATTTTTTGTTTTTAACTCTGTTTTTTTAATCTCTAATTTTTCATTGTTTAAATTAATAAGTTTTTCTGAGAAATTATTGTTTTCTATTTGTAATTTTTGATTCTCGAATTCTAATTTTTTAATTTTATCTTGGAAATTCCTTTCATCATAATTAGATATAGTTGTTTTTGAAGTTTTTGTTTCTGTTATATTATAAAAATATAAAAAACCTAAAACTAATAATATTATAGTATAAAAAATTTGTGAATAATTAGTTCCTTTTTTAAGCTTTTCTAATTCAGTTATTTTTCTTTGCAAATCTTTTTTTTCTTCGAAATATTTATTTAATTCATTTTTTAAAAAATAAGCTTCATTGTCATTTTGTTTATTATTTATTAAATCTGAAATTTTACTCTTTAAAATTTTATTTTCATTAAAAAGATTATTTTTTTCTATAGTTATCTTGTTTAGTTGATTCTTTATAAATTCGTTTTCATTTCCATAACTACTATTAAATCTTGAGTATTCAGAATCATATTTTTTTCTACTTTCTACATTTGATAAAATTTCATAAGCTTCGTTAATTTCTTTAAGAATCTCCTCATAAAATTTTTCAGAATTATTTTTATCAGGATGTAAAGCTTTTGATAGTTTTCTATAAGAAATTTTAATTTCGTTTAATGACGCATTACTTTTTAAACCTAATTTATAATAATAATTATTCATTATTTTGATTACTTATTTTTTTAAACTATTGCCAACACGTTGATGTATATGAATTGTGGCGTGTTTTAGCACAAATCTCTCCAAATAAAAACTGGCTTTGGTAAATCCTAGGAATTTTTCAAATGAGAACAGACCAAGACATAACTTAAATACTGCTTGTTGTCAATAGTAATTTTACCCTAATAATATTATAACTTTTCGAATCGAAGTACTGTTTTTTTCGTAATCGAAATCAATTAATTCTTTACACAAACTTTGATAATGAGTGTAATTATTCTCTCGTAAACTTTTTAAATGAATTAAACTATTTCTTAACTTATTTAATGAGCATATATTTTGATAATCAGCATTATGGTTTGTGTATAGGTCTATTCCTGTCAATTGAGGTATTATGTATTTAATTTTAGTTTTAAAATCTTTCCACTCAATATTTCTTTTAGTGAGATTTTTTCCTTTATGTTCTAAATTAATTTCTTCTGGGATTTTTTGGTTGAATAAAGCTTCTATTGCCATAATTAACTGTGTAACTCCTTGAAATGCCTCTTTGTAAAATTCCGAGAATACTGGATAATATATTTCCATCTGTTGCCTTGCAAAGCAAATGAATATGACTACTCATGATACAATATGCATAAATTTCTAATCCCTTATTTTTTTGACAATGATGTAAGGAGTTTAAAATGACATATTTTTGATTTAATCTTGTAAAAACGTCAATCCAGCCAACTGTTGTAATGGTTATAAAATAGGCTTCTTCTGTGGTTGTGGCTTTATATTTTGTTGACATAAATATCTTTGAAACACAAATCTTTAGTTTTTTCTTAATTTGTTTTTATTTTACAATTGGTTTGGGCACGGATTACAAATCCGCGCTATCGGGTTTTGTATCTAAATTTTCAAGATTTTGTGCTTTACAAATTGAAATTGAAAATATTATTATCAATATAAGTTTAGTTTTCATTTTATTAAATTTTTTTTTAGAGTATTTTTGATAGATTATAATTTAAAATTCAAACTTTTAAAACACTTTAAAAAGTAGAATACTTTTAAAAATATTTACCTCTTAAATCCAATCCCCTTAACCTGCCTAAATTTAGGACTACTAGCTCCAAAAACAGCTTTTACATAGTTTTTTAAATCTTTGTAGGTTTCAATAATCCCCAGTAAATTTTGGAAAAAAGCTAAGTGATTTGAGTTTCTTGTTTTTAATGTAGATGTCATAGCTATTTTTTTATATTTTCTTTTTCCAAAAATAGCAAAATTATTGTATTGAAACAGAAATATTTATAAAAAATATATGGGTTTTTTGTACCTCATAAATTGTAGCCTTCAATTTACGTTGGGTTCAAAATTTGGTATTTTTATTTAGAAATAGCATTTTAAAATAACTATTTTATGAAGTTTACGGATTTATAGCCAAAAACGTAAAAGTCTTCTATTTACAAGATGGTTTTTTAAAATAAAATACCTACAAGGTTTTAAAAACCTTGCAGGATTGATGTTTGTAACGAGGACTTGAAACGAAGAGCAGGAAGTTGCTTCTTAAAAAAACATCTTTACCTCTAAAATCAAAAAAAACCTGAAATAAAATTATTTCAGGTTTTTAGTTTGAATTGAGGAATCCATGTTAATAATTCGTAAATCTACGAACTTTGGCAATGTGTCTTGCCAAACGCATTACTTGATGCGAATAGCCATATTCGTTGTCATACCAAACATACAACACAACACTTTCTCCATCAGTAATGGTTGCTTTGCTATCAAAAATAGAAGGTGCTGTTGACCCAATAATATCTGTGGAAACCAATTCATTGTCCATAGAATATTTGATTTGTTCTACCAAATCGCCTTCTAATGCGTTTTGTTTTAAAATGGCGTTTACAATATCTGTGGTTACAGGTCTTCTTAGTTGCAAACTCAAAATGGCTAAGGAACCATTTGGCACTGGAACACGAATGGCATTTGAAGTTAATTTTCCTTCCAAAGCTGGCAATGCTTTTGAAACTGCACTTCCTGCACCAGTTTCTGTAATGACCATATTCAAGGCTGCTGCTCTTCCTCGACGATATTTGCTGTGCATATTATCAACCAAATTTTGATCATTTGTGTATGCATGAATGGTTTCTAAATGTCCTTTTTTGATGCCAAAATTATTTTCCAATACTTTTAAAACGGGCGTAATGGCATTGGTTGTGCAAGAAGCTGCTGAAAAAATATCGATTTCATCAGGATTGTATTGTTTGTGATTTACGCCATAAACAATATTTGGAACTCCTTTTGCAGGCGCAGTAATCAACACTTTGCTTGCTCCTTTTGATGAAAGATGTCTTTTTAAATCTACATCATCTCTGAAAGCGCCAGTGTTGTCAATAATTAAAGCGTCTTTTATTCCGTATTTTGTATAATCAATTTCCTCTGGATTATTGGCAGAAATCATAAAAACGGTAGTTCCATTGATAATCAACGCATTGTGCTCATTATCAACTTGAACAGTTCCTAAAAAATTTCCATGAACAGAATCTATGCTTAATAAGGAAGCTCTTTTTTCCAAAACGGTAGGAGTTATTTTATCGCGAGTTACAATTGCTCTCAATCTCAATTGAGAACCTTTGCCCATTTTGGTCATTAATTCACGTGCCAACAAACGTCCAATTCTTCCAAATCCATATAAAACGACATCTTTTGGAGTAACATTTTTTGTTTCAGTGATGTTTTTTAGTTGCTTTTTGATGAATGCAATTTTATCAACACAGCCTTTTGGATTCAAATGACATTCATATGCCAATTTTCCAATATCTAATTTTGAAGCTGGCAAATCTACTTGTTGAATGGCTTTTGCAATGCTCAATGCATCTTGAATTGTAATTGGTTTGTTGACAAATTCTTTTGCGTAATTGATTAAATTCAAAACTTCACTGGCTCTTTTATCAATCAAAGGATTTCTAAAAAAAACCAATTCAATGGATTTGTCATACCACAAATCATTTACAATATTGATAAATTCTACAGTTGCTCTTCTTGTTAAAGCTTGTTGTGAAACTTCTTCTTCGTAATTTATAGTTGTTGACATAGATTTTACTTGCTCCTTTTTTTATTTGAATGCAAAAGTATTTATTTTTTTTGAAAAACGAAATCGATTTCGTAATTATTTTATTCCAAAAAAAATCCTGATGTTACATCAGGATTTAATTGTGAATTTTAATTATTATCTAAAACGCAAAGTTTCTTTTTCTCCCTTTAGATTGATCATTTCAATGATAATATAAGACTTACTATTTGCAATGCTTTCCAACATTTTAACTCCCTCTTCAGCATCAGAAACTGGTTTGTCATTGATTTTGGTGATGATATAATTATTCAAGCTGTTTTCTCCCCTATTAATCAACTCAACAATCTTTACACCGTTTTTAATGCCTTTGTCTTTTAATTCTTGTTTTGATACGTCTTTCAATTCCCAATTAAAAGAAGGCGATTTAAGTTGCTTTGGTTTTTTGCTAAGTTGCACGTTTTTAGTAATCAATTCTCCATTTCTATCAATGGTAATTTCAACAAATTCTCCAGGTCTTTTTGCAGTAAGTTGACCTTTTAAATCAGCAAATTTTGTGATTTTTACATTGTTAACTTTTACAATAATATCATCTTTTTTCAAGCCTGCTTTTGCAGCTCCTTGACCTTGCTCAACATCCGAAATTTTAACTCCTAGAACATCATTATTTTCTTGGGTATTGAAAACAATTCCTAAAACTGCTTCTTGAACGTTGCCAAATTCAAGCAAATCATCCACAATTTTTTTGGTGATGTTTGAGGGTATTGCAAATGAATATCCAATAAATGAACCTGTTGCAGAAGAAATAGCCGTATTTATTCCAATTAATTCTCCTCTGGTATTTACCAAAGCTCCTCCACTATTTCCAGGATTTACAGCTGCATCAGTTTGAATAAAAGAGTCTATTGAACCATTCCCATCCAAATCTCTACCTTTCGCACTTACAATTCCTGCAGTTACTGTGGATGTTAAATTATATGGATTTCCAACAGCCAAAACCCACTCTCCTACTTTTACATTGTCAGAATTTGCAAAAGTGATGAATGGCAATTCATTATCTGCCGAAATTTTCAACAACGCAATATCATCATTTTTATCAGCGCCAATTAATTTCGCTTTATACACTTTTTTATCATTCAAAATAATCTCAATATCGTTTGCGCCATCAACTACGTGATTATTCGTAACAATATAACCATCTGATGAAATGATAACACCACTTCCTGTCCCAACTTGTTCAAATTTTCTTGTGCCACTTCCATTTCCGTAAAAAAATTCAGCCAAAGGATTGTATTGTGTTCGAGTTGTAGTGTTTTTAACATGCACAACTGCATCTAATGATTTTTCAGCTGCCAAAGTAAAATCAACAGACTCATAATCAAAATTAGCCGAAGTTTCGTTTGAAGTTGTTACGAAATTTGTTCGAATTGTCTTAGAATTTTCAGATCCTGAACTTTGAAAAACTGAAGATTCGTTAAAAAACATTTTATAACCTCCTAAAGTTATGACACCGCCTAAAATTGCGATTCCTAATAATCCAAGTATTTTTTTCATAATTAATTCAAATTTTAATAATTCAAATGTACAATTTTAACATATTCAAAAAATCTGTTTAACTTGATTTTAACTGATTTTAACCATGTTTTAACAAAGAATTTTTCGACACGAAATCGCTATATTTGCAACATGAATCTTACCTTTTATAAATATCAAGGAACAGGAAACGATTTTGTGATGATTGATAATAGAACAAAAATCTTTCCAAAAGAAAAAACCGACATTATTACACATATTTGTGACAGACATTTTGGCATTGGTGCTGACGGAATTATCCTCATAGAAAATGATGATTTTTTTGATTTCAAAATGATGTATTTTAATCCTGATGGCAGTGAAACCTTTTGTGGAAATGGTGGAAGATGTGCAGTTGCGTTTGCCAAACAATTGAAAATTATACAAAATACCACTAAATTTTTGGCAGTTGATGGCGAACATTTTGCAAGTATTCAAAATAACATTGTTTCACTAAAAATGGTTGATGTTGACCAAATAAAAGTCAATGAAAATTCGGTTTTTGCATTTACAGGAACACAGCATCATGTTGAAATGGTTGCTGATTTAGAAAATTTTCCTGTCTTTGAAAAAGGGAGAAAAATTCGTTATCAATATGAACATCCAGGAAGCAATGTGAATTTTGTTCAACAAATTAATGACACTACTTTTAGAGTTAGAACTTATGAAAAAGGCGTTGAAGATGAAACTTTGGCTTGTGGTACTGGAGTAACAGCAGTTGCCATTGCCATGCACAAAACAAAAAAAACGCTCAGTAATTCAATTATTTTGCCTGTTGAAGGAGGCATTTTAGAAGTTTCATTTGAAGAAGAAAATGGTTGTTACAAAAACGTGTTTTTAAAAGGTTCTGCAAAATTCGTTTTTCAGGGAAATATTACTGTATAATGAATACGCTTGTTGGAAATCTTGTAAAATTAAGAGCGCTAGAGCCTGAAGATTTGGAATTTTTATTTCAGATTGAAAACAATGAAATTTTTTGGGAAGTGAGTCATACTCAAACGCCATTTTCAAAATATGTGTTGAAACAATATTTGGAAAATGCACATTTAGACATTTTCGAATCCAAACAATTACGCCTAATTATTGAAGAAAAATCCACTGAAAAAAAAGTGGGAATGATTGATTTGTTTGATTTTAATCCACAACACAAAAGAGCTGGAATTGGCATTCTAATTCATCCAGATTTTCAACAAAAAGGGTTTGCTTCTGAAGCACTTGAATTAATCATAAAATATTCGTTTTCTTACCTACAATTGCACCAATTGTATGCGAATATCATTGCTGAAAATGAGAAGAGTTTGGCGTTATTTACCAAACATCAATTTAAAAAAGTCGGTATCAAAAAGGATTGGATCTTTTTTGATGGAAAAATGAAAGATGAAATATTATTTCAACTAATAAAAGAGTAGTTTTGTAACTTCAATAATAATTTTAATCACATTGGCTAAAAAAAGATTTTTTACATTTCCGCTGATCATCCTGCTGATTGCAAGCGTTATTGGCTTTTATTTTTATCAAAAAATATTTGATGATAATGTTTTAAAATCAGGAGAATTATTCATCAATTCAGCTGATGATTTTAAAGAATTGACCGTTAAAATTGCTCCTTTTGTAATTGATTTAGACAATTTTGTTTGGGTTGCCAATAGAAAAAAGTTTACCTCTATAAAGGCTGGAAGATATATTATCAAAGAAAATATGTCAAATAATGACTTGGTAAATATGCTAAGAAGTGGCAATCAAACAGCTATAAATCTGTCATTTAACAATCAAGATACACTCGAAAAATTGGCCGCTAGAATTTCTCAACAAATTGAAGCTGATTCAATTACCTTAATAAATTCATTTCTAGATGATACCTTTTTGCGCGATAATAATCTCAATCCACAAAACGTTCTTGGTATTTTTATTCCAAATAGTTATGAGGTTTATTGGAATGTCAGTGCCGAAAAATTAAGAAACAAAATGCTATACGAATTTAAAACTTTTTGGAATAATGAAAGAGTAGCAAAAGCAAAAAAACTGAACTTAACCCCAAATGAAGTTATTACTCTTGCATCAATTGTTCAAAAAGAAACTGCTCAAAAATCCGAAAGACCAATAGTTGCTGGATTGTATTTGAACCGATTGAAAAATGATTGGCCTTTGCAAGCTGATCCAACAATTATTTATTGCATTCGTCAATTAAAAGGTCAAGATTATGTAGTGAAAAGGGTATTGACTTTTGATTTGGAAATTATTTCTCCTTATAATACATACAAAAATTTAGGTTTGCCTCCAAGCTTGATTGCAATGCCAGATGTTTCTGCCATTGAAGCAGTCTTGAATCCTGAAAAACATGATTATTTTTACATGTGTGCAAGTATTGACAACATTGGTTTTCATAAATTCGCAAAATCACTTCCTCAACACAACAAAAATGCCGAGAAATACCAAAATTGGTTAAATAAGCAAGGTGTAAATAGATAAATTCGAAAAAATATCTCTTAAAACCGTCTTAATTTTTTATTGTATTCGCAATAAGAAACGTTGTAGTTTGTGTGAATATTAAAAAAAATCACAGAATAATAATGATATTTTCAAAACGAATTAAATTAATTCACTGATTATCAATTGATTTAAATTTAAGTTGTATTTTTGTACCCGCAAAATAGAAAGATTATTAAATGATCAAAAAGTTTTTTTTATATAGTTCTCTCCTTTTTTTATTCGTTGGTGCAACCTTTACGAACAACGAGGTAGATGAAAAAAATAAAACATTCGAATTAGAAGTATCAAAATTAAATATTCCTTATCTTCAAAAAAACTTTGTTGGTTTCAAAGAAGCAGTAGCTTATAAAGAATCTCGAGGAAATTATACAATTGTAAACTCATTAGGATATCTTGGAAAATACCAATTTGGAAGAAATACTTTAGGACGTTTCAAAATTTACAATACAAGAGATTTTTTAAAAAATCCTGAATTACAAGAACAAGCATTTATTTCATTGTGCGAAATAAATAAATGGATTTTAAGAAAAGAAATCAAACGTTATGAAGGAAAAACGATTAACGGAATTGAAATTACAGAATCAGGAATTATAGCAGCTGCTCATTTGGCTGGCGCTGGTAATGTAAAAAAATTCTTAAGAAGCAATGGCACTGACTGTTTTTCTGATGCCTTTGGTTCTTCTTTGAAAACCTATTTGAAGAAATTTTCGGGTTATGATATTTCTTCTATAAAGCCAAACAAATACAGTAAAAACTAACCTCTTTTATTATTTCTGAATAATAAAAATAGTAGGTCTTTTGTGCAAATCAGGCTGCTGATTTTTCCAATCTTTTACACTCAACGTTTTTATAAACTCGGTATTAAGGGTAATATCCGTTGCAATACATAGCTGTGTATTTGGTGCTAAAGTCGCAATTAATTCTGAAAACATTTTTTGATTTCTAAAAGGCGTTTCAATAAATATTTGCGATTGATTTTTATCTTTTGATCGTTTTTCTAATTCTTTAATGGCATTTCTTTTTGCGCTATTTTCAATTGGTAAATAGCCATTGAAAGCAAAATTTTGACCATTAAATCCAGAACTCATCATGGCTAATAATATTGATGAAGGCCCAACCAAAGGCACAACTTGAATATTTTTTTGATGTGCCAATTTCACAATTTTTGCCCCAGGATCAGCAATTGCAGGAACTCCTGCTTCAGAAAGCAACCCAACATGAATGCCTTGAGCACAAACATCCAAATATTTTTTTGTTTCAGATTCTTCAGCAAACTTATCTAACAACATGATTTTTAGAATTGGTTGTTGCTTTTTTGGACAGATATTTTTGATGAATTTTCTGGCAGATTTTTCATTTTCTACAATATAATAGTCAATCTGTTCCACTACTTTTTTTACGGATATAGGCATGACTTCTAGAGGGTCAGTTTCGCCCAAAGTTGTTGGAATTAAATATAATTTTCCTATCATTTTTGTATTTTTTTTGAGATGATTTCACAAGCTTCGTCTAACATTCTAAAAACATTTTCAAAGCCTTCTTCTCCTCCATAATAAGGATCAGGAACTGATTTGTTCTTATTTGGATGAATTTCGTTGAGAATCATTTTTACTTTTTGTTTGTCCTGATGATTTCTTGCGAGTGATAAAATATCTTGAAAATTATTTTCATCCATCACATAAATACTATCAAAAATATCAAAATCAGAAACTTGAAATTTTCTAGCTCTTTGTTTACTGATATCAATACCATAATTATTGGCAACTGCAATTGATCGTTCATCGGGTTGATTGCCAATGTGATAAGCACCTGTTCCTGCAGAATCTACAAAAATTGAATTTGAATTTAATTTTGAAGATAAAATACCTTCTGCAAGTGGTGAACGACATATATTCCCCAAACAAATCATCAGTATTTTCATAGAAAAAAGAAATTTTTAAAAAGTCAATTTCTTCATTAAATCGTCTACATATTTTTTGAATTGCTTATCAGTTTCTGTTAAGTTATCAACAGTTTTACAAGCATGTAGCACAGTTGCATGATCTCTTTGTCCTATTTGATTTCCAATACTTGCCAACGAAGTTTTGGTCAATCTTTTTGCAAAATACATCGCAAGTTGTCTTGCTTGTACAATATTTCGTTTTCTAGTTTTTGATTGTAATGTGGCAACATCCATATCAAAATATTTAGAAACTTCTTTTTGAATAAAATCAACAGAAACTTCCTTTTTAGTATTTTTAACAAACTTGTCAACAATCTGTTTTGCCAAATCTAATGAGAATTCCTTTCTATTGAATGATGCTTGAGCAATCATAGAAATAATTACACCTTCTAATTCTCTAACATTCGATTTGATGTTTTTGGCAATGTAGGTGATGATTTCGTCGGGCATTTCTACACCATCTCTATACAATCTATTTTTAAGAATAGTGAGTCTTGTTTCATAATCAGGAGCTTGCAATTCAGCAGACAATCCCCATTTGAAACGAGATAACAACCGTTGTTCAATATCTTGCATATCAACAGGAGCTTTGTCTGAGGATAAAATTACCTGTTTTCCATTTTGATGCAAATGATTAAAAATATGAAAAAACACATCTTGTGTACCTGATTTTCCAGAGAAAAATTGAACGTCATCAATAATCAAAACATCAATCATTTGATAAAAATGAATGAAATCATTTCTTGTATTTGATCTTACTGAATCAATATATTGCTGTGAAAATTTGTCAGAAGAAATGTATAAAACAGTTTTATCGGGATATTTATCTTTAATTTTAACGCCAATTGCATGAACCAAATGTGTTTTTCCTAGACCAACTCCACCGTAAATTAATAATGGATTAAAAGATGTGCCTCCTGGTTTATTTGAAACGGCCATTCCAGCTGAACGTGCCAATCTATTAGAATCGCCTTCAACGAAATTCGCAAAATTATAACTTGGATTTAGTTGCGATTCAATTTTAACTTTTTGTAAACCTGGAATAATAAATGGATTTCTTATTTCTCTTTTATCAGATTCTAAAGTTACTGTTCCCTTTTGTGGTTTTAAAGGATCTCTATTTGAACTTGGAATTTTTACAATTTGAGGTCTGTTACTGCTATAGTTGTTTTCCATTTTCACATCGTAAATCAATTTGGCATCATTGCCCAATTGTCTTACCAAAGCTACTCGTAAAAGCTTGATGTAGTGCTCTTCCAACCATTCATAAAAAAATTTACTTGGCACTTGAATAGTCAATGCTTCTCCAGAAAGTTTCACCGGTTTTATAGGCTCAAACCAAGTCTTGTAAGCTTGTGGTTTGATGTTGTCCTTTATAAAAGATAGGCAGTCTGTCCAAACGGAATCAGCAGTGTAATTCATTTAATGATTTAGTAAATTTAGTTGTTTATTCGAAAAAACGAACTTTTTTCTGCTTTTCATAGACTATGCAAAATTGTGAATAAAATTCATTATAAAAAAATGATATTGGTATTGATTATTGATTTTTTTTTACGTAGTATGCTTCCTGTTATTTTGTTTGAACCTATTGAAAAATTCATTAACAAAAACCCGCGTTCGATATTCAGAAACTGATCAAATGGGTGTAGTTTATCACGGAAACTACGCACAGTTTTTTGAATTAGGAAGAACAGAATGGCTCCGTAAATTGGGAGTCACTTACAAAGATATGGAAATAAGTGGGATAATGCTTCCCGTAATTTCCTTAAATTGTAATTTTATTAAATCTGCAAAATATGATGACTTATTAACAATTGAAACCATTTTAGTAAAAAAACCTTTGGTTAAAATTGAATTTGATTATAAAATTACCAATCAGAATAATGAACTGATTTGTACAGGAAATTCGGTTTTAGCATTTATAAATACGAATACTCAAAAACCAACAAAATGTCCAGATTATTTGTTAGAGCGTTTAGGATTCTAATTTTTTGATGGAAACTTGATACAACTCTTTAAAAATTTGATATACCTTTCCTGAATTACTTTTTCTTACCGCAATTTCGTATTCGCAGTTCATTTCTAATTTTTGAGCAATTATCAAAATGTCAAACTCTTTGATTATTCGCAAAACTTTATTCATCAAATCATAGTTAAATGAAATTAAAAAATAGTTATCAACTGTTTTTTCAATAATTTCTGAGGCTTCTATTGCAAATTGTGCCGAAATTTTATAAGCACTCATCAAACCACCAACTCCTAATTTTGTGCCGCCAAAATAACGAACAGAAACCACCAAAATATTGGTCAAATCAAATGCTTGAATTTGTCCATAAATAGGCATTCCTGCTGAATTACTGGGTTCTCCATCATCATTTACTCGAAATCTTTTTTCTGAAACACCCAATTGATACGCAAAACAAAAATGTCTTGCTGTGTGATGTTGTTTTTTTAAATTCTCCAAAATATTTTTCACTTCATCTTCGTGAGAGATAGGAAAGGCATACCCAAAAAATTTACTACTTTTTTCTTTGAAAAGTGTTACTTCTGAGGCGTTTTTGATGGTTTTGTAAGTATCTTCATTACTCATAATCAAGCAAAATTATAATCATGAGAAAGAACAATCAAACCAAAAAAACTCAAAATAAATCACTTTTTATGGTTAATAAATTCGAAACACATTCTTTTGTTGGATTGAGGTTCCAAACATGAATTCCCAATAAACTTGCGCCGTCAGTATTTTCTTTTAAATCATCAACAAATAAAGTTTCATTTGCAATTAAACCATTTTCGCTCAAAACAAACTCAAAAATTTCTTTGTCTGGTTTTCTTAATTTTATTTCGTACGAAAGATAAAATTGCTCAAAACAGTCTTTGAAATCTTTATAAAATTTCATTCCCCAGATGTCTTTTACATATTGAAAATGCAAATCATTGGTATTACTTAACAAAAACAATCTGTATTTTTTACTTGCCGATAAGTTTTTCAAGAATTCGAATCTTTTCGCTGGAAAATCTAATAAAATAGCGTTCCATGCAACTAATAAATCTGACTTAGAAATGTTATATTTTTTTTTAAAAAAATTGATAAAAACCTCAGATTCGATCATTCCTTTTTCATAATCATGATTTAATTGCACAATTTCATCTGTCATTTTTGGAATTCCTAATTTTGCCAAACCTTTTGGAGTTGCTTCTTTATCTAAATTGATAAAAATATCTCCGAAGTCAAAAATTATATTTTTAATCATTTTTATATATTTTTAAAATATCGTTCTTAATTTGCTTTTCTGATTGTTTTTTTGCACTTAAAATAGGCGCTTTCAAACCATTTTCAAAACTTTTTTCTGAGGTAAAAACATAGGCTTCATCCCACAGATTTTCATCAATAAATGTTTGTAAGGTTTTAGTACCTCCTTCGATAAGTATGGATTGAATTTGGTGTTTTTGCAAAATATCACAGATTTGCTTTGCTATACTTTCATCAAAATTGATACCTTCAAAAATAAGTTTTTCAGATAATTTTTCCTTGGAATTTGTAAAAGTGGTAATAAAAATTGTTGCAACAGTTTGGTCGTAAACAAATAGATTTTTTGGAATTTTCAAATCTTTATCAATCACAATTCTGATGGGATTTTCTCCCGACCAATTTCGGACATTTAATTTTGGATTGTCAGACAAAACAGTATTTGTCCCAACCAAAATAGCCTGCTCTTGAGTCCGGAATTTATGTACCAATTGTTGTGAATATTGATTGGAAATCCAAATGGGTTTTTGTAGATTTTTGGTTTCAGGAGCAATAAAAAAATCAGCAGTTTGTGCCCATTTTAAAATAATATATGGACGATTTTTTTCTTGAACCGTAAAAAAACGCTTATGATGTTCTCTACATTCCTTTTCCAAAACTCCAACAACTACTTCAATTCCAGCATTTCTTAAACGTTCAATTCCTTTTCCTGCAACCAATTTATTAGAATCTACACAACCAATCACTACTTTTTTGAATCGGTGTTTCACCAATAAATCCGCACAAGGAGGTGTTTTTCCATGATGTGAACAAGGTTCAAGCGTCACATAAATGGTTGACTCTTTTAAAAGCTCAACATTTTTTACTGAATTTACCGCATTTACTTCTGCATGATTTTCACCATAAACTGACGTAAAACCTTCACCAATAATTTTATTTTCATGCACAATTACTGCCCCAACAGCAGGATTAGGACGTGAAATTCCAATGCCATTTTTGGCAATTTGCAAACAACGTTTTATGTAAAATTCTTGATTGATACGTTACAATTTTATAATTATTTCCTCAGTTTTATCGATGATAAATTCTTTTTTAAAACCCAAAACTACGTAGTCTAATTTTCCTTTCAACTGCACTTTTACAGGTTTGTTCATTAGGGTATTAAACAAACCACCTAAAATTCCGTTTTTAGTATTTTCAAAAAACCGTTTTGATGGAATGGCAATTTTTAATGGAATTGCGAAATCTTTTCGAGCAGGAACTTTATAAACATCCGAAGAAACTTGTGCAACATCTGCTTCATTGATAAACACTTTTAAATTATTAGTGTAAATATTTCCACTTACATCATTTGGATTGTTAAAATAAGCATTTGCTCCCAAACGTATGGTATCAGAGGCAATATTGATGATTTTGAAATCATCAACCTTAAGAAAAACTGGTGATTTTTTTACAGAACAACTATAAAAAATCAAAAAAAATCCGAAAAAAATGACTACTTTTTTCATCTATAGATTTTAAAAAAAATGGGTAAATTGCCCTCGCAAAAATACAGTATTAAATGTCAAATCAAGAGTATATTATAAGAGAAATTGAGCAAAAAGACAATCCGCAACTCGCTTTGGTTGTAAGAAATGTAATCCTAGAAATGGGCGCACCAACTGTTGGTACTGCCTACGAAGACAAGGCAACTGACCAACTTTATGAAACCTATCAAAAAGAGAAAGCTATTTATTTTGTGTTAGAATATCAAAACAAAGTTGTTGGTGGTGCAGGAATTGCACAATTAGATAATTTTGATGGAAATGTTTGCGAATTGCAAAAAATGTATTTTTTACCTGAAGCAAGAGGCAAAGGTTTGGGCTCAAAAATGATTTCAATTTGTTTAGAAAAAGCCAAAGAATTTGGATTTGAAAGTTGTTATTTAGAGACACTTCCATATATGAAAGATGCCGTAAAATTATACAAAAAAAATGGCTTCAAAAATTTAGAAAAACCTATGGGAAATACTTGTCACTATTCTTGTGACGTTTGGATGATTAAAGATTTATAAACACAATCAAACCAAATTTTGATACCATTAAAAGAACATAAAAAAGAATTTTCTGAATCTTTAAAAGATATTTTTCCTAGTACTGAAATTGATACTTTTTTCCTTTTTCTATCGGATGAATATTTGGGTTTTACAAGAATTGATTTGGTATTACAATCGGAATTTATGATTGATGAAACCAAAAAAAAACTATTTAACGAAGCTCTTGAAAGATTAAAAAATCAAGAACCTATTCAATATATATTAGGAAAAACCGAATTTTTTGGATTGCCTTTTTTGGTGGACAAAAACACCTTGATTCCGAGACCAGAAACAGAAGAACTGGTACGTTGGGTTATTGATGAAGTCAAAATTCAACATAAAAAATTATTACCAAAAATCACTATTTTAGATATTGGAACTGGTTCAGGTTGTATTGCAATTTCGTTATCAAAAAATTTAAACTCTTCAAAAGTTTCTGCGATTGATATTTCAAACAAAGCGTTGGAAATTGCTAAAAAAAATGCTGAAATCAACCAAGTTTCTGTTGATTTTTATGAGATGGATATTTTAAAAGCAACTCGTTTAAGTAACGTTTCAAACATTGCATTTGACGTTATCGTTTCGAATCCTCCTTATATACGAAATTTAGAAAAAGTTGAAATGAACAAAAATGTGCTTGAAAACGAACCTCATGAAGCGCTGTTTGTTTCTGACGAAAATCCGTTGATTTTTTATGAAAAAATCGCAAATTTGGCTTTACTACATTTATCAAAAAACGGTTTATTGTTTTTTGAAATCAATCAATATTTAGGTAATCAAACAGTTGAGATGTTAGTGAAAAAAGGTTTTAAAAATATTGAATTGCGAAAAGATATTTTTGGAAATGATCGAATGATAAAAGCAAGTTCTTAAATATTTTTTGAAATAAAAAATTGTAGAAATCAAAAATGATTTTATATTTGCAATGCTTTACTGCGAGAGTAGCTCAGTTGGTAGAGCTTTAGCCTTCCAAGCTAAATGTCGCCGGTTCGAGCCCGGTCTCTCGCTCAAAAACGTTGCAAATTTGCAACGTTTTTTTTATTATAAACTTTTCAATTTACTTCCAAAAAGTAATAACAATACTATTGGAATTGCCAATAAAATAACGAAAATTGTATTTGTTAAAAAAAGTGTAGGAACAAATAAAAGTGTAATCGCAAAACCACTAATTGTGCCTCCTAAATGTGCAGCATGACCAATATTTCCTAACTGTTTTTTCATCCCATAAATAGAATACAATAAATAACCAACACCAAAAACATACCCTGGCATTGGAATCGCAAAAAATAACAACAATTTCATGTTTGGAAATAATAAAATTGAAGAATATACAATTCCAGAAACTGCACCTGAAGCACCAACTGCACTGTAGTATGGTTCATTTTTGTGATAGTGTAAAGTATATAAATTTCCCGCGATCAAACTTCCAAAGTAAATAGTCAGAAAACTAAAAATACCAAGCATTGAAGAAACTATTCCGCCAAAAAGATACAAAGCATACATATTGAACCCCAAATGCATCCAGTCAACATGCAAAAATCCAGAGCTCAACAGTCTCATTTTTTCATTTTTGGTGATTTTGTTAACCTGAAATTTATAACTTTCAAAAAATGAAAAATTATCAAAACCTTTCATAGAAACAATCACATTGACTATGATAATAGCAAAAACTATAATATTTGTATTCTGTAACATAGTGCAAACTTAATAAAATCGAAAGTTTTAAATACCATAGTTTCATTTAAAATAATGATATTTGCAAAATAAATTTTCCTATGCAGAGCCTACTTTTTTTTGTTGTTTATCCTTTTGCTTGGCTTTTTTCAAGATTACCAATGAGGGTTTTATACGTTATTTCAGATATATTATTTGTATTGATTTATTATATTTTTGGATATCGTAAAGAAGTTGTTTTAAGAAATATTTCAAGGGTTTTTCCTGAAAAAACTGATTTAGAAAAAAAAGAATTGTCAAAGAAATTTTTTCAACATTTTTCGGATATGCTTATAGAAATCGTAAAGGGATTTTCGATGGGGAAAAATGAAATCCTCAAAAGATACACTTATAAGAACCCTGAATTGCTCAATTCATTCGTAAAAAATAAAAAAAGTATTGCCTTGGTTGGTGCACATCAAGCAAATTGGGAATGGTCAATAAACCTACCATTAATTGCAGAAACCGAAGTTTTTGGTGCATACAATCAATTAAGAAATCCGTATTTTGATGCTACTTTAAAAAAATCAAGAGAGCGTTTTGGTGTAAAAGGAATAAAAACCTCTGAAATGGTAAAAGAAATGGTATTAAATTATAAAAATACCATTCAAGGAATTTATATTTTATTAAGTGACCAATCGCCTTTGATTGAAAAAACTTTTTATTGGACAAACTTTTTTGGAGTAAAAGTTCCTGTTCATACGGGGCTAGAAATGTTGGCGAAAAAATTTGATTTGGTAGTAATTAATTATCATACAAAGAAAATCAAAAGAGGTTATTATGAAACTGAATTTCAATTGATTACAGAAAATCCAAATGAATTTGAAAATTTTGAATTGACGGAAAAATACCTTACTCTTACTGAGAAAAATATCCGACAAAATCCGGAAGTTTATCTTTGGTCACACAATAGGTTCAAACATGAACATCGATTTGAAGAGTGGCAAAAAATGACTATTTCTAAGAAAACCAAGAATTAACCAATTTATTTTCAATAGATTGAATTGATTTATGAACAAAGTCATTTCGCTCTGAATCATATAAATATTCTTGAGACCAACTATCAATATTTTTAGATAACTCTTGTAAAGAATTGGCAACAAAATCGAGTTCTTCACTTGTAATAGTTGGATGTAAAGACATTCGAATCCATCCTGGTTTTTGGGTATTACACCCTTCTAAAATTTGATTTTTTATTCTGGTAGAAGTTTCTTGATCCACATTTAACAAATAATGACCATACGTTCCTGCACAAGAACAACCACCTCTTGTTTGAATTCCGAAACGATCATTCAATAATTTTACAACCAAATTGAAATGATATTTTTCAAAATAAAAAGAAAAAATACTCAATCTTTTTTTTTGATTTGGGGCTAAAATTTTAACACCTTGCAAATTTTCGAGCGTTTTAAACATTTTATTATTGATATCATTTTCTCGATTTTCAATATTTGAAACGCCCATTTTTTCTTTCAATTGAATGGCAAAAGCAATTTTCATAGTTTGTAAAAAAGCAGGTGTTCCGCCATCTTCTCTGGTTTCAACATCAACAAAATAATCACGTTGACCCCAAGGGTTTGTGTATGAAACAGTTCCTCCCCCAGGATTGTCAGGAACGATATTTTTGTATAATTTTTTATTAAAAATCAACACTCCTGCACTTCCAGGGCCGCCTAAAAATTTATGTGGAGAAAAATAAATAGCATCTAAATAAGCCTCATCATCAGGGTGCATATTGATGTTTACATAGGGCGCACAACAGGCAAAATCAACAAAACACAATCCTTTATTTTGATGAATGAGCTTTGCAATTTCATGATAAGGAGTTTTAATCCCAGTAACATTTGAACAAGAAGTTATGGCAACGTACTTCAATTTTCTATCTTGATGGTTTCGAATTGCAATCTCAAAATTCTTTACAGAAACCAGTCCATTCTCATCAGCAGGAACTACTTCAACATCGGCAATTGTCTCTAACCAAGAAGTTTGATTTGAGTGATGTTCCATATGTGAAATAAAAATTACAGGTTTTAAATCATGAGGAATTGTGGTAAAATTTTTTAAACTTTCGGTAATTTTTAATCCTAAAATACGTTGAAATTTATTCACAACCCCCGTCATTCCTGAACCAGCAGTGATTAAAACATCATTGTTATTAGCATTTACATGGTGTTTGATAATTTTTCTAGCTTCGTGATAAGCTAGTGTCATTGCTGCGCCAGTTGTAGTAGTTTCAGTGTGTGTATTCGCTACAAAAGGACCTAATTCATTTGAGATTTTTTCTTCAATGGGTCTATAAAGTCGACCGCTTGCAGTCCAATCTGCATAGATTACTTTTTGCAATCCATAAGGAGATTTGAAAGTTTGATTGATGCCAATTATATGCTTTCTGAATTGAGAGAAAAACTGTTCTAAACTCATTCCTAACCTTTCGAAATGTTAAATTTTACGCCAAAAACAATTGTTTTTTCAAAAAAAGTAAAGTTTTGAGAAGCCTTATCATCAGGATTAAAAGTAGTTCTAATATCTGGCATATTGATATAGCCATATTTTAAATCTGATTGTATGAAAAAATATTTAAAAAAAGTTAAGTTCAATCCAACTCCTGCTGAAACTCCCCAACCAGAAACATGAAACTCATCCCAGCGCTCTTGGTTAAATAATTTTGAATTTGTTTTTGGGAATAGAATTCCTCCACCAAAACCTTCAGTGATGCTTAATTGAAAATCTTTATCGTTCATTCCTATAAAATGCCCAATATCATCAACTCTTTTAAATTCAGCATTTATATAATTTAAACCGTCAGTATGTTCAAATTGAAAGAAATCGTGACTTAATAAAATGGTATCATTATTGTAAATTCTATCAAAAGGAGTTCCAGCATTTATTTCACCATTTATTTTGACGGTTTGATATGATTTTACAACATATTTCATGTGATCAACACCAATTGAAACTGTATAATGATCGTTTAAAAAATACCCAATTCTAAAATTAGTTTGTGGAATCGTAATTTTAACTGGATTAAAATATGCAAAAGTAAAAGCCGTGGGTCTGTCATAAGCCACCACATTTTTCAAGGTAAAATCGTAATTATTTCCAGTCAAATGAATGTCTGAATTTGAATAATTTGCTCTATTCCAACCCCAATAAATAAAAAGTTTTCCTTTATCTGATATTTTTTTAGTTGTGTTCTCTTGAGAGATTAACGAAAAATTTAATGTAAAAAATAATAAAAAAGTGATTTTTGTTTTCAAAATTTCTAGGTTATAATTTGTTTGATTTCATTGATAAATCTCATTGCCAAAGCATCAGCAGCTTCTTGAGTTGTTGCTTCTGTGTAAATTCTGATAATGGGCTCAGTATTTGATTTTCTTAGATGAATCCATTCGTTGTAAAAGTCGATTTTTACACCATCAATCGTATTTACATCTTCATTTTGATAAGTGTAAGCCATGGTTTCCAATAATATATCAACATCAATGTCTGGGGTTAATTGAATTTTGTTTTTGCTCATAAAATAACTTGGATACGAATCTCTCAATTGCTTACAAGATATTTTTTTGTGCGCCAAATGTGATAAAAATAAGGCAACTCCTACCAGAGAATCACGTCCATAATGTGAAGCAGGATAAATAATTCCGCCATTTCCTTCTCCACCAATCACAGTATTTGTTTCCTTCATTTTTTCAACGACGTTCACTTCGCCAACTGCACTTGCAGTGTAGCTTCCTCCATGTTGATTTGTAACATCTCTCAAAGCTCTTGAAGAAGATAAATTGGATACTGTATTTCCACCTCCTAAACGTCCTAAGACGTAATCTGCACAGGCAACCAAAGTATATTCTTCGCCAAACATTGAACCATCCTCAGAAATCAAAGCAAGTCTATCAACATCAGGATCTACTACAATTCCGAAGTCTGCTTTTTCTTTCACAACTAATGCAGAAATGTCACCTAAATGTTCTTTTAAAGGTTCAGGATTGTGAGAAAATTGACCATTTGGGGTACAATATAACTCTACACATTCTACATTTAATTCCTTTAATAAAGCAGGAATAAAAATCCCACCTGTAGAATTTACTGCATCAACAACTACTTTAAAATTTGATTTTCTGATGGCATCAACATCAACCAATTCTAAGTTTAAAACTTCATTTATATGTTTTTCTAAATAAGAATTGTCGTTTGTATAAATTCCTAAATCATCCACTTCTGCAAATTCGAAAGATTCATTTTCAGCTAGTTCTAAAATTTTTTCGCCATCAGCTCCATTCAAAAACTCCCCTTTTGCGTTTAATAATTTTAAAGCATTCCATTGTTTTGGATTGTGAGAAGCCGTCAAAATAATTCCTCCATCCGCTTTTTCAAGAGGAACTGCAACCTCAACAGTTGGAGTTGTTGACAACCCCAAATCAACCACATTGATTCCCAAACCAACTAAGGTATTTGCTACCAAACTGCTAATCATGTTTCCAGAAATTCGAGCATCTCTTCCGATAACAACTGTCAATTTAGTTTTGGATAAATTTCTTTTTTTTAAAAAAGTGCCATAAGCAGCAGCGAATTTTACAGCATCAATTGGGGTTAGATTATCTGAAGTTTTTCCGCCAATTGTACCTCTAATTCCGGATATTGATTTGATTAATGTCATTATAAATATTTAAAGAACAAAGATACTTTTTTTCACCAAAAAGTATCTCAAAAGCTTGACAAGTTAAGCCATGAAAATTGAAAAAAATTTTTAGTATCTTTCAACAATAAAAAATTATGATACAGATTTACAGAAAACTTCGTCAACAACTTTTGACCGAAAACAAATTTCAAAAATATTTGATGTACGCATTTGGTGAAATTTTTTTGGTTGTAATTGGCATTTTATTAGCACTACAATTTAATAATTGGAGTATTGAAAACGCAAACAAAGTAAAGGAAGAATGGTATTTAATCAATATGGTGGAAGATATTGAATACCAAAGAGATATTTTAAAAGAAATGAAAGAACATTATGAAAATTGTGTAAAAACTTCAGAATCAATACTAAAAAGCTATAAAAAAGAAAAGAATTTTCGAAATATTGATAGCTTGAATGAAAAATTAAACTTACTCATGGAGGTTGATAATTTTCCAAATATCAATAATACCTACCAAGAATTGATTTCATCTGGACAACAAGCCTTGATTAAAAATAAAGAATTGAGTGTCAGTATAATTGATTATTATTTGTTTTCAGAAGATAATTATATTGATATCAAAAATAACAATGACAATGTTTATTATCGAGAATTACATCCAATGTTTTATGATTTGGCTCAAATTGTGATTCTTGAAGATGAATTGTATGATGACAAAGAGCATCTTTTTGAAACTGATGATGAAATTGAAACTATTTTAGAGAAAAAATTAGAAAATGAAGAAACAAAAATCAAGTTTTTAAATGCATTAAAATCATTAATTCTCATCAATCAATTACAATTAGAAATGATAGATGAAACCATTAAGAAGGGCAGAATTTTAGTTCAAAAAATTGATGAGGAACTTGGATTAACTCCTGAAATGGATAATCAAACTGAATAAAATAACTTATAATTTTACAGGAGTTCCATATAAATCATAATCTCCTGCATCGTAAATTTCAATATCAATAAATTCGCCAATTTTAATGTAATGTTTTGTGGCATCAACCAAAACATCGTTATCAACATCAGGTGAATCAAATTCTGTTCTTCCATAAAAATATTCGCCATCTTTTCTGTCAAATAAGCATCTAAAAGTCATTCCTATTTTTTCCTGATTTAGTTCCCAAGAAATTTGAGATTGCAATTCCATGATTTCATTTACTCTCCTAAATTTTACATCTGCAGGAACATCATCTTCTAAAATATACGCACCTGTATTTTCCTCATGAGAATATTCAAAAACGCCCAATCGCTCAAAACGCATCTCTTCAACCCAATCTTTCAGTTCCTCAAATTGTGCTTCAGTTTCACCAGGATAACCCACAATCAAAGTAGTTCTTATTGCCATTTCAGGAATTGCTTCTCTGAATTTTTTGATTAAATCAGTGGTTTTTTCATGAGTTGTTCCTCTTTTCATCGATTTTAAAATCTCAGAATTGATGTGCTGCAAAGGAATATCCAAATAATTACACACTTTTGACTCGCGTTTCATGACTTCAATCACATCTATTGGAAATCCTGATGGAAATGCATAATGCAAACGAATCCATTCAATTCCGTCAACTTTTACAAGTGCTTCTAACAAATCTGCTAACGCTCTTTTTTTGTAGATATCTAACCCATAATAGGTTAAATCTTGTGCAATCAACATGATTTCTTTGATTCCTTTTGAAGCCAATTTTGTAGCTTCTGTAATAATATCTTCAATGGGTGTTGATTTGTGTTTTCCACGCATCAGAGGAATTGCGCAAAAAGAACAAGGTCTATCACAACCTTCTGCAATTTTTAAATAGGCATAATGTTTTGGTGTTGTTGTTAAACGCTCTCCAATCAATTCGTGTTTATAATCAGCTTCTAAAACTTTTAATAGATTTGGCAAATCATGTGTTCCAAAATATTGATCTACATTCGGAATTTCTTTTTCCAAATCTGGCTTATAACGTTCACTCAAACAACCTGTTACAAAAACTTTATCAATTTCACCAGCTTCTTTTCTCTGTGCGTAATGCAAAATAGTATCAATACTTTCTTCTTTGGCTTTTCCTATAAATCCACAAGTATTGATGACTACGATATTTCCATCATCATTGATATCTTCGTGAACAACATTCTTTCCATTGGCTTTTAATTGTCCCATTAACACTTCAGAATCGTAAATGTTTTTTGAGCAACCTAAAGTCACCACATTGATTTTATTTTTTTTGATGGTTTTTGTACGCATTTTTTATTGGCTTTATGCTTTAAGCTAAAAGCTTTAAGCAAATAATATAGTCTGATTTTTAAAAATGCAAAATTACATCATTTTAAAGAAACAAAATGATGCTATTGATAGTTTTTAGGCATTTTTCTAGCTTTGGTTAGTTGTTCAAAAGCAAATCCAATTTTCAATAAATTACTCTCTGAAAATGGAACTCCAACAAAAGTCAAACTAATTGGTTCACCAGATTTTTTATATCCCATTGGAACAGTTAAAGTTGGATGTTTTGAAACCGCTGCAATACCAGAATGATAATTATTAATTGATAAAATAGCGTCTAAATTCTGTTCTTTTAATGCTTTTAAATAGTTTTCTCCATCTAATTTTAAATTCGATTTCACAACCTCTAATTGTGCTAAAGTGGTAGTATCTTTTACAATTCCTTCAAATAATTGTTGTCCATAAGGTGCTCTCAAAAGACTATCTTTTTTATTAAAAAGAATTACATCATTCACATTTTTTATTGAAACTGCCTCTATTTTATTATCTGTTAAATATTTTGGCAAATCGTGTTTCATGTCAATATTTAACAGCGTAATAAATCCATTAAAAAAAGGTTGTTGAGGGTTAATTTCAACCAATTCTGCTCCTGCTTTTTTTAGTTTTTCAATAGTTGCCGTATAAATTGAATCCGTTAAAAGAGACGTTAAAACGCCTAATCTTTTTCCTTTTAAACTTCCTTTAGAGATGATTTCAGAATTAAAATCATCCTTTTTAACATCATAAGAAGCTGCATCTTTAGCGTCTTTTCCAAACAATGCTTGTGCTAAAATAGCGTTGTCAATTACATTTTTAGTCATTGGCCCAGGAGTATCTAATGTACTTGAAATTGGTACAATTCCAATTCTGCTGAACATTCCAATGGTTGGTTTTAAACCAACAACCGAATTCAAACTTGATGGTGAAGTGATAGATCCTGAGGTTTCTGTACCAATTGCAGCAACTGCAAAATTAGCAGCGACAGTAACTCCACTTCCAGCTGAACTTCCACCAGTTTCAAATTCGGCTCTTCCATAAGGATTTAAGGTTTGCCCTCCAATAGCAGAATATCCTAAAGGACAACCTGAACAGAAAAAATAAGCCCATTCACTTAAATTGACTTTTCCTAAAATCAATGCGCCATTTTCTTTTAACTTTTCAACAATAAAAGCATCATTTTTTGTTTGATTATCTTTCAAAGCAACTGCACCAGCTGTGGTTGGCATATTGTTGGTGTTGATATTATCTTTCAACAAAATTGGCATTCCATACACTGAAAAATCAGCTATATTTTTAGCATTTTTATCTTTTTCTTTGGCTTGTTTTACAACATCAGGATTCAATGCAATGATGCTATTTAATGATAATGTTGAATCGCTTTCAAATTTTCGGATTCTGTATAAATAAAACAAGGTCAATTTTTCATACGTCAAATTTCCATCTTTGATAGTTTTTTGTAACGTTGGAATGTCTTGTTCTAAAATTAATGGTTTTAAAGCTTGATAATCTTCTTCAGAAAATTTGGCTAAATCATCATTAAACGGCTTGAAAACTTCATTCATATCTATGAATTTAGATTGAAATAATTTGAATTTCATTCTTCCATTTTGATGATTTTGTTGTTTTTCAAGGGCAGTTTTTTCATTGTATTTTTTAAAAAAAACAGGGTTTTCTTTTTGTTGACAAGCTAAAAAAACAAAGAATGAACTGATTAAAATGGCTATTTTTTTCATAAAAAATTGAGTTAATTTTTGAATTTTTACTTAAAAAAAGAATCAACAAATTCCATTTTATTGAACACTTGCAAATCATCAATCCCTTCTCCTACTCCAATATATTTTACGGGAATTTGAAATTGGTCAGAAATTCCAATCACCACACCACCTTTTGCAGTTCCATCTAATTTTGTAACTGCCAAACAACTAACTTCAGTTGCTTTTGTGAATTGTTTTGCTTGTTCAAAGGCATTTTGACCTGTAGAACCATCCAAAACTAATAGCACATCATGAGGAGCATCTGCAACTACTTTTTGCATTACGCGTTTTATTTTGGTCAATTCATTCATTAAATTTACTTTGTTATGCAATCTTCCAGCAGTATCAATAATGACCACATCTGCATTTTGAGAAACTGCTGATTTTAAGGTATCAAACGCAACAGAAGCTGGATCTGAACCCATTTCTTGACGAACAATTGGCACTCCAGTTCTGTCTGCCCAAATTTGCAATTGGTCAATGGCTGCCGCTCTAAACGTATCTGCAGCTCCTAAAACAACTTTAAAACCTCGCTTTTTAAATTGAGAAGCTAATTTTCCGATAGTGGTTGTTTTTCCAACACCATTCACGCCAACAACCATAATTACGTAAGGTTTTTTGTTTTCTGGAATGGTAAAATCAGTTTCATTACCCGTATTTGTTTCAGAAAGCAAACTAGCAATTTCTTCTCTTAAAATTGTATTTAACTCGACAGTTCCAACATATTTATCTTTGGCAACACGTTCTTCAATACGTTCAATAATTTTTAGTGTGGTGTTCACGCCAACATCAGAAGCAACTAAAATTTCTTCTAAATTGTCTAAAACATCTTCATCAACTTTTGATTTTCCAGCAACAGCTTTTGATAATTTACCAAAGAAACTTTCTTTCGTTTTCTCTAAACCTTTGTCTAAAGTCTCTTTCTTTTCTTTCGAAAATATATTTTTAAAAAAACTCATTCTAATTAAATTCTAAAAGCATATTAAAAAAATACGCAATGTGTTTGATGTTATAGTATTAAAAATTTTAATCCATTGTTTTGTATCAATTAAAATTGATACATTTTTAGATGGTTTCCAAAATTACGCAAATATAATCCATAAAAAAAGCTACTTTATGAGAAAGTAGCTTTTAAAATTTTGTGAAATAAATTCTTATTTTTTTGATAAAAACTTATCAACGTCTGTAGGATCCATAACTGATTCAACAAAAACATAAGCTCCAGATTTTGGAGATTTTACCATTTTGATAGCTTTGCTTAATCTTTTGGAAGCTGTTTGTAACGATGCAACTGTTTTCTTTGCCATTTTGTGTTGTTATTAATCTATGTGCTCTGTGCTGAGTTCTAGATGATTGATTTACTTAATTTCTTTGTGAACAGTCACTTTTTTCAAAATAGGATTGAATTTTTTAATTTCCATTCTATCTGGAGTGTTCTTTTTATTTTTAGTTGTAATGTATCTAGAAGTACCTGGTTGACCAGAAGCTTTGTGCTCTGTACATTCTAAAATAACTTGAACTCTGTTTCCCTTTTTTGCCATCTCTATTCGAGTTTAAAAAGTTTATTAGTTTAAAGATTTTGAAGTTTAAAGGATTTGCAACTATAAACTGAAACTGTAAACTAAGACTAATATTTATTTTGTTAAAAATCCGTTTGCTCTTGCTTCCTTGATAACTGCAGAAATTCCTTTCTTGTTAATATTTTTCAATGCAGAAGCAGATATTTTTAAAGTAATCCATTTATCTTCTTCTGGAATGTAAAAACGCTTGGTCATCAAATTAGCATCAAACTTTCTTTTTGTTCTATTCATAGCGTGGGAAACATTGTTCCCAACCATTGCTTTTTTACCTGTTAATTCACAAACTCTAGACATCTTCTTGACAGTTTTTAAGTATTATCTTTAAACGAGGTGCAAATTTACATATAAATCTAATTCTGAACAAAATAATTTTACAAAATTTTAAAATAATTCTTTCCTTAAAATTTCTAGAGATTTACTCACTGTTCTATTGATGACTTTTTCTCTTGGTTCTCCAAAATTAAATTCCTCAACAATCGCTTTTTCATCCGAAACAATTGCAATAAAAACCAACCCAACACTTTTGTCATTATGATCTGTAGTTGGCCCTGCATTTCCTGTAACAGCGATTGCATAGTTTGTTTTGAATTTTTCTTTAGCATTTATTGCCATTTCTAAAGCAACTTCTTTGCTAACCACTGTATTTTTTTGAATAGTTTCTGGCAAAACACCTAATAAATTTATTTTGGTTTCGGCTGAATAGGTCACAAAACTTCCTTTAAAATAGGCGGACGCACCAGCTTCAGAAACAAAAGTTGCTGCAATTTTTCCTCCAGTCAAACTTTCAGCTGTACAGAGTGTTTTGCCACTTTTCGTCAATAAATCTCCAATAGTTTTTTCTAAAGAATGATCATCATCCATACCAGTAATAATGTCCGGAATTAGTTGATAAATTTCATCGATTTTCTCATTTAACTCGTTTTCAAGTTGGGCTTTATTTTCGCCTTTTGCAGACAATCGTAAACGAACTCTTCCAAAAGATGGTAAATATGCCAATTTGATATGCACTGGCAAATTGTTTTCAAAATCTTCAATGATTTCAGCAATGGTGCTTTCTCCTTGACCATACGTCATGATGGTTTTATGCAAAATAAATGACAATTTGAATTGCTTTTGAATTCTTGGCAATACTTCATTGGTCATTAATCCTTTCATTTCATAAGGCACTCCAGGCAAAGAAATAAAAACGGTATTGTTTTCAAAAAACCACATTCCTGGAGCTGTTCCAAAATTGTTTTTCAGTAACGTTGCTTTTGATGGCAATTGCGCTTGATACCGTTGAATTTCTTTAAAGGGATGATTGATTTTTGCAAACAATTTTTGGATATGTTCAATAACCTCTGGATATTCAATAAACTCAGTGTCGTTAAAAAATTGAGCGATTGTTTTCTTAGTAATATCGTCTTTTGTGGGCCCTAAACCTCCTGTAATTATCACGATATCAACTCTTTCTTGTGCTTCTTTTAGTGCATTTAAAATGTGTTGTTGATCATCTTGAATTGAGGTAATTTGATATACTGAAACTCCAATTTTATTGAGTTCTTGACTTATAAATTGTGAATTGGTATCTACTATTTGACCTATGAGAATTTCATCACCAATGGTTATAATTTCTGCTTTCAATGTTAAAATGTTTGAGGGTTTAAAGGTTTCTATTGTTTAAGAGTTTTATTGTATCACTTTATAATTGTTACATTAAATAATCGTTACATCGTTACATTAACATCACTTTACTCTTATTTGAAAAGCTTCTCTTCCTTCCAAAACTCCTTTTAAAACATCATTTTCAGAAACTTTTCCAACACCTTCTGGAGTTCCTGTAAAGATAATATCTCCTTTTTTTAAAGTGAAATATTGAGAAACATACGCAATCAATTCGTCAATTTTCCAAAGCATTGCATTGGATTTTCCGTCTTGAACCAATGTATTATTTTTGTATAATTGAAAAGAAATATTTCTCAAATCAAATTGTTCTTTTGGATAAAATTCGCCAATAACGGCACTTCCATCAAAAGCTTTTGCTTTTTCCCAAGGCAAGCCTTTTTCTTTGCATTCGTCTTGAACATCTCTTGCCGTAAAATCAATTCCCAATCCTATTTCGTCATAATATTTATGCGCAAATTTGGCATCAATAAACTTTCCAACTTTATTAATTTTTACCAAAACCTCTACCTCATAATGTACATTATTTGAAAATGGCGGAATAAAAAATGGATTTTTATTTGGTAAAATAGCAGAATCTGGCTTTAAAAAAACCACAGGATGTGCAGGTTTTTCGTTCGCTAATTCCTCAATATGTTTTGCGTAATTGCGCCCAATACAAATTATTTTCATAAAAAAAGCCCATCCTAATCTTCCTAGAGGGAAGGAACCACAAACTGGGAAATTCGTAATTCTTAATTCGTAATTCTAAAATAATTTATTCTCCTGTTTCTGGAAAAATAATGGCTCTTTTTCCTGAAACGATAATTTGATTATTTAAATGACTATTTACAGCTCTTGCCAATACTAATTTTTCGATATCCGCTCCAATTCTCTTTAATGTTATTGGCGTACTTTCGTGCGTTACTGGTTTTACATCTTGTTCAATAATAGGTCCTTCGTCCAAATCTTCGGTGGCATAATGTGCTGTTGCTCCTATCAATTTCACACCTCTTTCATAGGCTCTTTTGTATGGATTTGCGCCCTGAAAAGCAGGTAAAAATGAGTGATGAATATTGATGATTTTTTCAGGATAAGAATTGATAAAATTCGAAGAGAGAATTTGCATATATCTTGCTAAAATGATTAAATCAATTTGATGTCCATCAAGCAATTCCTTCAACTGTTTTTCTTGTTTGGATTTATCATTTACAATAACAGGCACATAATAAAAAGGCACTTGAAACATGGCAGCAATTGGCTTTAATTTTTCGTGATTACTGATAATCATTTTTACGGTACAATTCAAATTTCCTTCTTTGAATCGCTCTAACAAATCGTATAAATTATGACTTGTGTGCGAAACCAAAATTGCCACTTGTTGTTTTTTATCCCCATAATGCACAGACCATTTGAAATGCAAAGGAGTTGCCAATTCTAAAAAACTGTGTTCAAGATCTTTTTTTGAAATTTCTGTTCCATCTGCATTCAAGCGAATTCTCATAAAATATGTATTTTCAATCGAATTTACGTATTGCTGACAACTCAAAATATTAAAACCTTTTTCAAAAAAGAAATTGGTAATTTTTGCCACCAATCCTTTTTGATCAGGACACTGTATTAAAAAGGTTACGATTTGTGATTTCATCTATATAAATTAAGAATTGAGAATTGATAATTAAGAATTGATAATTAGAACCTTTTCAAATTCTTAATTCTTAATTTAAAATTGTTAATTGATTTATGGAATCCATTTTTTAGGAAAATTTGGTTTTCTCTTTTCTAAAAATGCGTCTCTTCCTTCTTTGGCTTCGTCTGTCATATAAGCTAAACGTGTTGCTTCGCCTGCAAAAACTTGCTGACCAACCATACCATCATCTGTCAAATTCATCGCAAATTTCAGCATTTTTATAGAAGTTGGACTTTTCGCTAGAATTTCTTGCGCCCATTCATAAGCGGTATTTTCTAACTCATCATGCGGAATTACTGCATTGACCATTCCCATTTCAAAAGCTTCTTGCGCAGAATAATTTCTTCCTAAAAAGAAAATTTCACGCGCTCTTTTTTGACCTACCATTTTTGCCAAATATGCTGAACCATAACCGCCATCAAATGAAGTTACATCGGCATCTGTTTGTTTAAAAATTGCATGTTCTTTGGATGCTAACGTTAAATCGCAAACCACATGCAAACTGTGACCACCGCCAACAGCCCAACCTGGAACTACCGCTATCACTGCTTTTGGCATGAAACGAATCAATCTTTGAACTTCTAAAATATTCAATCTGTGATAGCCATCTTCGCCAACATAACCTTGATGACCTCGTGCTTTTTGATCTCCACCAGAACAAAAAGAATACACACCATCCTTAGAACTGGGTCCTTCAGCAGATAATAAAACCACTCCAATTGAGGTATCTTCACCCGCATCATAAAAAGCTTCGTACAATTCTTTAGTGGTTTTTGGACGAAAAGCGTTTCTTACATCTGGTCTATTGAACGCAATTCTGGCAACGCCATTGCATTTTTTATACGTGATGTCTTCAAATTCTTTGACAGTTTTCCACTCAGGATGTATCATAATTTTGTATTTTGTGCGTTATTAATCTAACAAAAAACATTGTTTGCAAAAATAAACAATCTTGCTCATGTATCAGAAATCACTTTCACTAATATTTTTATTTATCGGTTTTATTGCATTTTCTCAACAAATTATCCAGAAAAAATTAGAATCCACATTTTTAGAAACCACCAGAAATCTCAGAATTTACATTCCAGAAGGTTATGAAAAAGATAGTATCAAAAATTTTCCTTTAGCTATTGTTTTAGATGAGGAATCAATGTTTGATATTTATGTTGGAAATTCGGTTTTATTTTCTAAAAACGACAAAGCTCCAAGACAAATTATTGTTGGAATTTCTATGGAAAAAACCAAAAATACGGATATTTCATTTGATCGAAATTCCGGAAAATTAACCTCAACTGCGATAAATTTTTATCAATTTATAAGAGATGAAGTTTTATTTTTTATGGAGAGTACTTATAGGACGTCACCTTTTATTACATTAGTTGGTCATGGATATTCTGCTAATTTAATTACTCATTTTTTAGGCGAATCAAATCCAATTTTTAATGCGTTTATTTGTATCAATACGAATTTTTCTGATTATATTGGGACTCAATTGCAATCCTATGATTGGACAAAAATCGCAAGAGAAGACACCGTTTTTTATTATTATCTGAATACTTCTAATTCACTTTCAAGTGCCAAACAAGCACAAATTGAACAAGTTCAAAAAGGATTATCATCTCTAGAAATTAAGAATTTTAAAGTGGTTGCTGACGCAATTACAACTTCGAACGCAATTGCTGCAATTAGCGAGGCAATTCCAAGAGCTTTGAATAACATTTTCGAGATTTATGCTGCCATTTCTGAGGAAGAATTCAATAAAAATATCAAAGAATTACCTCCCTTGGATGCCATTGCGTACCTGGAAAACAAATATTTAGAAATCGAATTTTTGTTTGGAAGCAGTTTAGGAATCAGAGAACGAGACATTTTTGCCATCGAAAAAATCATTATCGAAAAAGAAAATGGAGATCGTTTGTTGGATTTTGGGAAAATGATTTTAAAACTCTATCCAAGTTCGCATTTGGGAGATTATTATATTGGTAAATATTACGAAACTGGAAAAAACATAAAAAGAGCCATTACTCATTATAAAATTGGTTATGGAAAAATGGATCCTGCAGACCCAAATGCAGATGCTTTTTATGAGAATATTTTGAGACTTGGAGGAAATTAAAAATGTTTAAAATTTAAGACTCAATATTCAAAGTTGGCAAATGAAATAATATAAAAAATATTTCTTTTCTTTTACAATTTCGCTCCCTTTCCTTTGGAAAGGGTTGGGGATAGGATTAAATCAACTCAATTCGGTCGTCTTTTAAGACAATTAGTTTTTGTTTATACAAGTTTCCAATAGCTTTTTTAAATGCTTTTTTGCTCATATTTAGATGAAATTTAATGGATTCAGACGAACTTTTATCAGTCAATAATAAAAAACCTTCTTTACTCTCTTTCAATTTCAAATAGATTATTTCAACATCTTCGTCAATTACGTTTCTAAATCCTTGAGGTCTTAAAGAAACATCGATTTTGCCATCTTCACGGATATTTTTTATGTAACCTTTTACTTCCATTCCTTCTTCAACGATTCTGTAAACTTCGTTTCTGAACAACAATCCTTCTAATTCATTGTTAATTAAAACAGTGTATCCTAAGGGAGTTTCTGCCTCAACCAGTAATTCTACTTGATCTCCAATTTGTAAATCCATTATTGTATAAATTTGAAATATTGATTTAAAATGTCACTGTTTTCATTGCTTGGAGTGAAAATTTCCAAAATTTTTGGTTTTTCAGACGAATCATAATACAAACCCAAGGATTCTTGCAAACTTTCTGTAGAAAAAGCTTTTAAATATTCGAATTCAAACATTTTTGCCAAATGTTCGGCTGTTAGGCAATGAGGTGTTTCAAAATAATCCAACACATTCGTGCTTTTTGGACCAGGAATGATTTTAAAAATGCCTCCTCCAGAATTATTAATCAAAATAATTCTAAAATTTTTAGGAATATTTTTATTCCACAAAGCATTGCTATCATAGAAAAAACTCAAATCACCTGTAATAAAAATGGTTTGTTTTTCAGATACAAAAGCAGCTCCAATTGCAGTGCTTGTACTTCCATCAATACCACTTGTGCCTCTATTGCAAAACACATTTAAGGTTGATGAAATCGTAAACAATTGTGCATATCTGATGATGGCGCTATTGCTGATTTGCAATTGCGAATTTTCAGGAATACTTGCCAAAACTTGCTCAAAAACTTTAAAATCAGAATGTCCTAAATTGGCTAAAAATTTAGCATGTTTTATTCTTTTATCATCTCTAATTTTTAACCATTTTGGCTGATAATCAGAATTTTTATGTACAACAAGCGAATTAAAATGTTCAAAAAAATCAGTTGTATTTATTTGAATAAATTCTGATAAACAGAAAAAAGTATTGGTCGCTTTTTTCTCATCAATATTCCAATGATGATGTGGCTGATATTTTCGTAAAAATGATTTTATTTTTTTGGAAACAATCATTCCTCCAAATGTAATCAAGATTTCAGGTCTTAATGACTCAAATTCTTCATCATTCAAAGAAAAAATTAACTGATCAACGGAATTTATTGCTTTTTCATGATGCAAATTTGACGTAGTTTCTGTCAAAATCAGCACGCTTTCATCTTCTGCATACAAATCCATCAAATGATGTAATTTTTCATCAGGATAATTGACACCAACCAAAATCATTTTCTTCTGAGCTTGATTCCAAATTTTAGCAAATTGTTGATAATCAATATGATTATTATCCAATGAACTCATGGAAATATGAGGAAAATGATACTTTTGCAATTCATCTGTAGTTTCATACAAAGGTTCATCAAAAGGAATGTTTACATGAACGGGGCCTTTTTGAGAAATGGCGATTTGCAAAGCTTCTCCAATTAATTGCGCATTTTTGGTTTTAAAACGATCACTTTCTACCAAATTCGCAGAAAAAAGGATATGATTTTCAAACACATTTTCTTGACGAATTGTTTGACCATCACCAATATCAATCAAATGTTTTGGTCTGTCTGTTGATAAAACAATGAGTGGAATATTGCTATAAAAAGCTTCTGCAATTGCTGGATAATAGTTCAATAATGCTGAACCTGAAGTGCATAAAATAGCCACAGGTTTTTGGGTTTGTTGTGCAATTCCGAGTGCAAAAAAAGCCGCACAACGTTCATCAACAACGCTTAACGTTTTTATTTCTGGATGATTTGCAAAACCAATTGTTAGAGGCGCATTTCTTGACCCTGGAGAAATTACAACTGTCTTAATACCAAATTGACAACAAGCAGAAATGATTAATTGAGCAAGTTCTTTTTTAGGATACAAATTTTAAATCTTTTATAGATTTAAAAGTTTTGAATGTTCAGTTTTTTGTTCTTAGAAAATCACTAAAAACTAAAAACTAAAAACTAAAAACTTTCTTAATTTCCTTTTTGATAATCTTTTAAAAACTGCGCCAAACCGATATCAGTCAAAGGATGTTTTAACAAGCCTTCAATGGCACTTAAAGGACCTGTCATCACATCAGCACCAATTTTTGCACAATCAATTATATGCATTGTGTGACGCACAGAAGCTGCTAAAATTTCAGTTTCAAATCCGTAATTATCATAAATAGTTCTGATTTCGGCAATTAAATTCAAACCATCTGTTGAAATATCATCCAAACGTCCAATAAAAGGAGAAACATACGTTGCACCTGCTTTTGCAGCCAACAAAGCTTGACCAGCAGAAAAAACCAACGTCACATTCGTTTTAATTCCTTTTGATGAGAAGTATTTACACGCTTTGATTCCGTCTTTAATCATCGGTAATTTCACCACAATTTGCGGATGTAAAGCAGCCAAAACTTCACCTTCTTTGACCATTCCATCAAAATCGGTAGCAATTACTTCCGCAGAAACATCGCCATCAACCAATTCGCAAATTGCTTTGTAATGGTTGATAATATTTGCTTCGCCAGTAATTCCTTCTTTTGCCATTAAAGATGGATTTGTGGTCACGCCATCTAAAATTCCTAAGGCTTGTGCTTCTTTAATTTGGGCTAAATTAGCAGTATCTATAAAAAATTTCATTTTTGTAAATTGAATTGTTAGTAAAAAGTTTTGCAAAGTTACGATTTTACGGAGGAATGTAAATTGGAAAAACATATTTTTGTAAAATAATTATGAAACATTCCCATTTTTTTAGGACACTTTTTTTTACCATTTCCTTTGGGATACTTTTTTCATGTGCGAACAAGAATAATCTTGAAGAAATTGACAATTCAATTAAATGTGATGACAGTAGTTTACAAATTACTGAAAACGATTCTATTGCCATTTCAAATTCCACAAATCCAGTAATTTGGAAAGGATTTTACAATTCAAATTTAATAGAAATTTACTTCACAAAAAATGTTGGTGCAGATGGAGAAACCGAAACATTTACGGCAGTTTTTTCAAAAATTGAAAATTGCTTAAAAATAGATCGAGCATATAAGTTTTATGACGGAAAACAGGTCGATATTTCAGCAATTACCGAAGTGAAAATTATTGATTTTTCAATAAATAATTGGGAAATTGATTTTCTTTTTTCTGGAATCATAGTCTATTTAGATCCTCATGACAAATTAGTTTATACACGAAAATTTTGGGTGAAATTGATACCCGAAAATTCCAAAAATACACCCTCTAAAAATCTATTTTTTACAGAATGTTTAGGCAATAAAATGCCTATAAATATTGATGTAAATAAAGATACTATCACAGATTTTAAATTAACTTATGAGGAGACTAAAGACATAGGAAACAAACCTAATTTCTCATTTTTCACGATTAAATTGGTTTCAACAAATGTTATAAACAACCAAATTTTATCACCCATAAGAGGTAATAGTCCTTATTTTGTAGTTTTTGAACCTCCTTTTAGTTCCGCAAACACCAAACAATATTTTGATGGTGTAAAAAATGAATTGGATATTTTTTATGAATTTAAACCTCCTTACGAAAAATACAATCATTACTTAAGTAATAACTTGACTTACAGAGAAATACTTTCAAACAATTTAAAAAATTATTTTATAATTAGTTTATTAATTGACGGAAAAACCTATTTTGGTTGGATTCAATTTCAATTAGATACTGCTTCTTGTAAAGTAGAAATTGTAGAAACATTCTTAAATACAACTCCAAATGAAGCTGTCTTTGTAAAATAATTTACAATTTATAATGATTCATCAATAATTTTTGATAAACTTTATCAGGCAAAATTCGCTTTAAAACAATAGAAAATTTCTCCATAAACGTTCCAACTTTATAGTGAATTTTAGGAGTTGGATTGTTGATAATTTTATAAACTTGTTCAGCCATTTCTTGCGGATTCATGCCACTAGAAACATGCGAATTCATCAAATCTAAATTTTCTTGATACGATTTTTTATACCCAGAATTTTCAAAAACGGGTGTATGATATCTTCCTGCTGCAATATTAGTAGCAAAATCTCCTGGAGCTACATTCACAATATTAATTCCAAATTGTTGCACTTCCATATTTGTGGCTTCAGAAATCAATTCTAATGCGCCTTTTGTGGCAGAATAAACGCCTCTAAAAGGCAAACCCATATAGCCTGCAATAGAAGTAACATTGATAATCAACCCTGATTTTTGGTTTCTCATGGAAGGCAAAACTGCTTTCATCATTTCAATTGCACCAAAAAAATTGGTATCAAAAACACGTTTCATTTCATCAGTTGGGGTATCTTCAATTGGACCAGTAATTCCCATTCCTGCATTGTTGATCAACACATCAATTTTTCCCTCTTTTTTGATGATTTGTTGAATTGCGATGTCAATGGTTTCTTTTTTCAATACATCTAAAGAAATCAATTGAAAAGGCAAACTATTTTCTTTAGTTGGATTTCTGCTAGTTCCATAAACTGTATATCCTTTTTCTGATAAAAATATAGCAATGGATTTTCCAATTCCCGAGGAAGCACCAGTGATTAAAACAACTTTTTGGTTTGATAATTGTTGGTTGATGGTTAGTGGTTGATGGTTCAAAGTGTTGAATTTTGAGATGTGAGTTTTTAGTTATTAAAAACTAGAAGATACAAAAAATGGCAAGCTATCTACATCACACTGCTACAACCTAATACCTTTGCTGCGTTCCCACCCTGGAGGATTCAAAGGGAGCTAGTTGTGTAGGACTTGCCGTTGCAAATTTACAATCTATTTTTATTTAAGCAATTAAAATAAGCTTAAAATTTTTGTAACAATTATTTAAAATTGGTAACTAATTGATTTAAAATTGAGCATTAAATCCAATAACTCAATTTTCACTAACTTGAAATCAATATATTTGTATCACTAACTAAATTTAAAAAACAATGGAAAATCAAGCAAACAGTAAAAGTTTTATCATTAATAATGGAGTTATCCTAGGAGTTTTAGGAGTTTTAACTAGCGTCATCAATTACGCTTTTGGAACACATTTAGATCCACATTGGTCAACATCTTTGGCATCCAGTGTATTTTTTATAGGATTGATTGTTTTAGGAATAAGCCAATTTAAGAAAGCAAATGGCGGTTTTTTATCTTGGGGTCAAGGTGTTAAAATTGGTGTTGGAATTGCTATTTTAGCCGCTTTGATAAGCGTTATCTACAATTATATTTTTGTAACATTTGTAGAGCCTGATTTTATGGCAAAAGTGATGGAAGTACAAAATCAAAAACTCATAGATCAAGGAATGTCACAAGAGCAAATTGAAGCAGCAAACTCCATTACTGAGAAATTTAAATCACCTTTAGTTTCTTCGTCAATAGGAATTATTGGAAGTGCATTTTTCGGATTTATAGTTTCAGCAATTGCTGCTGCAATAATGAAAAAATCTGAAGAAGAAACGTATTAGTTTAAAATTCACAATTCAAAATTCAAGGATTTTTAAAACTTTGAATTTTAAACTTTGAACCCGAAATCAACTCGAAATGGATATTTCAGTGGTTATTCCACTTCTCAACGAAGAAGACTCTTTACTAGAATTACACGATTGGATTGCAAAAGTCATGCAATCCAATCGTTATTTATATGAAATCATTTTTATTGATGATGGAAGTACAGACAATTCTTGGAAAATCATTGAACAACTTTCCGAAAAAAATGCTGCTGTAAAAGGAATTCGTTTTCAAAAAAATTATGGAAAATCCCAAGCATTAGATGCAGGTTTTGAAAAAGCGCAAGGAAATGTAATCATTACTATGGATGCTGATTTGCAAGACAATCCTGAAGAAATTCCTGAGTTGTATAACTTGATTATTACCAATAATTTTGATTTGATTTCTGGTTGGAAAAAGAAACGTTATGACAATGTTTTCAGTAAAAATATTCCTTCAAAATTATTCAATTCCATTGCTCGAAAAACATCAGGATTGCACTTACACGACTTTAATTGCGGTTTAAAAGCGTATAAAAAAGAGGTTGTAAAAGCCATTAAAGTGAGTGGTGAAATGCACAGATATATCCCGATTTTAGTAAAAAACGAGGGTTTTAACAAAATTGATGAAAAAATCGTGAAACATCAAGCCCGAAAATATGGTGTGACCAAATTTGGAATGAATCGTTTTATCAATGGTTATTTGGATTTGATTACCATTTCTTTTTTATCAAAATTCGGAAAAAGACCCATGCATTTTTTTGGACTTTGGGGAACAATTGTCTTTATTTTTGGGTTTTCTGCGGCTATTTATATTGGAATCTCCAAACTTTACAAATTATATAATGGTTTCAAAACCATTTTAGTAACCGATAATCCTTGGTTTTACATCGCTTTAACTTCGATGATTTTAGGGACTTTATTGTTTTTAGCAGGTTTTATTGGTGAACTCATCATCAAATCAAAAAATGACGAAAAACATTATAAAATAAAAGAGCAACTTAACTACTAAATTTTATCTTTGTCAAAAAAATATTATATGGACTCAATACTACAAAAAGCAACAGCATGGCTAACTCCAACTTTTGATGCTGAAACTAAAGCTGAAATTCAAAATTTAATCGACAACAATCCTAATGATTTGGCTGACAGATTCTATAAAGACATGGAATTTGGAACTGGTGGAATGCGTGGAGTAATGGGTGTTGGCACCAACCGAATCAATAAATATACCTTAGGAAGAGCTACACAAGGCTTGTCAAATTACCTACTGAAAAATGTAAAAAAACCAGAAATAAAAGTAGCAATTGCTTACGATTGCAGACATAATAGTAAAAAATTCGCAAAAATTGTGGCTGATGTATTGTCTGCGAACAACATCAAAGTTTTTTTGTTTGAAGATTTACGTCCAACTCCAGTATTGTCTTTCAGTGTTCGTCATTTGAATTGCGATGCAGGAATTGTGTTAACAGCTTCTCACAATCCACCAGAGTATAACGGCTATAAAGTGTATTGGGCTGATGGTGGACAAATTGTGCCTCCTCATGATTCAGGAATTATTAATGAAGTATACGCCATTGATTTTTCTGAAATTAATTTCAAAGCAAATGAACATTTGATTGAAACGATTGGAAAAAATGTAGATGCTGTTTTTATTGCTGAATCTGTAAAAAATGCAAGTTTATCTGATAAAATCAATAGAAACGATTTAAAAATTGTATTCACTTCTATCCATGGAACTTCCATCGTTTCCGTGCCTGATGCATTGAAAAAAGCAGGTTATACTGATGTGCATATTGTGGAAGAACAAAGAGAACCAAATGGTGATTTTCCAACTGTAAAATCTCCAAATCCTGAAGAACCTGAAGCGTTGAAAATGGCAACAGATTTGGCGAATAAAATTGGTGCAGATATTGTGATTGGAACAGACCCAGATTGTGATAGATTAGGAGTTGCAGTGCGCGATGCTGCAGGAAATATAAAATTGATGAATGGCAATCAAACCATGGTTGTCATGACCAATTTCTTACTAAAAAAATGGAAAGAAGAAGGCAGAATCAATGGCAAACAATTTGTGGGTTCAACAATTGTTTCTACAGAATTGGTAAACGAAGTTGCTGCTAAATTTGGTGTTGAAACCAAAGTTGGATTGACAGGTTTCAAATGGATTGCAAAAATGGTCGTTGATTTTCCAGAACAAGAATTTATTGGTGGTGGAGAAGAAAGTTTTGGATATATGGTGGGCGATTTTGTTCGTGATAAAGATGCTGTAACAGCAACACTTTTAGCTTGTGAAGTTGCTGCGTATGCAAAACAACATGGAGGTTCATTTTATGATGAATTATTGAATATTTATATTGACAACAATTTCTATAAAGAACACCTTATTTCCTTAACCAAAAAAGGCATGGAAGGTGCTGCAGAAATTCAAAAAATGTTGAGTGACATGCGCAACAATCCTTTATCAATGATTGATGGAGAAAAAGTAGCAACTTTGGCAGATTATGAAGAGTCTGTTTTAAAAGATATCAGAACTGGAAAAGAAACAAAAATTGAGTTACCAAAATCAAATGTGTTGATTTACCAAACTGAAAATGGCACTAGAATCGCTGCAAGACCAAGTGGCACTGAGCCAAAAATCAAGTTTTATTTCAGTGTGAATGCTCCTTTAGATTCAAAAGAAAATGCTGCTGCAGTTGAAGCTGCTTTGGATGCAAAAATTCAACGAATCATTAAAGAGATGACTCTAGTTTAATGAAGCATTTCAAAGACATTTTAAAATATGAGAAAAAATATAGAAAGTTCACTTTGCTGAACATTTTATTCAATATTTTTTATGCAATTTTCAATGTTCTTTCTGTTTTAGCCTTTATTCCAGTATTGAGTATCCTTTTTGAAAAAAACGAAAAGGTTACGAAAATCCCTGTTTATAAAGGTATTACACATATTGGTGAATACCTAAAAGATAGTTTTTATCATTTTATAGCTCAAAAAATAGCCCATGAAGGTGAAATAAAAACCTTGCTTTTTATTTGTTTATTAACGCTTTCATTGTTCTTTTTTAAAAATTTATTTCGGTATTTGGCATCTTATTCCATCACGTTTTTACGCACAGGAATTGTCAAAGATTTGAGAGATAAATTGTATCGAAAAATCATAGAATTGCCCATTTCTTATTTTACTGAAAAACGAAAAGGGGATATTATTGCTAGAATGACAGCAGATGTGCAAGAAGTAGAAACTTCCATCTTAACCTCTATTGAAACAATTGTGAGGGAACCACTTACCGTAATTATTGCGATTGCAATTATGTTTTTTATGAGTGTGAAATTGACCTTATTTGTATTCATTTTATTACCTGTTTCTGGATTTATCATTTCATCAATCAGCAAAAAATTGAAAGCAAACTCTGTAAAAGCACAACAAGAAACGGGTACTTTTTTATCATTTATTGAAGAAACATTGACAGGTTTGCGAATCATCAAAGGGTTTAATGCAGAAAATGTGATTGAAAAGAAATTCAATCAATCAACTCAACATTTTAAATCATTGATGAACAGTGTTTTTCACAGGCAAACATTGGCTTCACCAATGAGTGAATTTTTGGGTTCTGCAACCATAATTGCCATTCTCTGGGTTGGAGGTTCTGAAGTGCTATCGAAAACAAGTTCGTTGCAATCAGAAGAGTTTTTTGGATATATCGTGTTGTTTTACACGGTTTTAAACCCAATAAAACTCATAACAACTTCTTATTACAGCATTCAAAAAGGAGAAGCTTCTGCCGAACGAATCATGCAAATTTTGAATTCAGAAAACAACATCAAAGACTTGTCAAATGCTATCGTAAAAGAAAACTTTGAAAATGAAATTAATTTTCAAAATATTTCTTTCAAATACAAAAAGGAATATGTTCTGAGAGATTTTTCATTGACCATCAAAAAAGGACAAACTGTGGCTTTAGTGGGACAATCTGGAAGTGGAAAATCTACGTTGGCAAATTTAATTACCCGTTTTTATGATGTTGATTCTGGTGCTGTTTTAATTGATGGAATTAATATTAAAAATATGACAATCAAGTCATTACGAAATTTAATGGGCATTGTTTCACAAGAATCCATTTTGTTTAATGATACGATTGCAAACAACATCAAAATAGGTGCACAAGAAGCATCAGAAAAAGCTATTTTAGAAGCTTCAAAAATTGCAAATGCACTAGAATTTATTGAAAATTTACCTCAGAAATTTGATACGAATATTGGTGATAGTGGCAATACACTTTCTGGAGGACAAAAACAGCGATTATCGATTGCAAGAGCTGTTTTGAAAAATCCACCCATTATGATTTTGGATGAGGCAACTTCTGCTTTGGATACAGAATCTGAGCAACTAGTGCAATTAGCGCTTGAAAAAATGATGCAAAACCGAACTTCTTTGGTCATTGCTCATAGATTATCCACCATTCAAAAAGCAGATTTGATTGTGGTTATGAAAAAAGGAAAAATTGTAGAGCAGGGAAAACACGACGAATTATTGGCTAAAAAAGGCGAATATTTCAAATTAGTGACGATGCAAAGTTTAAGCTAAAAATGAATTTATTATACCACATAAAAAGAAGTAATTTACTATATTATATTAAAAATATACCCTTAGATATTTTACCTCGTTATTTATTTAGAAAAAAACTTAAATTTTGGTTACATCAACAAAATAGTTATCCAAAAGAAGTAATTGATACTAGAGTGGGATATTATTGCAAATTAAATCAAAAGACTCCTTTACCAAAAAAAGCTTTACTTTTAAAAGATATAAGAAAAAAAGGTAATAAAAGCGTATATTATTATGATTTTATGCTAATTGGTAGGTATTTCAATCCAAATTATAAGGTAAATTTTCTTTTTGGTGATGTTGATAAAAATTTAAGCACACCTACCATCGTAAAAAGCAGACCTATCCAAAATAATGAAAATTCAATCATTTTAAAACTTGAAAAATGGAGGCATTTTAACTTTATAAATGATACAAAATCTTTCGAGACTAAAAAAGATGCAATTGTATGGAGAGGCGTTATTCACAAAGAAAATCGTAGAATATTATTTGAAAAATATTTTGGTGACTCCAATTTTGATATAGGTTCTTCAAATATGAAAAATAGTAAAATTGAATGGTTAAAACCTTATTTAAGTATCAAAAAACAGCTTGATTATAAATTTATTTTGTCTATTGAAGGCATAGATGTCGCAACGAATCTAAAATGGATAATGTCGTCGAATTCTCTATGTTTTATGCCAAAACCCAAATTTGAAACATGGTATATGGAGGGAAAATTGATTCCTAATTATCATTATGTTTTAATTAAAGATGACTATAGTGATGTAATGGAAAAAATGGAATATTTTTCAAAAAATCACATTGAAGCAGAAAAGATTTTACAAAATGCAAAAAATTGGACAAACCAATTTAAAGATGAAAAACTCGAAAATATTATATCAATTTTAGTTTTACAAAAATTTTTATCTTTAACAAATGAGAGTTGAATCCAATAATTAATAAAACTAATTAATAACCAAGCCTAGAGAAATCCCTTTTCGAATCATAAAATCATAAGAAGCTTTATATTCATTAGGAATTTCTCCTTCTAAAATCGCTTCTTTAATAGCTTCTTTGATGATTCCAATTTCTCTGCAAGGTTTTAGATTAAAAACTTCCATAATTTCTTCACCAGAAATGGGTGGTTGGAAATTTCGGATATGGTCACGCTCTTCAACCTCTTTGATTTTGGTTCTCACCAACTCAAAGTTTTGATGGTATTTTTTAAACTTTTTAGGATTTTTGGTGGTAATATCAGCTTCACATAAAGTCATCAAAGAATGAATATCTTCTGCTGCATCAAAAATCAAACGTCTTACAGCAGAATCTGTAACTTCTGATGCCAAAACAATGGGTCTTGAACTTAACAAAACCATTTTTTGAACAAATTTCATTTTTGTATTCAAAGGCATTTTCAATCTTTGAAACAATTTAAAGACCATTTTTGAACCCACAAATTCATGTCCATGAAACGTCCAACCTACTTTTTTACTGAACTTTTTAGTCGGTGCTTTTCCAATATCATGCAACAAAGCTGACCAACGCAGCCAAACATCTTCGGTATTTTGAGCAATATTATCAACAACCTCTAAAGTATGGTAAAAATTATCTTTATGTTTCTGACCTTCAACTTCTTCCACGCCTTTTAAAGCAATCAATTCTGGTAAAATCTGAGGCAATAAATTCGTTTTTTCGAGTAATAGAAATCCTATAGATGGTTTTTTTGAAGCCAACATTTTATGCAATTCATCCACAATTCTCTCTTTGGTGATAATGCCCAATCTTTCAGAATTGTTGGCAATAGCAGCCAACGAATTTTCCTCAATTTCAAAACCCAATTGCGTTGCAAAACGAATGGCTCGCATCATTCTTAAAGGATCGTCAGAATACGTAATATCAGGATTTAAAGGCGTTTTTATCAGTTGATTTTTCAAATCTTGCATTCCTTGGAATGGATCTAACAATTCACCGAAATTTTCCTCATTCAAACTCAAAGCAAGCGCATTTATGGTAAAATCGCGTCTGTTTTGGTCATCTTCTAATGTTCCTTCAGAAACTTCAGGATTTCTAGTTTCTTGTGAATACGATTCTTTTCTAGCGCCAACAAACTCAATTTCAATGTCTTGAAATCGCAACATAGCTGTTCCGTAGGTTTTAAAAACTTGCACTTTTGGTTTGTTTGGCAACAATTTAGAAACTTGATTTGCCAATTCAATACCACTTCCAACAGTGACAATATCAATATCTTTTGCAGTGCCTCTTTTCAAAAAATAATCACGCACAAAACCTCCAATCACATAACTTTTTACATTTAATTTTTTGGACGCTTGTGAAATAATTGTGAAAATTTCGTGAGAAATTGCCTCTTTGTGTATCATATTTTTGAAAAGAAAGCACAAATTTATTGTTTTATGTTCTTTTAAACATCAAATTGATGGATAAAATTGTATTTACATTTGTATTTTTGTAAAAATGCAATTTTATGAATAAAGAATGATTGTGGTAAGAATTTTTGGTGGATTGGGAAATCAATTATTTCAATACGCTTATGCCAAATCTTTGGCAGCAAAAGGCTATGATGTAAAAATTGATATTGCAGCTTTTAAAAATTATAAATTGCATGGAGGTTATCAATTACATGAATTCAAAATTGATTTAAAAACGGCTTCTCCAGCTGAAAGTTGGTTTGCAAAATACTTTTTCAATTTTCCGAAAAAAGAAAAAAGCCTTTTATTTCAAGAAGATTTTTTAAAACCTTTCAAAAATAAGTACATCAAAGGATATTTTGAGACAGAAAAATATTTTGAGGATATCAGACCTATTTTGTTAAAACAATTTGTAGTAAAAAAGCAATTGGCGAGTTCAACAATTCAGTATTTAAAAGAAATCACTATCAAAAAAAATGCTTGTTCACTTCATATTCAAAAAGGAGATAATATTTTTGATCAAAAAACAAAACAAATTCATGGAGTTTGTGACCTCAATTATTATAAAGAAGCCATCAAATTGATGCGTGAAAAATGTGGTGAAGTCAATTTTTTTGTATTTTCTGATGATATTTTATGGGTAAAAAAAAACCTAAAAATTAAAAACGCCACTTACATTGACCAACAAGTAATTCCTCATGAAGACTTGCATTTAATGAGTTTGTGCAGACACAATATTACTGCAAATAGTAGTTTTTCTTGGTGGGCAGCTTGGCTAAATCAACACAAAAACAAAATTGTAATTGCGCCAAAACAATGGTTTGAGAGCAAGGAAAGTGAAGTTGCTTGTGAAAATTGGATTAAAATTTAATATCAATTTAGTTTTCAATTTTTAAATGAAGCACTTCTTTATAAACACTTATATGCTTTTGTGAGAAAGTTTTTATTGAATGAAATTGATTTACATATTGAAAAGCATTTTCAATAAGTACTTTTCTTTTATTGACATTTTCTAAAATTTGGAGAACTTTTAAACTAAGACAGCGATAGTCTTTTATAGGGCATAATAAACCATTGTAATTATCTTTAACAATGTTTTTTATACCGCCTGCATTTGTGGAAACAACTGGTACTTTTGCTAAAAAAAAATCAAGAATAGAAGATCCTAAACCCTCATTTTCAGAGGTAAATAAGCAAATATCAATATCAGAAAGGTAATAATTTACGTTTTTTACAAAACCTGTAAAAATAACTTTTTTTGACAACCCTAATTCTGAAGAAAAATTAATAAGGTTTGATTTATTAACACCATCTCCAATTAATATAAACTTGAAATTTTCATTTATACTATTCAATAATTTAGCAGTTTTTAAAAAAGTAAAATGATCTTTTTCATTTGTCATTGAAGCTACATAACCAATCAATATTTGATTTTTTTCGATAGTAAAATTATCTCTAAAAAAATTTTGTTTTAGAGTTATTTCAGTATCAATAGCATCATAAATAACTATTGTGTTTTCATTTTGAAATCTGTTCTCAACAACTTCTTGGATAGCATTAGAAATACATATAATCTTTTTTAAAGATGAGAAAGTATACTTAAATGTGGTTAAAAAACTATTTTTTATAGGAAAATAAACTTTCCTGCTTAACACTATAGGAATCTTATAAAACAATACTAATTGACTCAAAACAATATAAGTAAGTGATTTTGAATCGTGAACATGAATAATATTAACTTTATATTTTTTACAAACTTGCAAAATTTTAAATAAATTATAAAAAATACAAAAGATGTTTTTATTTATAGTTGTGTGAGATTTATTATTTTTTAAGCAAAATGAATGTAATTCACTATTATTTATGCATATTAAATGTTGTAAAACTTTTATATCCTGATTATCAATTCCATATATTAAATTTTTCAATTGATTTTCTCCTCCTCTCCAATTTTTTGCTGAAGAAATATGTAATAAACTAATCATAATTCTAAATAAACCCGATTGTACTTTATTGCAATTAGATCATCATTAAATTTTTGAACAAATTGAAATCCTTCATCAATCATTAAATTTCTTAATTCTTTATTTTCTAAAACTAAACTAATTTTTTTTGAAATTGTATTAAAATCTTTTGGATCAACATAAATACTTTGGGGACCACCCGCCTCAAAAAAACAACTTCCTGTTGAAGTAATAACTGGAGTTTTTGAAAATAATGCTTCAATAATAGGAATCCCAAAACCTTCAAAAATACTTGGATAAACAAATATTGTTGCCATTTGATAAATTGCAGACAATTCATCCATTGTAACATTTTCTAAAAAAAATACTTTTTTTTGAAGATTATTTTCATTTATGTAGTTATTTAAAACTTTATAATACGAAGTTTTAACTCCAACAATAATCAGCTTAGTTTCAATATTTTCAATAGATTTTATGAGTGTCAAAATATTTTTACGTTCGTTGATAGCTCCAACATTCAGAATAAATTGCACAGGAAGATTATATTTTTGTTTTACAAATTTTCTAAATTCTATTGATTTTTCAACTTTAAATGTTTCATGACAACCTTGATAAATTACCTCAATCTTAGATGAATCAATTTTTAAAAAATGTATGATATCACTTTTAGTTTGCTCGCTAATTGCGATAATCTTATCCGCATTTTCAGCAGCATATTGTACTTTCTTTGTATGTATAATTCTATCAAAAAAAGAATATAATTTCGGGTATCTAATGAAAATAAGATCATGTATGGTTACAACAGATTTTATCGATGTTTTCTCAATTCCGTTGGGCAATTCTCCAGTTAAACCATGAAAAATATCGATATTATCATACTTTAATTGATTTATAATTGGCTTTTGCCTCCAAAATGAAGAAAATAATTTCCAGATTTTTTTATTTGGTAAAATCTCGATTATGTTAAGTTTATTTGGCAATCTGTCAACTTTTTTAGGTTTTGGATTGTATAATAAATAGCTATTTGAAGGATAATATTCTGACAATATTTTTATCAAATCCCTTCCGTAATTTCCCAAACCAGTAGTATTGTGATATATACGTTTCGCATCAAATCCGATTTTCATTTTTAATTAATTTTTTTGTGTAATAACCAAAGTTTTACATATCTAGTTAACACACCATAAGCTTGCGTTTTAGCAAAAATATAACCAGCAAATCCATCCAAAAATCCAAATCTAATGATGTAGTGTTTTAAAAATCTTGCAGGTGGTTTTACTAAAAAATGATATAAAGTAACTTTTTTGCCTTTTTCAAATAATTCTTTTCCCCTCAAGGCTCCATAATGATTCATTTTTGAAATATAATGATCATAGTTTTTGTAGGAATAATGTTCTATTTTATTCTTAAAAAATCCGAATTTTCCAACAGAAACAATTGTTTCATGAACAATTCCTTGGTATTTGCAACTTTCTTTTAAAAACAAACGAACCACTTTATCTCTTTGACAGCCACCATAATTTATTTTTTTTCCGCAGAAATAAAAGGTTCTTTTTACAAAAAAACCCACAAAATCTTTTGGATTTTGAACAGCTTCTAAAATTTCTTTTTCAACTTCAGGAGTTACGCGTTCGTCAGCATCTAAAATATAAATCCAAGAATGAGTTGCTTGATCAATCGCAAAGTTTTTTTGAGAAGAAAAATCATCAAACTTTCGCTTGATGATTTTTACTTCATAAGTTGCCGCAATTTCAAGTGTTTTATCTATACTAAAAGAATCTATTATGATAATTTCATCAGCAAAACTGACAGATTTTATAGCATCCGCAATATGAATTTCTTCATTGAGCGTAGGGATAATTGCGGTAATTTTTGTCATCAATTTTTGTTAAACAGCCACATCATACTCGCGTAAAGCGTCGTTTAATGAGGTTTTTTGATTGGTACTTTCTTTTCTTTTTCCAATAATTAAAGCGCAAGGAACTTGATATTCACCTGCTGCAAATTGCTTCGTATAACTTCCAGGAATCACTACTGATCTTGCAGGTACAAAACCTTTCATTTCAATAGGTGAATCACCAGTCACATCAATAATTTTAGTACTCATTGTCAATACTACATTTGCACCTAAAACAGCTTCCTTTCCTACCCTAACTCCCTCAACCACAATACATCTTGAACCGATAAAAGCGCCATCTTCAATAATCACTGGCGCTGCTTGCAATGGTTCTAAAACACCTCCAATTCCAACACCACCAGACAAATGCACATTTTTACCAATTTGTGCACAAGAACCCACTGTAGCCCAGGTGTCAACCATAGTTCCTTCATCAACATAAGCTCCTATATTAACGTAACTTGGCATTAATATTGTGCCAGAAGCAATAAAAGCACCATGTCTTGCAACTGCATTTGGCACTACTCTAATGCCACGTGCTGCAAAATTTCTTTTTAATGGAATTTTATCATGATATTCAAAAATTCCAGCTTCAAAAGTTTCCATTTTTTGAATTGGAAAATACAACACCACTGCTTTTTTTACCCATTCATTTACTTGCCATCCGTCAGCAATTGGTTCAGCAACTCTGAGTTCGCCTTTATCCAATAAATCAATGATTTGTCTGATGGTTTTGATAGTGATTTCTTCTTTCAATAATGCCCTATCATTCCAAGCAGCTTCAATAATGTTTCTAATTTCTTTCATTGTTAAAATTCATTTTTGCAAATATAGACTGATTGTTAAAAATCAAAGGCGAATTTACACTTTTTAAACAGATTATTTTGGGTTGTTTAATTTCGTATTTTTGCAAAAAATAAAAAAATTTGGGACGTATTTTAGCCATTGATTTTGGGCAAAAAAGAACAGGAATTGCAGTTACTGATGAATTGCGAATTATTGCATCTGGCTTGACCACCGTAGATACAGACGATTTAATTTCATTCCTAAAAGACTATTGTTCTAAAGAAAACGTCGATCTATTTATTGTAGGAAAACCAAAACAAATGAACAATACTGACAGCGAAAGTGAAATTTTCATCAAACCATTTTTAGAAAAATTATCCAAAGAAATTCCGACAATTCCCGTTAAAAGAATTGACGAGCGTTTTACATCAAAAATGGCTGTTCAAACAATGATTGCAGGTGGATTAAAGAAAAAACAACGCAGAAACAAAGCCTTGGTTGATGAAATTAGTGCCACAATTATTTTGCAATCTTATTTATATAGTTCTTAAAATACCGATAAAATTGGTTTTTAGAAATTCTAATTTGTATTTTTGCCATCGTAAAAAAATTAAAAAATGATTTTACCGATAGTAGCTTACGGAGATCCTATACTAAGAAAAAAAGGAATCGAAATTAAAAAAAATTATCCTGATTTAAACGAATTAATTGCAAATATGCAGGAAACCATGTACAACGCTTCTGGCGTTGGATTGGCTGCTCAACAAATTGGAAAAGCAATTCGTTTGTTTGTGATTGATGCATCTCCCTTTGGTGAAGATGAAGATTTTGAGGAGGGAGAAAGAATTGTTTTGAAAGACTTTAAACGCGTTTTTATCAATGCTAAAATTATTTCTGAAGAAGGTGATGAATGGGCTTTTAATGAGGGTTGTTTGAGTATTCCTGATGTTCGTGAAGATGTCTGGCGCCAACCAAAAATTACAGTGATTTATCAAGATGAAAATTTTGAAAATCATACTGAAACTCTAGAAGGTTTGCCTGCAAGAGTTTTTCAACATGAATATGACCATATTGAAGGAATTTTATTTACTGACAAAATTTCATCACTCAAAAAAAGATTGATCAAAAAGAAATTAGATAATATTTCAAAAGGAAAAGTAAAAGCGGATTATAGAATGCGCTTTTTTAAATAAAAAAATAACAGGTTTATTCGACAAAGTTTGAATAACAAAATTCAAATTATATTTATATGGAATTTAATAAAATCATTGCTATCAGTGGAAAACCAGGATTGTATCAAGTAATTTCACAATCAAAAAATGCCATTATTGTTGAATCACTTACTGATAAAAAACGATTGGCAATCAATGCAACTCAAAATGTGAGTTTGCTAGAAAATATTGCCATTTATACCTATGAAGAAGATGTTCCAATGGTAAAAATTTTAAAATCAATGAATGAAAAAACCGAAGGCAAAGAAGCTCTTTCCCACAAAGAAAGTGATCAAAAATTAACAGCTTTTTTTGCGGAAGTTTTACCAAATTATGATGCTGAAAGGGTCTACATTTCAAATATCAAAAAAGTAATTCAATGGTATAATATTTTAGTAAAATCAGGAATGGATTTTACTGCTATTGAAGAAAAAAAGCAGGAAGCTTAAGTTAGTTTTTAGTTTTTGGTTGTTAGTTTAACTTAAACTTGAAACCCTTAAACTTGAAACTTTTAAACTCTTAAACTCTATAAATGAACTCAAGAAAATCGCAATTAGAAGCCTTTAATCGTTTGTTGGATATCATGGATAATCTTCGCGAGAAATGTCCTTGGGATCAAAAACAAACTTTTGAAAGTTTGCGTCATTTGACGATTGAAGAGACGTATGAACTAGCGGATGCTATTTTGGAAAATGATTTGCAAGAAATCAAAAAAGAATTGGGAGATGTTTTATTACACATCGTCTTCTACGCAAAAATTGGAAGCGAAAAAAAGGCTTTTGACATCGCTGATGTTACCAATTCCATTTGCGAAAAATTAATTTCGAGACATCCTCATATTTATGGCGATGTAATAGTAAAAAATGAAGCTGATGTAAAACGAAATTGGGAACAGTTAAAACTGAAAGAAGGAAAAAAATCAGTATTAGAAGGCGTTCCTAAAAGTTTGCCAGCAGTTGTGAAAGCTAGTAGAATTCAAGAAAAAGTTGCTGGAGTTGGTTTTGACTGGGAAAAACCTGAGCAAGTTTGGGAAAAAGTACAAGAAGAACTTGCTGAATTAAACGAAGAAATAAAAATTGGAAACAACGCAAACATCGAAAAAGAGTTTGGTGATGTGTTATTTTCGATGATTAATTATGCGCGTTTTATTGGCGTAAATCCTGAAAATGCTTTAGAAAAAACCAATAAAAAATTCATCAATCGTTTTCAATTTTTGGAAGAAGAAACCAAAAAAGAAGGCAAAAAACTGTCAGAAATGTCTTTAACTGAAATGGATATTTACTGGGAAAAATCGAAAAATATTTTTAAATAGACATTGCTACTTTAGAACTTTTATGAAAAGAAGAACTAAAATAATTTTAACAGTCTTTGTGATTTTAATTACAATCGTTTACGCAAAATTGATGATTGATTTATTTCAAAGACAGTTTTCAAATTCTTAAAAAAACAAAAATAATATCATACCATTTTTCATATCTTTAAATAATTTTCAATACATCCCATTTATGAAAAAAAACACCAAAATCATTATTGCAGTTATACTTGTTATTTTAGCAATTATTTATATTGAACTTGCAGTTGGTTTATTTGGTTCTCCGTTTGCAGGATCTTGAAAATAAAGCCTCTGCTATTCTATAAAATATACTCTCAATCACATTAAGTATTCTAAATTTATATAATTGTTGTTATTTTCACTATTTTAGTGCGTTCAATTTTACGCATTTTTTATGAAAAAAATATTTTTATTGCTTTCGGTAAGTTTGTTTTTCGTTTCAAATTCAATAAACGCACAAAGAAAAAAATCAAATGAAAAAGATAAGCAACCTTTTGTAGCAACAGGTCCTCAAAAAAAATCTTCAACTTACAGCGATTTTATAAATAAAAAAACCATTTCCGATAGTGGATTGTTTACCATTCACGAAAACAATGACACGTATTTATACGAAATTCCAAAATCATATTTAGGGAAAGAAATGTTGCTGGTAACTCGCCTCAGAGAATTGCCTTCAGGTTTGGGAGGTGGTTATATAAATGCAGGTTCAAATATAAATACACAAGTGGTTGTTTGGGAGCGATTTAAAAACAAAGTATTGTTAAAACTCAAATCCTATAATGCAGTTGCTAATGATTCTTTGCCAATTTATAAATCTGTTAAAGCCAATAATTTAGAACCTATTATTTTTGCATTTGATATCAAAACTCAAAACAAAGATTCAACAGCTGTTTTGATTGATGTGACCTCTTTTTTCTCAACAGATATAAGAGCAATTTCTGGATTGACAACCGCTTTTAGAACTCAATATAAAGTAAGAAGATTAGATCCTTCAAGAAGTTTTATTAATAGTATCAAAAGTTATCCAGAAAATATTGAAGTAATACAAGATTTCACCTACGAAGCAGATGCTCCTCCAAGTAATAATGCAGCAGCAACCATCACAATCAACGTGAATCAATCCATGATTTTATTGCCAGAAAATCCAATGACACCAAGAATTTACGACAAACGAGTAGGTTATTTTTCAATAGGAAATGTTGACTATAGTTCAGAAGCATTAAAAGCGGATGAAAAAAGATACATAAAAAGATGGCGATTGGAACCCAAAGACGAAGCTGCTTATTATCGTGGAGAATTGGTGGAACCTAAAAAACAAATTGTATATTTTTTAGATCCTGCAACGCCTGTAAAATTGCGAAAATACATCAAACAAGGTGTGGATGATTGGCAAAAAGTGTTTGAAACTGCTGGGTTTAAAAATGCGATTGTGGCAAAAATGCCTCCAACAAAAGAAGAAGACCCTGAATTTAGCATGGAAGATATTCGCTATTCATCTATTAGATATGTAGCAAGCACCACAAGAAATGCTGTAGGACCAAGTGTTTCTGATCCACGAACAGGAGAAATTATTGAAAGCGATATTATTTGGTATCACAACCATTTGCGTTCTTATAGAAATCGTTATTTGTTAGAAACTGGCGCTGCAAATCCATCTGCAAGAACTTTAGAAACTCCTGAGGAAGAAATTGGTGAAATGATGCGAATGGTGATTGCACACGAAATTGGTCATGCTTTGGGATTGCCTCACAATATGGCCGCGAGTTATGCGTACCCTGTTGATTCTTTGCGCTCTGGAAATTTCAGCCAAAAATATGGCATTGCAGCAACCATAATGGATTATGCAAGATATAATTATGTGGCGCAACCTGGAGATAAAAACATTCGTTTCATCAGACAAATGGGGCCTTATGATCATTATGCCATCAATTGGGGTTATCGTAAAATTCCAAATGTAACAACACCTGAAGATGAAGTAAAAACGTTGGATAAATGGATTTCTGACAAATCAGACAATCCCATATATCGTTTTGGAGGGGAATCTTTTGATCCTTCAGCACAAACTGAAAGTATTGGAAATGACCAAGTTAAAGCCTCTACTTACGGATTAAAAAACTTGAAAATTGTTGCCGAGAATTTACCCAAATGGACCTCAGAAAAAACCAATAATTATGAAGATTTAGCTGAATTGTATGACGAATTATTAGCAGTTTGGGGAAGATATTCTGGACATGTTGCTGGAAATATTGGGGGAATTTATGAGTTTAATAAAAAACCAAATCAAAAAGGAACTATTTATGAACCTGTTTCAAAATCTAAGCAACGAGAATCTTTAGATTGGCTACAAAAAAATGTTTTTGAAACACAAAATTGGCTTTTAAATAAAAATATTTTAGCCAATATTGATGAAAGTGGCTACACCACAAAAATATTGAATCTGCAATCCAGACAATTGAACAGCCTTTTAAACACCTCAAAATTAAAAAGAATGTTGGACGCAGAGTTAATTCAGAATGATTTTTATGCCCCGCATGACTTTTTTAGAGATTTGAGAAACGGTATTTTCTCAGAAATAAGTTATTCAAAAAATGTGGAACTTTTTAGACGAAATTTACAAAAATCGTTCATTGATAAAATGGGGGATTTAATGACTGATAAAAATGCAAAAAACTCTGACATTCCCTCAATCGTCAGAAATGAATTACAAGTTTTAAATTTTCAAATGAGCCTTGCCAAAAATCTAAATATTAATAAAATTACGAAATATCACTATGCTGATTGTTTAGAAAAAATCAAACAAATATTGAATCCGAAAAATTAACTTAATTTCTCAACAAACGATTTCCTATTGCACAATATAAACAGCGTTTCTTTGTGCAATAGTCGTTTTTTAACGTTAACAAAGCCTGACTTTCAAGTGCGCTTTTTGGGGCAACTTTAAGTTTTGAAAACGCATCAATAATCGAGTTTTTTTCGGGAGCAATTTGAGAAATCAACTTTAAAATTGTTTCTTCATCAAACCCTGATTTTTCTTGTAAATAGACAAATTTCAAAGGTATAATTGTGTTGATTAATAACAAATCCACAAATGATTTGGTGATTTTTTTGGACGACTTTTTAGATTCGGTTTCAAACGTAAAATGTGTTTTCCAAAAAGTTTGAACTTCCACAGAAAACAACGAATAAAAGTCTTCTTTTTTCTCTAATTTCATCACTTTTGAGAACAAATTTTGATGCTGATGAAACAAACTCACCAATTGCGCAATGCGAATTGTAGGAAAATTAGGAGGTCGCATTCTAAAAAATTGAAAATAATTTTTGTGGTTGGCTTGTAAATGATATTTATGGCGCAAATAATCATACTCTTTTTTTAATTGAATATGATATTGTTCTTGCAAATCGTCTTCTAAAAAACCTGCTTGCCCAAAAAATAAGGCTGCCAATTGTTGCTCATCAAACCGAACTTTTTTCACTACTGAATAGTCTATAGATGTTGCCAATTTCAAAAAAGCATCACCATTTACTTTTAAACCAAAATTCTTTGCCAACAAGACAAATAAAACCGCTTCAAAATCGAAATTTGTGTGTTGTAAAATATCTTTGATAACCAAAGATTTTTGTTCTAATCGCTCAAAATACAATCTTTCTAACCAATTTTTAATTAAAAAAGGTTCTACTGTTTCCAATTGATTTTCGCAAGGAATCCATCTTTTTGAATCATATAAAAAATTGTTATACTTGGAAATCAATTCTTTATCAACAAAATTTTTCAATTCCAATGTTGGTAAAACTTGATTTTCTTTTGTGAAAACAGTCACATCATGTTCCCAAACAACATGCAAAATCACAGCATCATAATTGCTATCAACTTCGTGATTGTGCACATACCAATCAGAGGATTTTATGTGCATTTCAACATTTCCAAACCAAGTTTCTGAATCAATTTTGATATGCGCATTTAAGAAATCAGGACCCGAATTTTTATTGTGAGTTCCTGTTTTTAAAATGCTAATTTGTTGCTGATTGGTTGTTTTTATGGCAGATTTAAAAAATAATTGATACTGCCACAAGTAGTATAAAAAATCCTCATTCATTTCTTTTTTTGGTTGAAGGTACTAAAAAATTTATTCACTTATCAATTTTACCAATAGAATAAAAAAAAGTGAGCCTTATGAATTGTTATTTTTGTGGAAAAATTAAAAGAAATGAATACTATTGAAAGTTTACAATGGCGTTATGCAGTAAAAAAGTTTGATAAAGAAAAAGTTTTATCCCAAAAACAAGTTGAAACTTTAAAAGAAGCCTTCAATTTAACAGCAACTTCATATGGTTTACAACCGGTAAAATTAGCAGTAATTAGCGATAAAAACTTGCAAAAAGAATTAGTGGCACATTCTTGGAATCAATCACAAGTATTGGATGCTTCACATTTGTTAGTAATCTGTGTTCCAAAAGAATACAGCAAAGAAGAAGTTGAAAAGTATTTCAATTTGGTACAAAAAATCAGAAACACTCCTGATGCTGTCATCACTCCTTTTAAGAAATTTTTAACCGCTGAAATAGAGAAAAAAACACAAGAAGAATTGCTTATTTGGAATAAAAATCAGGCATATCTCGCATTAGGAAACTTGTTGACAGTATGTGCTTTAGAAAAAATTGATTCTTGTCCAATGGAAGGTTTTGTCCCAGAAAAATATGACGAAGTTTTGAATCTTGGTTCAAAAAATTTGACAGCAGTTTTGGTATTGCCAGTTGGTTTTAGAGCTGAAGATGATTATATGAAAGACCTTAAAAAAGTTCGAAAAAATATGGATGAAGTGATATTCAATGTTTAGTTTTTTTAAACGAAAATCTAAAAGCCTTCTTTTCAGAAGGTTTTTTTAGCCAATAATAGTCGTATTTTTGACATTCTAAAAATAAATTCATTCCATGAATCAAGATATTAAAAACATTGAACCCATTGAAATTTGGTCACATTTTGCTGATTTGAATGCAGTGCCTCGTCCATCTAAAAAGGAAGAAAAAATCATTCAATTTATGGTTGATTTTGGAAATCAACTACAATTAGAAACTCTGGTTGACAAAATTGGAAATGTGATCATCAAAAAACCAGCATCTAAAGGAATGGAAAACCGAAAAACAGTGGTTTTACAGGGACATTTAGACATGGTTCATCAAAAAAATGCAACTACTGATTTTGATTTTGAAGAAGAAGGCATCAATATGTTTGTAGAAGGTGATTGGGTAAAAGCAAAAGGCACCACTTTAGGCGCAGACAATGGCTTGGGAGTTGCTGCAATTATGGGAATTTTGTCTTCAAAAGATATTGAACACCCAGCAATTGAAGCCTTATTTACGATTGATGAAGAAACAGGAATGACTGGTGCAGTGGGTTTGGATGCTACATTTTTGACAGGTGAAATTTTACTAAATTTAGACACCGAAGAAGATGATGAAATTGGCATTGGCTGTGCTGGAGGTATTGATATTACTGCAACAAGAAATTATTCAGAAGAAGAAATTCCTGAAAAAACTACAGCTTTTTCAATCACAATATCAGGTTTGAATGGTGGACATTCAGGAATGGATATTCACAAAGGTTTGGGAAATGCTAACAAAATTATGAATCGTTTGTTATTTGACGGATTTCCAAATTTTGGACTACGAATTTCAGAAATAAATGGCGGAAGTTTACGAAATGCCATTCCAAGAGAAAGTGTTGCAAAATTTGTGGTTGACACGATTTCAAAAGCACCATTTTTGTCTGAAACCAATGAACTTATCAACCAAATAAAGCAAGAATTATCAATAATTGAACCTAATTTAAAAATAAACATTGAAGAAATTCCAACACCAAAAAGTGTTGTTGAAATCGATATTCAAGAAGAATTTTTAAAAGCTGTATATGCAACTTTAAACGGTGTATTTAGAATGAGTCCTGATGTAGAAAATTTGGTTGAAACGTCAAATAATATCGCTAAAGTTGAGCTAAAAAACGGATGTATTTCTGTGGGTTGTTTAGCACGTTCTTCGTCTGAAAGCGGAAAAAAAGATGTATCAAATTCCATTCGATCTTCATTTGAATTGGCTGGATTTGAGGTTGAATTTTCTGGTGCTTATCCTGGTTGGTTGCCAAATATGAATTCAGAAATTCTAAAAATCGTTTCCAAAACGTATCAAGAATTATTTCAAAAAGAACCAAAAATTGCAGCTTGTCATGCAGGATTAGAATGCGGCATTTTAGGTCAAAATTATCCAAAAATAGACATGATTTCATTTGGTCCAAATATCAAAGGCGCACATTCTCCTGACGAAAAAGCACAAATTTCATCAACTCAAAAGTTTTGGAAATTGCTTTTACAAATCTTAAAAATTATCCCAAAAAAATCTGCTTAGATTCATGAAAAAGAAGAATTAAACCACTGTTCTTTTGCATCAATTAATTGTGAAATGTCACACAAAAAAAAGCATAATTTGCATAAAATCAATTCATTATGCTTTTATTTTTTTATTAACATCTTTCATGATGATAAAACAGAATAAATTGTAATTTTACGGCGTAAAACTAGAATACTTCAATGGGAAAAATAATTGCTATCGCAAATCAAAAAGGAGGTGTTGGAAAAACAACCACCTGTATCAATTTGGCAGCAGCTTTAGGAGTTTTAGAAAATAAAGTTTTATTGATTGATGCTGACCCTCAGGCAAACGCAACTTCAGGAATGGGAATTGAAATAGATGGAATTGAAATAGGAACCTATCAAGTTTTGGAACATACTATCCCTGCAAAAAATGCTATTATTCCAACAAATTCTCCAAACGTAGATTTGATTCCAGCGCATATTGATTTAGTTGCTATTGAAATTGAATTGGTTGACAAGGAAGATCGTGAATACATGCTAAAAAAAGCAGTTGTTGATATCAAAAATGACTATGACTACATTTTAATCGATTGTGCGCCTTCTTTAGGTTTGATTACTTTAAATTCATTGGTTGCTGCAGATTCGGTAATTATTCCAATTCAATGTGAATATTTTGCATTAGAAGGTTTGGGAAAATTGTTAAACACTATTAAAAGTGTTCAAAATATTCACAATAAAGAACTTGATATTGAAGGATTATTATTAACAATGTTTGATTCGCGTTTGCGATTGTCAAATCAAGTAGTTGATGAAGTTAGAAAACACTTTTCAAGCATGGTTTTTGATACTATTATTAGAAGAAATACACGTTTGGGTGAAGCTCCAAGTTATGGAGAAACTATCATTGCTTTTGATGCAACTAGTAAAGGTGCTATAAATTACATAAATTTAGCGCAAGAATTATTAAAGAAGAATTCATAAAATGGCACAAGCTACCAAAAGACAAGCATTAGGAAGAGGATTATCGGCATTATTGCAAGATTCACCAAATATTAATAGTGCCTCTGATAAAAATGCGGATAAATTAATCGGATCGATTATCGAAATTGAATTGAATTTAATTGACGTAAATCCATTTCAGCCAAGAACTTATTTTGATGAAGAATCATTGATAGAATTGGGAAATTCAATCAAAGAATTGGGTGTTATTCAACCAATTACCGTTCGAAAAATGGAAGGAAATCACTTTCAATTAGTTTCTGGAGAACGCCGTTTTAGAGCATCAAAACTTATAGGAAATACGACTATTCCAGCATATATCAGAATCGCAAATGACCAAGAAATGCTTGAAATGGCATTGGTTGAGAACATTCAGCGAAGAAATTTAGACCCAATTGAAGTAGCACTTTCTTACCAACGTTTGATTGATGAAATCAAATTGACACAAGAAGAATTGAGCACAAGAGTTGGAAAAAAAAGATCTACAGTAACCAATTATTTGCGTTTATTGAAATTAGATCCCATTTTACAAACTGGAATGCGTGACGGATTTATCTCAATGGGGCATGGACGTGCAATGATTAATGTTGAAAATACTGAAGATCAATTAGCAATTTATGAACGAATTTTAAAAGAACAACTATCTGTAAGACAAACTGAAGATTTGGTTAAAAACCTTAAATCTGACTCGAGTTCAAAACCTAAAGTGAAACAAATTCCTGATTTTGTTAAAAACAACATCAAACCAATCAGCGAATTTTTTGGTCAAAAAATAACTGTAACAATGAGCACAAATGGCAAAGGAAAAATAAGTGTTCCTTTTCATTCCGAAGAAGATTTTAATCGTATTAAAAACTTACTAAAATAGGTGAATTTAAGACCTTTCATACTTATTTTACTATTCAGTTTTGTTGCTGAATGTGGTTTTACGCAAAAAGATTCTTTAGAAATTGACAGCCTGAAAATTAAAAAAAAAATTACAAAGGATTCAAGAATTTACGACCCATTGGCACCATCAAAAGCTGCTTTTTACTCCGCAATTTTTCCTGGTGTAGGTCAAATTTATAATAAAAAATATTGGAAAGCACCCATTGTTTGGGCAGCTTTGGCAATACCAGTATATTATTACCAAATCAACAATAGCGATTATAAACGCTATAGAAATGCATACAAACTTAGAAAATACGGTTTGGTTGATGAATTTACGGTTAATGGTGTTGAAATTGTTTCTACGCAAACTTTAGAAACAGCACAAGAACAATTGCGAGAAAACAGGGATTTGTCATTGTTAAGTGGCATTATTTTATACATTTTACAAATTGTTGAGGCAAGTGTAAATGCACATTTAATGCAATTCAACACGGATGATAATTTGACGATAAGACCTCAAATGATTTTTGATCCAATTCGCATCGAAACTCCAAGTGTTGGACTCTCTTTTAAATATAATTTTTGATATGAAATCGTCACTAAAAAAAGCGATTGCATGTGTAATCTCTAAAAAATAAAATTGACACTTATGAAAATCGCACTTTTAGGTTATGGAAGAATGGGAAAAGAAATTGAAAAAATTGCTATTTCTCGTGGTCATGAAATTGTCATCAGAAAAGATATTGATGATATTATTGACATTACTTTAGCGGATGTTGCTATTGATTTTAGTGTTCCAAATGCTGCTTTTAACAACATTTCAAATTGTTTAGAATACAATGTTCCCGTAATTGCGGGAACTACTGGCTGGCTTGAAAAATATGACGATGCAGTTGCTTTATGCCATCAAAAAAATGGCGCTTTTATGTATGCTTCAAACTTTAGTATAGGTGTAAATATCTTTTTTCAACTCAATAAACAATTGGCAAAATTGATGAGTCCTTTTGAAGATTATCAGGTTGCCATGGAGGAAATTCATCATACCCAAAAATTAGATGCGCCAAGTGGAACAGCCATTACTTTGGCTGAAGGAATCATCGAAAATAGCTCAAAAAATAATTGGGAATTAGGAAAAAAAACAAGTCCTGAAAATATTCCAATCGTTTCAAAAAGAATTCCTGATGTTCCTGGCACACATACAATTTGGTATTCATCAGAAGTGGATACTATCGAAATAAAACACACTGCACATAGTAGAAAAGGATTTGCTTTGGGTGCAGTGATTGCAGCGGAATGGATTGTAGGGAAAACAGGTGTATTTTCTATGAAAGATGTGTTAAATATCCGCTGAAAACTGTAACTTTTTTTGTTATTTTGCGCCTTATTTAATTGTAAATTAATTCCTTTTTTAAGGAACAAAAAATATTGATTATGACATTTATTCAGTGGTTTCTCTTTTTTTTGGTCATCCAAATTATTCATTTTTTAGGCACTTGGAAATTGTATCAAAAAGCTGGAAGAAAAGCTTGGGAAGCAGCAATTCCTATTTATAATGGTATTGTTTTGATGCAAATTATCAAACGTCCAAAATGGTGGATTATCTTACTTTTTATTCCAATTATCAACTTATTGATGTTTCCAGTAATTTGGATTGAAACCATCAGAACTTTTGGATTTTATAAGAAGTTAGATTCATTTTTAGTCATTGTTACTTTAGGACTGTATATTTTTTATATCAATTATGATACTGATGCCAAATTTAATGCTGATAGAAGTTTAAAACCACAATCAGAATTGGGAGAATGGGTTAGTTCCATCACTTTTGCGATTATTGCTGCAACGTTGGTTCATACCTATTTTATGCAACCATTTACCATCCCAACTTCATCACTCGAAAAATCGTTATTGGTAGGAGATTATTTATTTGTGAGCAAATTTCATTATGGTGCAAGATTTCCATCAACCGTAATTGCTGCGCCTATGGTTCATGATTCATTGCCTTTTACAGGAACAGCTTCTTATTTGAAAAGTCCACAATTGCCTTATACAAGGTTGCCAGGATTGCAAAAAATCAAAAATAACGATATTGTTTGTTTCAATTGGCCTGCAGATTCTTTGGCGACAATGTGGGGTGATACTTCTGGAAAATTTACCTATAAACCTGTTGATAAAAAGACAAATTATGTAAAACGTTGTGTTGGAATTGCTGGAGATTCGCTTGAAATTAGAGATGGCTATGTGTATATCAATGGAAAAAAGAACGTGCTTCCTTACAGAGCAAAAATTCAGTTTTATTACACGTATGAATCTAAATCTCCAATTGATGCAAGTAATTATCCAAAATTTTTGATTGATAAAGAACGTACTGGAGTTTATAGAATTTTGTCAGAATATTGGGACAATGAAAAAGTGCAAGAGGCTATTAAAACCAATGGAAATTTGACTAAAATTGGTCAAGATTCTATATATACAGAAGTTGCAGGAGGCATAAACCCTGATTTGGCTCAGCGTTTAAAAATGACTTCGGTTGCCAATAAAATCAATATCAATTTAACATTAGAGGAAGTTAGCAGACTTGAGAGATATCCGTTAACGATTTCAGTAAAAAAAATAAATCATGCTCCTGACAAAGCGATTTTTCCACATGTAGAAAAGTTGCAATGGAGTCAAGATAATTTTGGCCCAATTTACATTCCGAAAGCTGGAGTAACTGTAAAACTAGACAAAGAATCATTGCCTTTTTATGAGCAAATTATTAAAAATTATGAAAATAATGACTTGCTTGTGAATGGTGACGAAATTTTTATAAACGGAAAAAAAGTAGACTCATACACATTTCAGCAAGATTATTATTGGCTTTTAGGAGACAATCGTCACAATTCATTAGACGCACGTTATTGGGGGTATGTTCCTTTTGATCACGTGCTTGGAAAACCTGTGATGGTTTGGTTTAGTTGGGATGCAAACGCTGAAAGTTTTGGTGCAAAAATCAAATCAATTCGTTGGGACAGACTATTTACTACTGTTCATGGTGATGGAGAACCTGTTTCTTACAGATATTTCGTTTTTGCCTTGATTGCTATGTATTTTGTGTGGAGTTATTATAGAGGAAAAAAGAAAGTTAAAAAATAGTTTTTAGTTTGCATTTACAGTTTTTAGTTTGCACTTCAATTGCAACCTCTTACTGTTTACTGTAACTGAATACTTTATACTCAAAAAATGTCATTATTCATTCCAACGTATTTTTCTCCAATTTCTCAATATGCTGAAATTGTAAAATCAGATAAAATTGTCTTTGAAATGGAAGATAATTTTCAAAAACAAAGTTTCAGAAATCGTTGTTACATCTATAATGGAAATGGAAAACAACTGCTAAGTATTCCTGTGAAAAATCCTGAAACAAATGGAAGAAAAAAGACAAAGGATACACTTATAGAAAATGATTTTCCTTGGCAAGATCAGCATTTTAAATCACTACAAACTTCCTATAGAGTTTCCCCATATTTTGAATTTTTTGAGGATGATATTGCCCCACTTTTTCAAAAAAAATATAAGTTTTTGCATGATATAAATATAGATACTTTTCTATTTGTGGCAGATGCATTACAAATAGAGCCAAGTTTCTCAAAAACAATAACTTATCAACTAGAAACTTTAGAAAAAGATGGTCGTTTTTTAGCAGAAAAAAATTTGCAACCTGAAAAAGAATTTCTAAAATATAAGCAAATGTTTGATGACAAACACGGATTTATACCAAATTTATCCATCTTGGATTTGTTGTTTATGGAAGGACCAAATGCAGTGAGTTTTTTCTAATGTTTTCAGCAAAATTCATCATTCATTACGGACTTCATTTCGCGGCACCATTTTTTATTGCATATTTTTTATTTAGAGAAAATTGGAAGAAAGTGTATCTGATTTTTTTAGCATCAATGTTGATTGATTTGGATCATTTATTGGCAACTCCAATATTTGATAGCAACAGATGTAGCATCAATTTTCATCCTTTACATACATATTATGCTGCAGGAATTTATGTGATTGGCTTATTTTTCAAGAAAACGCATATTTTGGCTTTTGCGTTATTATTCCACTTATTGACCGATTTTATCGATTGCTATTTATAAAATCGTTTTGAAAGTCTTGTAAATTCATCAGAAATCTGAAATTTTATGACCAAATACAAATAAATTAGTGTAATTAAAATACTTTTCAAAATCATATTTAAAAGTTGGTGCAATGGAATTTTGAAAAAATAGGTGTCATTAAAAGGAAAATCCCAAAAATTAAAAACCAAATACAATCCAACTATAATTCCAATCATCAACAATGATTTATCAGTAAAAGGAGTCATTGAGAATTTTCGTTTTACAAATAATATTTTACCAGTATTTGCGAAAAAAATCACAATTAATGACGCTAAAGCCAAACCATCAGTTCCCATATCTAACTCATAATAAAAGAGTTTGTTCAAAAAATAAACTGAAAAAGCCATCATTAAACTATAGGGCAATGTGATTTTATAATACTTAGAATTATTGATAATTGCACCATTATTTCCTAAAAAACCCGTGTATAATTTTAAGAAAGAAATCATAAAAACAACAAGTGCACCACCTTCATACTGTTTTGGCAATAAACTAAATAATTCTTGTACGTTTGCATTGATTAAAACAAAAAATAATCCACTGATTAACAATAAGTTTATTGAACTTTTCTTGTATAATGAAGCAACTTCAACATGATTATTTTCGTTTAACGTTTTAGAAGTCAATGGCTGTAAAATATTTAACATTGCTCTACTTGGTGCTTCAATAAAAGAGCCAATAAAAACTGCAACTGCATAATATGCAGCTTGTTGAATGGGTTCTTTGCCAGGAATCATGAACTTATCAATGTCTAAAATAATAGCTCCAGCACTTCCTGCCATGATAATATACAACGAAAATCGAATGACTTCTTTAAAGTTTTCAGGTTTAGCAAAAGTAAACTTAGGGAAGTATAAATAAAATGCATAAATCATCATTACAAACATCCTCAAAAAGTAAAAACCTGTTAAATAATAGATGAATTCTGCTTTGCTTATCCATTGAAAATAAACTGCAAAAAGCAATAACATGACCACTACTCTATTCCATAATTCTTTTAAAAAATTACCAAAAACAGAATGAAATTGTACTCTTGCCCAAGCATAAAAAATCTCAAAATAGGCACAAGTAAAGGCAATTAAATAAATTACGAATGTGTAATTTTTTATAATTGGGTTTTCTACGGATAAATAATTGCTAATTTCTTCATAAAAAATTGTACCTACATAACCCATTGGAATTGCAATAAACAAGGGCAAAAACAATACAGATGATAAAAATCGATCTTGTTCAATTTTGGAAAAATAACTCGAATAAAATTTAATAATCGTATGATGAATTCCCAATGCGATTAAAGGCATGATAATATTGGAAGTTGACAACAAAAAAGTAACCAATCCATAATATTCGGCTTCTAAAAATCGGGTGTATAAAAACAACGTATTGATGCCGCCAACTGCAAATCCCAAATAAATAACAATGGTGTTTTTAAACGATTGTTTTAATACAATTCCCATTTTATGATTTCATAGATTTAATAATTACAGACAATTTTTCAGTGAGCTTTTTTCGATGAAATTGTTTAATATTTTTTGAATTTACTGTCAAATTTCCAGTTTTAAATTGTTGATAAAGTCTCAAAATTTCTGTTGATAATCGCTCTTCATCTTCGTGTTCAATCACGACTCCAGCATTCGTGTATTGTAAAATTTCTGACAAATCTCCATTCTTTGGGCCTAATGCTAAGATAGGACGTTTTGCTGTTAAATATTCAAAAAGTTTTCCTGTTAAAATTCCTGCTGAATTTTTTACATTCGGAATTAAAAGTAATAAAACTTGCGATTTTTTTTGATATGCAATTGCTTCTGAATGTGATACATATTCTTTAAATTCTGCAATCTCAGTCAATTTATTTTTTTCAATTTCAAATCGAACTTTTTGAGAAATATCACCTACAAAAAGCATTTGTACATCATTTTTAAATGCTTCATTTGCATCACACAACTTTTTAATAACTTTAAAGAAACTAACTGGATTGCTTTGTTTGGGCAACAAACCAATATGCGAAATGGTGAATTTCGAATCCAAAACTACGTGTTCATCTTGCAAAACTTCCGAATCAAAACCATTTGTAATTACTTCAACTCTCTTGGCAATTTTATCAAAATCTTTTTTCAAAGAATTACTTACTGTCAAAATACAATCTGCATTTTCAAGTACTTTTTTCTCCAGTTTTTTATTCTTGTTTTTGGCAAATGAAAGCTGTTTTAAAACAGTATTATAATACAAATCTGTCCAAGGATCTCTAAAATCAGCAATCCATTTTAAAGTATTTTTTTTCTTTAATTGCATGGCAATCAAGTGCATACTATGAGGTGGTCCTGTAGAAATAATTACATCAATTGGATGATTATTTAAATAATTCTGTAAGAATTTCACAGAAGAATGTACCCAAAATATCTTTGGATCAGGAATAAAAAAATTGCCTCTGATGAATGACATCAAGCCATTATTTACACTATTTGAAACATCCGATTTTTTAAGTTCTTTTTGTTTCCAAAAGAACAAATCAGTTGGTTCGAAAATTGGATTTTTTAAAACAATACAATTTTTTGGAATTTCACTCAACAAACTAATATCTTCTTTCGCATAATTTGGATTATCAACCGTAAAAACAATGGGTTCTATGCCGAAATCTTGTAAATATTTTACAAATTTCAGCCAACGTTGAACGCCACTTCCTCCTGCAGGAGGCCAATAATACGTGATAATTAGTACTTTCAAGTCGTATTAATTTTGATATATTTTTAACAATCTCAAACTTTCATTTTCCCAATTTTCGCCTTCTTCCAAAACTGCTTTTAAAGCGTTTTCGGTTTTTGCATGAAATAGATTTTTATGATTAAAAATTGTAATGACTTTTTCTGAAAAGTCATTTTCATTGTCTGCTTCAAAAACAACTCCAGCATCATATTTTTCTACAATTCGTTTCAAAGGTGTGCACGAGCTCACTAATAACAAACTTTTGCTCATCATGATTTGAAACAATTTGTGAGGAATGGTATTATTTGTATGATCATTCGCTTTGTGCGGAATAATATTAATATCTGAAACTTGCATAATCGTTGAAACTTCTTTAAATGGTCTATGACCAACAAAATGAACAAAATCAGCAACTTGAGTTTCATTTGCTATTGATTTCAAAGTATTTTCTACATCTTTTGTTCCTTTCCCAACTAAGAAAAGTTTGGCATTTGGAATGGATTTTACAATTTTAGGCATTGCTTTGATAACAGTATCCAAACCTCTGTGAGGTCCAAATCCACCTACATAAGTAATTGAAAAATCGTCTTTTTTAATGATATTTTGAGCAATTTCATGATTAAAATTCTCCACAAAATCTTTTTTCTCATGATTGGAAACAACGACTAACTTCTCAGAATGTATCGAGAAATTCGATATTAGTTTTTGCTTCATTTCTTCAACAACACAAATGACAATATCATATTTTTTGCTATATTTTTGTTCTTTTTTTGCCCAAATTTTTGGGTTCATAAAGACAAAATTTTTAGCTCTCAAAAACAAACTTTTTTTCCAAAGAAACCAAGTTTTTAAAGCTTCAGGATAATTTTCATGCAAATCTAAAATCAATTTTTTCTTCACTTTTGACTTGAATAAAAAACCAGTTCCAGCCAAAGGTAAATCATGGACATGCAAAAAATCAATGTCATATTTTTGAAATACTTTTCTCAATTCAGCATAAAACAAAAGATTGACATTTGTAACACTTTCAATCACATCAAAAATTCCTTTTTTAAAATTGTTATAATTATTTCCAATTCTCAAAATTTCAACACCCTTAATGAACTCAAATTGAATTTCACCAGATTTTCTTGGGCAAACAATCAACACTTTCAATCCATTTTCTGCTAAAGATTCAGCTTCTTTTCGAACCCTTATATCATTAGGATACGCACCATCTAAAATCATACAAATGTAATTCATGACAAATATTGGCTACATTTTTGTAAAATTCGTTCTGTGGCTTTTCCGTCCCAAAAAGCAGGGATTTTTGATTCTTTCGCTACTCCATTTTGTAAATTTTGAATAAAACTTTGAATTTTATCCGCATCAAAAGGCATTAATTGATTGGTTCCCTCCAAAATTGTGGAAGGTCGCTCCGTATTTTCTCTCAAAGTGAGACAAGGGATTTTTTGAAATGTGGTTTCTTCTTGAATGCCTCCACTATCCGTAATTAGGCAAAATGAATATTTGATTAATTTTTGAAAAGCGAAATAATTTTGTGGATTGATAATTTTTAAATTACTGATTTTGTATAATTTGTCGAATAAATCAAACTTTAGTAAATTATTTTTAGTTCTTGGATGAATGGGAAAAACGACGGTTTTTTGAAAAGAAATTTGCTGAAATAACGCAATCATTTTCAATAAACCTTCTTTTGAATCTACATTGCTTGGTCTGTGAATGGTGGTTAAAATGTAGTTACTTTTATTAAGAGCTAATTCCTCTAAAATGGTTGATTTTTCAATTTCATCTTCAAAATGAACCAAAGTGTCAATCATTGTGTTTCCAACAAAAGCAATTTGATGGTCATTTTTGCCTGTTTTTAATAGATTTTCAACACCACTTTTTTCAGTAACAAAACACAAATCTGACAATTCATCTGTCAAAATTCTGTTGATTTCTTCTGGCATTTCTCTATCATCACTGCGCAAACCACTTTCGATATGACCCAATTTTATGTTTAATTTATTAGCGCAAATTGCAGCAGCCAATGTTGAATTTACATCTCCAACACACAACAACAAATCAGGTTTAAAACTAGAAATAACCTCTTCTAATTTCAATAAAATTTTTGCAATCAAATTATTTGGAGAACCATTCTCTATATTGAGAAAATAATCAACTTCAAGATGGAATTGTTTCAAGAAAATGTCTGACATTTTTTCGTCAAAATGTTGTCCTGTGTGCGCAATTTTGAGCTCTAAATTTGAAAAATTTTTAGCAACTTTTTTAAATTGCGTGATTTTCACAAAATTAGGTCTTGTTCCAACAACAATTAAAATTCTTTTTTTCATTTGATAATTCTCTCTGCATAAACTGCATAATATCTCGGTGTGTATTTTCTTAAAATGGGTCTAAATCCGATTTTATCAATAGGACTTGTCCATTTTTCGAAAGTCTTGATTTCCCATCCAGATTTTTCGAGCAACCAATCAAATTGCCAATCTTCAAATTCGTGATAATGACGATCCCAAAGGTCAGTTTTGCTTTTGTAAGCCTTTGCAAACCATAAATTTAGAGGAATTGTTGCGATTAATTTAGTGGTTTCAATTTCTCTTAAAACATTGAATGGCGCTACTAAATGTTCGAATATTTCAAAAGCGGTTACAGCATCAACCTTATGTTTTTTAACAATTTCTGGTAATACATCTAAGTCTTCGCCTTCAGTATTTATAACAGTATATCCGTTTTTTTCCATAATCTCAGAAAACGGATTTCGAATTCCTAAATCTAAAATTGTTGCAGGACTTGGCAATACTTTTTGTAAAAATTGCAGGGTATTTTCATACCTTTTTGTAGGAAGTTTAGTGTACATTCTTGCCAGCTTTTTTTCGTTCATAAAAAATCCATCCAACAGCAATTAAAAGCAATAATCCATAAGAAGAAAGTGAAATCAAACCTCCTTTTTGAATCACTTTTGGCTCAAATTTGAACACAATTGTGTGATTTCCAGCAGGAACTTTCATTCCTCTTAGCACATAATTTACGTTGTAATGAGGCACCAATTTGCCATCAATAAAGGCATTCCAACCTTTATCATAAAAAATTTCAGAAAAAACAGCAAACTGTTCTTTTTGAGCACTTGATTGATACGTTAACTCTGTAACATCATATTGCTGCAATTGAATTTTTGCAGTTTCATCATACTGAAAACTAAACTTATTTTTTTCTGATAATTCACTGATATTCAATACAGCTGTTGTTTTGGTATTCAAAGAATCTAAAGCACGCATTTCTTCATTGTCAGATTTTACTAATTTTAGCGTTTCAACAAACCAAACATTGCCATTCGCTTCAGGATTTTGTTGCACTTGTTCAATTCCTGATTGGTCTGCAACTATAAAATATTTAGTGTTCAACATGTTCAAAACTTGCATGTTTTGATTGGCAATTTGATATTCAAACAACTCTTGATAACGTCTCATTTTTGCAGCATGATACCCTCCAATAGATTGATGAAAATAAGAAGTTGTGCCATCTTCCATCAAATTTGTGGTAAAATTTGCCACTCTGAAATGAGATGTATCTTGTAAAATAAGTTTGTCAGCTTCTGATGCCGTAAACGGTTTTTCGACTTTTCTTGCCAATACAAATTCATCTTCGCTTAAATATCTTTTGTTTACAGGAATTTGATCTGCCAAAATCAACAATCCCAAACCAACAAAAACAATGACTTTTTTGAATTTATTTTGAAGAAAAAACCACAAAAATGCAGCTGCAATCAACATAAAAATGATAGAACGAATCGAATCTGAAAATAACATGGCTTTTCTGTCAGAAATAACAGCATCAATCAAACCAGGAAGGTCTTTATAATTTTCATCTCTTAAACCATCAAAAGTGGAAAAACTGTGCGCTAATAAAAATCCAAGAATGATCATTCCGCCAAAAACAAACACTGCTTTTTTAAGTGCAGCTTTCTTTTCTTCAGTTGAAATTTGAGTTGAAAAGAACTCTTTTACAGCCAAAATTCCCAAAATCGGAACACACAATTCAGCAATAATTTGAATGGATGAAACCGCTCTGAATTTGTTGTACAAAGGAACGTACTCAATGAAAAAATTGGTCAAAAACTCAAAATTTCGTCCCCAACTCAACAAAATTGAAAACACAGTTGCAGCAACTAGCCACTGTTTTAATTTTCCTTTTACCAGAAAAATACCAAGAAAAAAAAGAAAGAAAATCACAGCGCCAATATATGCTGGCGCTTCAACAATTGGTTGATCTCCCCAATAAGTAAGCACTTGTTTTGAGTAATCATCTGCTACTTTTTTGCCAGCTTTTTCTTCAATTAATTGATAAAAATCAGAATCTTTGTCCAACTTTTCAACAGTTCCTCCACCCATAAAACGTGGAATAAACAAATTGAACGTTTCTAATTTTGCATAACTATATTGTGTAATATATGTTTTATCCAATCCTTTTGTAAGCTCTTTTTTACTTCCATCAGGATTGAAAGTTAATGCTGATTTTCCTCTAGTACTCTCGTCAGCATATTCTTTCATAGCCAATAATCTAGACGCATTTGCGCCAATTCCTAAAATAACTGCCGCAAAAATGACAGCAGCCTGTTTCACGAATCTTGTGAAGGTTTTTTGTTTGATGGCATCAATAGCTTCTACAATTCCCAAAATCAACAAACAAAAACCCAAATAATAGGTCATTTGAATGTGATTTGTATAAATTTCAAGTGCCATTGCTAAACTTGTTACCAAAAAACCGAGCACATATTTCCGTTGAAAAACCCACAAAATTCCAGCTAAAACCAAAGGCATATAGGCAATTGCATGCGCTTTTGCATTGTGTCCAGGAATAAAAATAATGATTAAATACGTAGAAAATCCGAAAGCGAGCGAGCCCAAAATAGCCAATTTCCATTCAACTTTTAACGCCATCATCAAAACGAAAAAACTCAAAAAATAAAGAAAAGTATAATCAGCAGGTCTTGGCAAAAAACGCAATGTCCTGTCCAAAACACGCACAAAATCATAAGGATAATAAGCGCTTATCTGATATGCAGGCATGCCACTAAATGACGCTCCTGTCCAATAAGGTTCTGCATTTTTGTCGTCTCTAAAATCATTGATTTCTTTTGCCATTCCCTGAAATTGGGTAATGTCAGATTGTGCAATTTTTTTTCCTTTTAAAATAGGATGAAAATAAATCACGGAAGCCAACACAAAAATGACAATCGCGAAAATTGTAGGTAAAAATTTCTTTAGATTCATGGTTTGTCTATTTCTTCAAAATCTACATATTCTCCAACATCATCTTTATTTTGACGTTGATTTCTTGGTGCTTTGTCAATCACAGTTTCACCTTCTTTTACAGTAGATTGTTGTTGATTTCCATATTGTTGTTGAGCTTGTTCTTGCATTTTTTCAGCTACTTTTTTAATCAAAAAAGGCGCAAATAATCGCATCAAAAATTTAAATCCGTAGTAAAAAAGTAGGATAATAAGGATTGTTTTCAATAAACCTATAATCATCTTGTATTCATTTTTAAAAAATCAATCAAAAGTAACAATTTGACAACAATTGAAGCGTTTACAATCTATAAAACTTTAACAAAACTAAAAAAGTATGCAAAGCTTTTAAAAACAGCATATTTATGTTATGTTTGTTGAATTAACTTTTTCATATAGAAATACCTTTTAAAAAGACATGAAAAAAACCAACATATTGCTATTCATTGTTTTACTGATTTTTGGTTTTGAAGCTGTTTTTGGACAATACACAGACATTATAAATTCGAATAAACCTGGTTTTTCTGAAAGTCCTTATAGTGTTGGAACAGGCGTTTATCAATTTGAAAGTAGTTTGTTTCTCAGAAATTTAAATGCCGAAAATGCATTTTCTGTTCCAAAATCTTTCGGAGTTGATTTGCTTTTTAGAACGAGTTTTTTTCTGGAAAGATTGGAAATAAACGCACAAATGGCTTTTCAGAAAGATGAAATTATTTCAACGAAAATTCCTTCATCAAGAGAAAATGTTGCTGGTTTTGGACGATTTGTGATTGGTGCAAAATACCTCATTTTTCAGCAAGAATATGAAGATAAAAGCAAAGAAGTGAGAAGTTGGGTTCGCAGAAATGCTTTTGATAAAAAAAGATTGATTCCTTCTGTGGCAATTTATGTGGGAATGAACACTGATTTTGTTTCAGAAACCTATCAAACAGGAAGTATTTCTCCGAAATTTGGAATTCTTTTACAAAATGATTTATCGAACAATTTTAATTTGATTACCAACCTATTTTATGACAAAATGGGCACTGATTTTTCAGAATTTTCATATATCATTACAGCCACTCAAAACTTAAATGAACGTTGGTCTGGATTTTTAGAAAATCAAACCATTTTTCAGCAAAATTTCAATCACACCAATCTTGGATTGGGAGCAGCTTATCTTTTCAATAAAAATATGCAATTTAATGCCTCAGCAAGATATCTTGTTGAAGGGCAATCTGTTGGAAGTTATGTAAGTTTGGGTGTTTCGTATAGAATTGACAAACATGAAGATAATTTTGTGGAAATTGATGAAAAAGAAATTAAAATTTCTGACACACCAATAAGTCGTTACAATAAAAAACAAGACGGATTTTTCAAACGAATTTCTAATATCTTTAAGAAGAAAGACAAACGAAATTCAAAACGAAAAATAACTAATAAAAAACGAAATAATTGAGTTGTAAAATGAGCGCAATTACCTTAAAAAAAGTGACTTCAAAAAAAGAACTAAAAGCCTTTGTGCTGTTTCCTTTTTCATTATATCGTTTGAATACATATTGGGTTCCTCCTATTATCAAAGACGAAATGGACAATTTTGATCCGAAGATAAATCCTGTTTTTCAAAATGCAGAAGCGCAATTTTTCTTGGCTTACAAAAACAATCAAATTGTTGGAAGAGTTGCTGCCATTATCAATTGGTTTGAAGTGAATCAGCAAAAAATCAAAAAAATGCGTTTTGGTTGGTTTGATATGATTGATGATTTAGAGGTTACAAAAGCGTTGCTTGATAAAGTTGAAGAAATTGGAAAAGCGCATCAATTAGAATATATGGAAGGTCCAATTGGTTTCAATAATTTGGACAAAACTGGCGTTTTAATTGAAGGTTTTGATCATATTGGCACCATGATTACGTGGTACAATCATCCCTATTATAAAGAACATTTGGAGCAATTGGGATTTGTAAAAGAGAAAGAATATTTAGAAAATAAATTCTTATTCAAAAATGTGGATGGTGTTTATTTTGACAGAATTAGCAACATCATCAAAAGGCGTTTTAAATTAACGGGGTTGGATTTTACGAAAACCTCAGCTATTTTGCCTTATGTGGATGAAATGTTTGAGGTTTTTGACAAATCGTATTCAAAATTATCCAGTTATGTGCCAATTTCTGAAGCACAAATAGCCTTTTTTAAAAAGAAATACATTTCCTTTATCAATCCTGAATATATCAAATTTGTCGTTGATGAACATCACAAAATTGTGGCTTTTGCCATTGTAATGCCTTCTTTTTCTGAAGCGTTGCAAAAAGCAAAAGGGACATTATTCCCTTTCGGAATTTTTCATTTATTGAATGCCAGAAAACATGCCAAAGATGTCACTTTCTATTTGATTGGTGTGCATCCTGAATATCAAAACAAAGGGGTTCATGCCATTATTTTTGAGCAATATCAAAAAACATTTACCAAAAAAGGGATTGTGAATTGCATCAGAACTCCAGAATTGGAAGACAATTTGGCCATCAAAAAGATTTGGGAAGATTTTAATCCAATCACTCATAAAAGGAGAAGAACTTATAAAAAAGCTATTCAATATTAGAAATTAAATATTAGGTATTAGAAGTGTAAGACACTATAAACTTGAAAATTTTAATTTGTATATTTGAAAAAAATTAATGATGAATATAGAAGCACGTAAAATAAAATTCGTTCAGGAGTTTTTTAAACTTCAGAGTGAAAAAGCAATTTCAAAATTTGAAAAGTTGTTAAAAAAAGAAAAAGAAAATTCGTCATCTGATACATTTAGTCCAATAACATCTGCCGAATTAAATGCTAGAATTGATAAGTCGCTTCAAGATTCGAAAGATGGGAAATTGACGGAAGTAAATGACTTACTTGCTGAAATTGAAAAATGGAATTAAAAATTTTTTGGACTGATTTCGCAAAAGCCGAGTTAAATAAGATTTATAAGTATTTAAAAGAAAATGCTAGTCTAGAAATAGCTAAAAATGAAAATAAAAAAATAGTTCAATCAACTTTAAGACTCAGTAAACAGCCTGAAATTGGACAAATAGAACCAATGTTGATTGAAAGAAAAATGGAGTTTAAATATTTATTACATCAGACATATAAAATTATTTACTGGGTTAATTTTAAACAAAATAGAATTGAAATAATGGATGTTTTTGAAACTTATCAACAACCTAAAAAGATTAAAAGAACCAAGTAAAGACAGTTCCCAACAAAAGCTATTTACAATTGATTGTATTATAGCTAAACCTAAAAATTTGTTTTTTTTCTATTTACCCCTTAAACTCCCAAAATGCAACTATTCTACAATCCTGAAATACTTGAAACCACCAAAGAAATTATTTTTGACAAAATAGAAAGTGCTCATATTGTGCGCGTTTTACGAAAAAAGGAAGGTGATATTTTGCACATCACCAATGGAAAAGGAGGGTTGTTTGCTGCTAAAATTGTGATTGCAAACGATAAAAAATGTTTGGCAAACATCATCAAAACCGAACAAAAACCAAAACCTTGGAATTATTATCTACACATAGCCATTGCTCCTACCAAAAATAATGACAGAATAGAATGGTTTTTAGAAAAAGCTACTGAAATTGGCATTGACGAAATCACGCCCATTATTTGCGACAACTCAGAAAGACGAGTTGTTAAAAACGACCGTTTTGAAAAAATCATGCAATCAGCCATGAAACAATCATTGAAATTTACATTGCCAAAACTAAATGAACCTATCAAGTTTTCGGAATTTCTCAATCAAGAATTTGAGGGAAAAATGTTCATTGCACATTGTGAAGAACAAGAAAAAAATTTATTGAAAGACATGCTAAAACCCAATGAAAAAACCACCATTTTAATTGGCCCTGAAGGCGATTTTTCTTTGACTGAAATCAAAAAAGCGTTGGCAAAAAACTACATTCCCATTTCTTTGGGCGAAAGTAGATTGCGCACAGAAACTGCTGGTTTGGTTGCCGTGAATTTGGTTTCTTTTATGAATCAGTAATTAATTTACTCACTTTTTATCACTCTCACCTTTTTTTTAGCTGTTTCAATATGAATTTTTGAAATAGTATTTAATTGACTTTTTCTAAAGATTTTCTTTTAAAACTCATTTATTTTTCACAAATGTGTCCAGAATTTCTTGTTTTTAAGAAATTCTGGACTCCTAAAACTTAATTATAAAATATTTTTACAGTAAAAATCTAAAACCCAATTATTATGAAACAATTATTTTTAAAAACAACAATTTTACTTTTTGCAATTACTTTTTTTAATTGCGAAGACAACACCAACACAAACGACTCAACAGGAAAAGATTCCTTTTCTTGCTACATTAACGACAAACTTTATATACCCACTGCTGGAACAGGAATTAATGGCGGAGATATTAGACCGTTCAATTGGTCTTATACAAATTTAGATAACCCAGATATTCCATTATACTTTAAAATAAGAACTAGCGGAAATTATTCAATATCATTAGTTATTGTAAATCCAAAAATAGGGAAAAATTATTTATCTGAAGAATTAGATGATATTATAGATTTTTCACACTCTGGAATGATAGTTTTAAATAGTCTTACTTATTATAATACAAAAAGCAATCAAAATAATGGCTCAATTACATTTACAGAACTAACAGAAACCAATGCAGTTGGTACTTTCGAATGTTTACTATATAATGATAAAGGAAATGAAATAAAAGTGACCAATGGTAAATTTAATTTATCACTCGATAGCAGAACAAATTAAAAAAGCAGTAGCGCCAACTACTGCCAATATCAAACATAACAAACTCTAATTTATTAACATTTAACATTTCAAAATTATGAAAAAAATTACAAATAAAATGAGTTCAGAATTTTAGAAATGAGTCCAGAATTTCTTAAAATCAAGAAATTCTGGACTCCTAAAACTTAATTATAAAATATTTTTATAGTAAAAATCTAAAACCCAATTATTATGAAACAATTATTTTTAAAAACAACACTTTTACTCTTTGCCATTACATTTTATAATTGCGAAGACAATACCAACTTAAACAATGATTCTGTTGGCAATGACACCTTTTCTTGCTACATCAATGGTAAACTTTATACACCTTCTGCTGGTACAGGTATTGGCGGTGGTGATATTAGACCTTTTTCTTGGACTTTTGAACCGGATAAAAAAGTTTTTAGCATATACACTAGAGGTGAATACAGAATTAGAATTACTTCAGTTAATACAATAATTGGTAATAATATTTTAAATGAAGAACTTGGTGATACTTTTGATTTTAGTCATTCAGGAATGATTGTACAAAATAGTCTTATTTTTTATAATACCAAAAATAATCAAAATAATGGAACTATAACTTTTACAGAATTTTCAGAAACTACAGCTATAGGTACATTTGATTGTACTTTATACAATGATAATGGAGATGAACTAAAAGTCACTGATGGGAAATTTAATCTTTCTTTAGATAGTAGAACAAATTAAAAAAGAGGTTGCGCCAACAACCTCTTTAACAAAGTTAAACATAACAAACACAAAATTTATTAATACTTAACATTTCAAAATTATGAAAAAAATTACCTTGAAATCTTTTCCAATCCCGAAACTTTGGGATACAAATGTGTCCAGAATTTTAGAAATGAGTCCAGAATTTCCTAAAATCAAGAAATTCTGGACTCCTACAACTTTATTATAAAATATTTTTACAGTAAAAATCTAAAACCCAATGATTATGAAACAATTATTTTTAAAAACAACACTTTTACTTTTTGCAATTACTTTTTTTAATTGTGAAGACAACGAACCAGAAGACCAATTACCTCCCATTACACAAACTGGTTCAAACACATTTGGTGCTATCGTAAATGGGAGAGTATTTGTGCCAAAAGATAAAACAGGTTATTCAGCTCCTGGTGGTGGTACACCAAGAGGTTTAAAAATTCTTGGAAACACTAGAACGTTTGTTATACAAGCAACTAATTATGAGAATATATACATATACATATATATTCCTCAAGATTTACCTAAAGAGCAAACGTACATTTTCCATAATAGTACAGGCGTTGAGTATAGCTTAAATGAACCTGATTTTGCACATATATACGCAATAGTTAATGGTAATAAATATTTAAGTTTTCAAAATTCTGGTTCAATTTCATTTTCTAAAATTTCTTTTGATAAAGGGATTTATGCAGGTATTTTTAATGCAAGATTAAAAAATGAGATTAATGAAACTGAAATAATAGAAATTACTAATGGAAGATTTGACATATAAAAATAGCCACTTAGTATTAATGATAAAAAAATTAAACATAAAAATTTCATTAAATTTAATTAAAAAATTATGAAAAAAATTACCATGAAATCTTTTCCAATCCCGAAACTTTCGAGATACAAATGTGTCCAGTCCCGAAATTTCTGGACTCCTGAAATTTTCATTCTTACTAATTTTAACCCATAAAATCTAAAACCCAATTATTATGAAAAAACAAACAATTAAAATTTACTTTCTTTTTATAACAACTTTATTTTTAAGTTGTTCAGAAAATGACAATTTAGTAACAACAATTACAGAGGATGTATTACCCCCAATTACACAAACTGGTGCCAATACTTTTGGTTGCGTTATTAATGGTGCTGTTTTTATACCTAAAGATAAAACAGGCTATACACCTCCTGGAGGTGGAACTCCAAGAGGAATAGAAGTTTTAGGTAATAACTCTGTTTTTGTTATACAAGCAAGAAACTATATTAATACTGCTATATACATATACATACCCGAAGATATACCAAAACAAACAACATATATTTTTGGTGAAAGCCCAGGAGTAAGTTATGGATTAAACTCTCCAGATTATGCTCATATATTTTGTATTATAAATAATAAAAAATATTTAAGTTTTGAAGATTCTGGTTCGATTTTATTTTCTAAAGTCAATCAGACATCAGGTTTATATGCAGGTGTATTTACAGTAAAATTAAAAAATAAAGATGATGAAAATGATATTTTAGAGATATCAGAGGGTAGATTTGATATAAATATTGCAACATTAAATAACTAAAAAAGCAGTTGCTTCCAACAACTGCTCAAAATAATTAAATACAGCAAAAACCATTTTATTAATATTTAACACACAAAATTATGAAAAAAATTATTACAATTATTTTATGTTTCTTTTTTATAAAAACTTCATACAGTCAAACCCAACAACATGTTGTAGATAGCTTATTTCAATACATTAACAAAAGTCCAATATCCTCTAATATTTTTATAGAAAGAGTATTTTCATCTTCTGGAATTACAGAATTTAATCAAGGAGTTAGAATTGACACCAGCAGTTTTATACATTTTAAACAATCTTGGAGCGATTTAAACAGAGCTTCTTATACACAAACTTTCAAAACGATTGCTCAATTTAAATCAGATTTAAAAAATAAAAATTATCAAGATAATGTTGTTCCTATTGGGGTTATTAATACGGAGTTTCATCAAAGTAATTTAGGGACAAGTATAAGTACTGCCAATGTAAATTATAGCAATGGTTTTATGAGAGATAAGGCAGGTAAAAATCCTTTTTTAAAAAAACAAGCTACTGTAATAGCTCCATTAGTGGCTTCAGCAAGAGGTAATCAAATTACCTTTAAATTAGATGCTGCTTTTATGCTCTATAAATTTGGCAAACCAATTAAAAATTTAGTACTACAAACCAATAATTCGTCTTTTACTTTAATAAACAATACTGCAATATCAAATAGCAATTTTACAACCAGTTATAACAGTTCTGGCATAAAAATTTTAAAATTTATGGTAACTTTTAGTGATAACACAACTAAAACTACGTATGGTAAGGTAAAAATTTTTGTACCCAACACTTATAATGCAAGAGGTCTTACTTCTGCATTAGATACCATTAGTTCAGCTAGTGATTTACAATACCAAGGTTATGATGAAAGCATTGCTTACCAAGGTCAAAATGAATACCGAATTTATTATGACAATATTAATGGTAACCAAATCATAAACAAACCTATTTTTATATTGGATGGTTATGATCCAGGAGATGTTAGAAAAATTGAGACCTTTGACGCAGGGCATGATTCTCCAAAAAGTATAGTTGAATTAATGAGTTTTATTAGAAATAATAATCCAACTGATTTAATTGATGAATTACGAAATGATGGTTATGATGTAATTATTGTAAATCATATAAAATACACAAGTAATGGCAAACAAATAGATGGTGGTAGCGATTACATTCAAAGAAATGCCTACACATTTATAAGTTTGTTACGTTATATAAATAGTATTAAACAAGGTAATGAGCCAAATGTAGTTATTGGACCAAGTATGGGGGGTTTAATTACAAGATATGCTTTAGCATATATGGAACAACAATTAACTTTAACTGGGGATAATGCCAAATGGAATCATGATACTCGCTTGTGGGTTAGTTTTGACAGTCCACATCAAGGAGCACATATACCTTTTGGTGTTCAAAAAGGGATACAATATTATGCAGAAAAAGTTGAGAATGAAGGTGCAAAAGATTTCATTAAGGAATTAGATCAACCTGCTCCTAAACAAATGTTGATAAATCACTATTCAAATAATACGCAAAGTACTTCTGGTGCTCCAAATTTTAGAAATCAATTTCAAAACGAACTAGATAATTTAGGAATGCCACAAAACCTTAGAAAAATAGCATTAATTAATGGTAGTATAACTGGAGTTTTAAATGGAATATCAAAAGATAAATATTTACAAATTACATCAGTTCCTTTTTTATATGTTGTGTTTAGTGGAGCAGATATAAAGGTTATGACAGATTATTATCATTCTTCTAATGAAAAAAATAATTCTAGTAGTGAAGTGTTCTTTGGAAGACATCAAATAAAGTATAGTGTTTTTGGTTTGTTTACAATAACAAAAACCTTTAAAAAAAGTCAGATATACTTAAACGCTAACTTAAAGGGCAGTTATGACATCTCTCCAGGTGGTTATTTTAACGCACAACAGCAGTTAGCCCAAGAATCTTCAGGTATTGATTTAGGCAATGGGATAGTAATAACAAATTCTAACTTGATTGATCCAACACACAGCTTCATTCCATCAAAAAGTGCATTAGCATACACAGGTAATGCAATTTTAGATGAAGTAATTGGTAATAAAGATAGAGTTTGTTCAGGAGAAACCCCTTTTGATAGTTATTTTGCTCCTGAAAATAATGAGGAGCATATCACATTAACAGCAAAAAATGTTGATTGGTTAAAAGCAGAGTTAGATGTTAATATTACAAATTTACCACCAACAGTTTATAAAGATCTTGATATTATAACTTTATCAGGCGATTTAGCAGTCTGCGATACCAAAACAAATATTTATAATTTAGACATTCCTAACACTTGTAGCGGTTTTACAATTACTTGGACTACTTCATCAAACATACAAATACAACAATCTTCCAATAACAGCCTAACTGTTACACCAATAAATGGTACAAACGATGCTATTGGATTTATAAATGCTTATGTGCAAGAACTAAATTTAAATATTCATAAAAAAGTTTGGGTAGGTATTCCAAGCCCTAATTTTTTAAGCATCAACAAAGTTGGTAGTTATGAATTTTATGCAAACCAATGGACAAAACTGAAAGTTGTTCATCCAGTGCCGCCTTTAGAATTGATGGGCAATGACCCTACTTATGGGTTAAGTTATCAATGGTTAGTGCCAAACAGTCAAATTCGCACTTTTACAGATACTAGCACCATTGATGTAAATCCTTACAATACAGGTCAACTAAATATTGGTGTAAAAATGCAGAATCAATGTGGTTGTACAAATTATCAATATCAACTATTTAATGTTAGTTCATCATCTACAACAAATCCTGGTGGTGGTGGAATTTTAACTCCAATTGGCAAAATGTAAAAAAAGGAAAAAGTAAACTTTGTCTTCGAAAATGCGTTATTAAAAATATTTTAATGACGCATTTTTATTTTTAAACCAAAATTCACTAATTTAGCAAGCATATAAAAATTCAATCCCCACTAAAAATTGGCTGTTTCAGAAATCTTTAATTTATTTCTATTAATCAGTGCTTTGCATGGATTTCTGTTTTGTTGCATCATTCTTTTTTCTAAAAATGGTTCTGAAAAAAGCATGCAATTTATCAATCTTTTGGTGCTGACCATTTCTTTAAATAATTTACAATCTTGGATAGTTACCAAAAACTTTTTCAACAATTATTTTATTCTTGATTACACTCATATTCCTTGGCATTTTTTGATTGCTCCTTTTTTTTATATGTTTTTAATCAATTATCTAGAAATCGAAAAACAGCAAAAAAATATCTTAAAAATCATAGTTCCCACTTTTCTATTAACTATTTGTATTCGAATAGGTTTCATTTATTTTTACAGTGAAAAAGCGTTGGTAAACAGAGATTATATTTTCGAAAAATATACTTCCATAGAAGAGATTTTTAGTTTGTTAGTTTCGTTGGCTGTTTTTGGATATTCGTTTCATGTTTTGACTAAAAAAGAAACATTATTTGCTAAAATTTTGTCTTTTGACAATCTAAAATGGATTTATACCTTTTTCAAATTAGGATTATTCACCTATCTATTTTGGATGATTGCCTTAGCAATTACAGTGGCTTTGGATTTTAAAGAATTTATTTATTCGTATTATCCTTTGCGAGTTTTAACCACAGTTTTAATTTATTGGATTGGTTATCAAGCTATTATTCAGCTTCGATTATTAAAAGAGCGTAAAAAACTGAGAAAACAATTGACTGTTTCATCAATTAAAAAAGAGATTTTTAAAGTTCATAACGAAAAAAATATTGACCAAAAACAACTTTTTAACAACATAAAATTATTGTTACTAGAAAAACAATTGTTTACAGAGCCAAAATTAACAGTAGAATTTTTAGCTAATGAAGCTGATGTAAACGCTACTAAGTTATCAAATACCATTAAACAAATTTCTGATAAAAACTTTAATGATTTTATCAATGAATTTCGTGTCGATTTTGCAAAACAACTATTGATTGACGAAACGTATAAAAATTATACCATTACAGCAATTGGTTTAGAATCAGGTTTCAATTCTAAATCTGCGTTTTATGCTACTTTCAAAAAACTCACAGGATTTACACCTTCTGATTTTCTGAAAAATAATTTTAAATAGGAACTTCAACCTAATTTCAAAAATCACTATCTTGCTTTGAATTGTGATTGAAGTATTTTTTTTATGAAGCCAATTTTTTTCTTGTTTTTTCTGATTTCCATTTTTGTAAACGCACAAGAAATTGCCATTTTAAAATACAATGGTGGTGGAGATTGGTATGCAAATCCTACTGCATTGCCCAATTTGATTGATTTTACGAATAAAAATTGCAAGACTGCTATTTCAAAAAATCCAACTTCAGTGGCTGTTGGTAGTGAAGATTTATTCAACTTTCCAATGGTTTTTATGACAGGTCATGGAAATGTGCTTTTTGATACTAATGAAACAGAAAACCTCAGAAAATACTTAATCTCTGGTGGATTTTTACACATTTCAGACAATTATGGTTTGGATACATTTATCCGAAGAGAATTAAAAAAAGTGTTCCCTAATTTGGAATTGCAAGAAATTCCGAGTTCACATCCTATTTTTAATCAGACGTTTTCGTTTCCAAACGGAATTCCTAAAATTCATGAACATGACAAAAAACCTGCACAAGCTTTTGGAATTTTCTACGAAGGAAGATTGGTTGTTTTTTACGATTATGAAACGGATTTGAGTGATGGTTGGGAAGATGAAATTATTCACAACAACCCAAAAGATGTTCGTGAAAAAGCCCTGAAAATGGGCGCGAATTTGATTGAATATGCTTTTAGGAATTAGTTGTTGGTTGATGGTTGTTGGTTGATGGTTTTTGGTTTTTGGTTGATTGTTTATGGAATTGAAATTTAAAAAAAGTTTAAAACATATTGAATAAATGCAAACAGAAATAGACATAGACTCCATAAAAATAAACTTTGATTCCAGTGGTTTGTGGGTATTGAATATTGCCATTGCAATTATCATGTTTGGTGTGGCTTTAGGAATTTCAATTGATGATTTTAAGCGATTGATGAAACATCCAAAAATTGTTTTTGTGGGTGTTTTATCGCAATTCTTTTTGTTGCCTGCTTTTACATTTTTAGCGATTTTACTCATCAAACCTCATCCTAGTTTTGCTTTGGGAATGATGCTGATTGCTGCTTGTCCTGGAGGAAATGTTTCGAATTTTTTCAGTAAAATGGCTGGAGGAAATGCAGCACTTTCTGTGAGTTTGACAGCATTTTCAACACTGATTTGCATTGTAATGACGCCATTTAATTTACAGTTTTGGGGAAGTTTATACGAACCAACCAACGAAATTTTAAAAACAGTGGAGTTGAATTGGATGGATTTATTGAAACTCGTTTCTTTGATATTGGGAATTCCCTTGTTTTTTGGAATGCTCATCAAACATTATCATTCAGAAATGGCTGAAAAAATTGAAAAAGAATTAAAACCATTGTCAATGATTGTTTTTATTGCCTTGATTTTCATTGCTTTTTCTCAAAATTTAGATGTATTTATAAATCACATTCATCATGTCATTTACTTGGTTATTTTTCATAATATTTTTGCTTATATCATCGGATTTTATACAGCAAAATCTTTTGGTTTGAATGAAGCAGACACCAAAACCATTGCTATAGAAACTGGAATTCAAAATGGTGGTTTGGGATTGCTATTGATTTTTGGTTTTTTTGATGGTTTGGGAGGCATGGCTTTATTGGCGGCTTTTTGGGGAATTTGGGATGTATTTTCTGGAATGGCTTTAGCGGCTTTTTGGGGGAGAAAAAAAAAGACTCGAATTTAATTAATTATAAAAATACTTATTGCAAAGAATTCGTGAAAATTTGCAAAATTAGTGGCTATAATATAATCAGCATAAATTATTTTTGATTTTTCGCCACGGATTTACAGGATTTTCACGGATTAATTTCAAGAGAGAAATTCGTGAAAATTAGTGAAATTAGTGGCTCAAAAAAATTGTTTGATATAAAAATTATGATGTTTAAAAAAATTTGGTATCAATCTGTAAAGCTATTTTTGAAGATTAGCTTGCATTTGTATGCGCAAAAAATCATCATAAAAGGCACAAAAAATATTCCCAAAAAAGGCGCTGTTTTATTTGCAATAAATCATCCAAATGCGTTGATGGATCCGCTTTTTGTTACGACTTTTAATTCCAGAGAAAATCACTTTTTAGTTCGAGCAGATGTGTTCAAAAAACCTTTGATTCGGAAATTCTTATCAAGTTTGAACTTGATGCCGATTTTCAGAATTCGAGATGGCATCAAACAATTATCTCACAATGAGGAAGTTTTTGAAAAATGTTTTAAAATCCTAAAAAAACAACAAACCTTAATTATTTTTCCACAAGGAGGACATTCAAGAAAACGAACGATTCAACCTTTGAGCAAAGGATTTACACGAATCGTTTTTGGCGCTTTGGAACGTTATCCTGAGTTGGAAATTTCGGTAATTCCTGTAGGAATTACGTATCAAAATTCGTCAGTTTATCCAAGCAAAGTGTGTGTTCAGTTTGGAGAAGTAATTGATGCTAAAGCGATTTACGAATCAAATATTCCTGCAAAAGCAAGTTTGATTTTAAAAGAAAAAGTGAGTTCTCAGTTAAAAAAATTGACAGTTCATATTCCTGATGATGAAAATTACGAAACTATTTTATCTAAACTAAATGCGGCTAATGTTGATTTTACAAATGTAGATTTGGTAAACAAAATGATTGCTGAAAACAGCATTCCTGAAGCACAAAAAAAACAATTCAATTTTCTAAAACCTTTGTATTATTTGATTTTGTTGAATAGTATTTTTCCTTATATAATCTGGAAGAAAACGACTAAAATAATTAAAGAAATAGAATTTGTGGATACTATGAAATTTTCGGTAAACGTGATGACTTGTCTATTTTTTTATAGTTTTCAGGCGTTGATTGTAAGTATCCTTTTTAATTTTAAAACAGGATTCTTTTATTTTTTGATGTCGATTTTTATGATTTTTCTCTACACGAAAACTGCGCCCACAAATACTGAAGATTGAACTTTAGCTTGCATTATGTAGAAATACATCCGCAGGAATTTTGAAATAATTCTTTAATTTTTGAGCCATTTTCAAGGTAATTTCTCGCTTTCCGGAGAGAATTGCAGAAACATGACCTTTACTTCCTATGATTGGTTCAAGGTCTTTTGCTTTCAGTCCCATTTCATGCATTTTATATTTTATAACCTCTAAAGCGTCCAATTCTGGCAATTGGTAGTGCTTTTCATCATAGTCTTTTATCAAAACAATAAGTAAATCTAACTCATCACTTTCTGGAGTATTTGATGCTGCATGAAATATTTCCATCATTCGTATGGAAGCTTTGTTATAATCTTCTGCTGTTTTTAATACTTTCCAATCCATCTTTATATCTTTTTATTTGTTAAAATTGTTGTGTCAAATGCAATAGTTTCAACATTTATTTTGTCATATTCTTTGTGTGTTCCAAACCAAATAATATAGCAAGCCGTTTGTAGAAAATTTACTGAAACAACCAACCGAAAATCATTTCCTTTGATATTAAAAACAACACGATTATTATTCACAATACTTGCATTTCCGTAAATCTTTTTTAACTCGTTGAAATTTCGAAAGTCAAATTTCGAAAATTCATTATACCAAATCAATAATTGAGTCTCAGCAATTGGATACTTTTGAATGTAAAATAAAATTGTTTTTTTTACTAAGACTTTCATTTATCAAATGTACTTAAAAGTTTTCATTTTGCAAACTTATTGTTGAAAATTTAAAAATGGTATTTAATAATTTCTGATTTCGATTACTATTTTTCAAAACGAAAACTTAGTAAATAAATTCTGAAAATTGATAAAAAATGGAAAGTTGGCAAGGAAACTTAGCCGTGATTGAAACGAAAAGCAGGAGTAGCTTCTAATCAATAATAGCATCTTGAATTACTTGCTGAATCTTAGTTCTAACACTTGATTTTACCAACTTTGTATTTTTCATATTTGGATACACTCTGTTGGATAAAAACACATACACAATTTCCGATTTTGGGTCTGCCCAAGTAAATGTTCCTGTAAAACCAGAATGTCCAAAACTCTCATCAGAAGTACAACCACAAGTTGCAGCAGCATTTTTTGTCAATTCAGGCTTGTCAAAACCCAAACCTCTACGCACTTTTTTATTGGCAAAATAACGCTTGTTAAACTTATCCACAGTTTCTGGATTCAGCAATTGTTTGCCTCCATAATAGCCTTTTTGCAAGTACATTTGCATCATTTTTGCGACATCATTCGCGTTTGAAAACAAGCCTGCATGACCACCAACTCCACCCAACATTGCTGCGCCCATATCATGCACATATCCATGCACCAATTGATTGCGATAATAATCGTCTTTTTCTGTGGGAACAATTTGTGATTTATCGAACTTTTCTAGTGGTAAATAGGTCATTCTATCTGCACCTAACGATTGGTAAAAAGCTTCATCAACCAATGTATTCAATGGTTTTTTATAGCTGTTTTCTAAGGCTTCTTTAAACAAATAATAACCCAAATCACTATATAAATATTCTTGATTTACAATCAAATTTGACTTTTTTATGAGCTTATAGATACTATCTGTGTATGATTTTGTGATGTATAAATTTTCTGCAACTTCTAAAGGATAGGAATCACTTTTAGTGGCACTGTAAAATTTGGGTGAATTTGCTTTGGTATTTTTGACTTGTGTTCCTTGATAAAATGGAATCCAAGCTGGCAATCTGCCATAATGAGATAACAATTCTTTTACAGAAATATTGGCTTTGTTAGAGTTTTTGAAACTTGGTAAAATTTCAAATAATTTAGCATTGATGGGAATTTTTTGTTCTTGCTCTGCTTTCATAATCATGGGCAAAGAAGCCAAAATTTTGGTCAAAGAAGCCAAATCATATACATCTGAATTTTTTACGGGAATCTTTTTTTCATCTGTGTGATACCCATAACTTTTTTGAAAAATTACTTTGCCTTTTCTTGCAACCAATACTTGAAATCCTGGCGCCATTTTTTCTTTCAAAATAGTGTCTGCAAAGGCATCAATTTTAGCTAATATTTGGGATGACATGTGTACTTCTTCAGGGATTGTATATCCCAATCTGTTTAAATTAACGGTTGCAAAACCTGTTCCTTCTTTGAAATTTTCACCAATTGAAACAGGCAATTTTCCTTTTGCTTGAAAAACTCCAAATAACAATTGTGCTGACAATTCTTGCGAAATTTTACTGTTCTGATATGAAACTAAAATGTTTTCAATATTGGCAAAAGTTTTGATTTGCAACAAACTATAAGGACTTGTAAAAACATCTAAAATCACGTTTTTAACACGTGCAATTTCTTGCAACCAAACCAGATCTTTATCCGTAAATTTATACGTTTTCCAAGGATTTGCATTGGATTTGTGAAAACCAACAATTACATGAGAATAGGGTTTTAATTTGCTGATTAAACCATCTAAATTTTGATCGGAAATTTCATCAACTTTGGTATAATTTTTTAGCATTTGTAGAAAATCATTTCCAGCATCATCTCCCAATTTTACGTAAGCAAATTTCTTTGTTTGAAACTCTGTGAATGGCAATTGATTTTGGTGATTTTTAATCAATGTCAATGAATTTTCAACTAATTTTCTGTGTAGCAATTCGTCTTGAATGGTATTTAAATCTTCTGTAAGATTCACTAAATCAATAGGTTTGTAATTGTGTAAACCCAACCAATATTTGGCTTTCAAGATTTTTTTGACAGAAAAATTGATGCGTTCTTCTGTCAATGTTTTTAGCATCAATGCTTTTTTGATGATATTTACAGTTCCAGCAACATCATTTGGAATCAATAGCAAATCATTTCCAGCCATGATTGCAACCAAATTGATTTCGGCAGAAGTGGCATAATTGGAGGCACCTTTCATATTTAAACCATCAGTAATGATCAATCCATTGAAACCCAATTCCTGTTGTAATAAATTCGTGATGACATTTTTAGAGAGTGATGTTGGTAATTTTACATCCGATTCTAAACTTGGTATGCTTAAATGTGCAGTCATAATACTTCCAATTCCGGCATCAAAAAGCATTTTATAAGGAATCAATTCTACTGAATCTAAGCGCTCTTTACTGAAATTTACTGTTGGTAAAGTCACATGTGAATCTGTGTCTGTATCTCCGTGACCAGGAAAATGTTTGGCATTGGCTAATACACCCATTTTTTGCATTCCTATTGAAAATGCAATGGCTTTTTGAGTTACATTTTCTTTATTTTCACCAAAAGAACGATTGCCAATAATGGGATTTTCAGGATTTGTATTGATGTCAACCACTGGCGCAAAGTTGATGTGAATTCCCAATCTTTTGCAATGTTTTCCTAAATGTTCTCCAAATTTCTGAATCAAATTTTCATCCTGAATGGCACCTAAAGTCATGTTCCAAGGAAATTTGTACGTGTTTTTTAAACGCATGTCTAAACCCCATTCTCCATCAAATCCAATCATCAAAGGCAGTTTGGAAATGGATTGATATTTATTGGTTAAAACTGCCTGTTTTTCAGGAGTTCCTTGCATAAAAATCAGGTTTCCAATGTGGTATTTGGTTATCAATTCACTAATAAAATCCTCGTGTTTTTTGTCGGAATTAGAATAGGCTTGCATCATGAATAATTGACCAATTTTCTCGTCAATGGTCATGTTTTTTAGAATGCTGTCAACCCAAATTTCTTGCTTTTGAAAATCGTTGGTTTTTAAAGGATCTAGTCTTTGTGCTTGAAAATTGGTCTGAAAAAAAAATAGAGAAATAAAAAAAAGTACGTATTTCATTTGATATATGTGATGTATGTATTACAGTATTTTTTTTAAAGTTTAATAAATTTTAGTTTTGGATTTTTATACCTACAAGGTTTTTGAAACCTTGCAGGGGCTTACGCTTTAACTCTTTTACACCAAAAATCGTTTATGCCAACTTTGTTTTGCAGGAACTTCCCAATTGTTTTCTAAATCTTCTTTGGTGGCAATTAAATTATTGAAAACAATGGTTTCTTCATTGATTTTTTTTGATTTTACAAACTCTTGAAATTGTGATAATTTTATCAAATTGATGTTGTCTCCATCTTTAAAAGTGATGTTCATTTTATCCATCAAATCTAGTTGCAACGCTTGTTCTAATTGCTGTACAAAACGCACAGAAGCATCAATAGAACAACCAGAAACGTTGTTGAAATTTTCATCCACAGCCAACACTAAAAACTGATTGTATTTGATTGTAAATGAACCTTTTAAATCATCTCCATGACGCGTCCAATTGTTGATGAATTCAGTGGCATTTTTAGTGATAAAATCGACTTCTTTATCGCTAAATTCTCTGTTTGATTGATAAATCCAAACTCTGGAATTGTTGGGTAAATTGTTGTATTCTGTGAACATTTTATTGTTTTTAAAAACTTACTTCCTATTAAATTTTTGCTGCAAAGCTCTTAATTTTTCTGCATCAGACAATTCATTTTTATCAGAATTCATGCGCTCTTTGATGTCTTTTAACACTTTTTTGGTGTATAAAGGAAAATCGGCATTTTGCATCCAAGCGTAATAGCCTGGGTTTTCTATTAAAACCTCCTCCACTGTTCTTCCCTTGTATTTTCCAAAAGAAAAAATTTCTTTTTCAGCGTCATTAAATAACACAAAACCAGCAAAATCAGCTCTATCTCTGTGTGATGAAAATTCGCTCAAACTATCAACTGTATTGCCAATATCATCATATTTTTCTAGTTGTGCTAACAAAATTTCATAAGTTGCATTTGTGTCAGCTTCAGCACTGTGCGCATCTTCCAAGTTTTTACCACAATAAAATTGATAGCCCGCACTCAACGTTCGTTGTTCTTTTTTATGAAAAATAACTTGCACATCAATGGCTTTTCTATTATTCATATCAAAGTCAATTCCTGCGCGCATTAATTCTTCTGCTAATAATGGAATGTCAAATCGATTGGAGTTAAAACCTGCCAAGTTACAGCCTGCAATTAGTTCGTTTATTTTTTTTGCCAATTCTTTAAAAGTAGGTTCTGTAACCACTTTTTCATTAGTAATTCCGTGAACGGCAGTAGCTTCTGCAGGAATTTCTATTTCAGGATTTACCAGCCAAGTCTTGCTTTCTTTGTTGCCATTTGGAAATACTTTTAAAATAGAAATTTCCACAATCCTATCAGTGCCAATATTGACTCCTGTAGTTTCTAAATCGAAAAATACAATGGGTTTTGTTAGTTTAAGGTTCAAAATTTAAAATTTTAGATTCAATGTTATGTTGATTACTCGTTTTGTAATGCTGTTTTAAAATCGTCAATTTGAGCATGAATTTCTGGTGGTAATTTGGGTTCTGAAAAATTGTATTTTTCCAATTCTTCAAGCAAAATTTGGGCTACAATAATTCTTGCAGATTCTTTATCATCTGCAGGAATCACGAACCAAGGTGCGTTTTCTGTAGAAGTTTTTTGCAACATATCTTCATAACAAAACAAGTATTTGTCCCATAATTTTCGCTCTTTTAAATCAGCAGGAGAAAATTTCCAATTTTTATGTGGTAATTCTAATCTTCTGAGCAATCTGCTTTTTTGTTCGTCTTTTGAAAGATTTAGAAAAAATTTTAAAATAATCGTTCCGTTTTTTGCAAGATGTGATTCAAAGTCATTGATTCTTTCCATTCTATCGTGAAAAAAAGCATTATTTATATCCTCCACTTTTTTAATTGTAGGAATATTTTCACCCAAAATATATTCGGGATGCACTCTTGTTACCAGCACGTTTTCATAATGAGATCTGTTGAAAATTCCCATCTTCCCTTTGGCAGGCAAAGCAATATAATGACGCCATAAAAAATCGTGTTTTAATTCTAATTCCGTAGGGACCTTAAAGCTATAGACAATGACTCCACGGGCATTTACATCTTTAAAAACCTCACGAATTAAACTATCTTTTCCTGAGGTATCCATTCCTTGAAGACAAATCAATACGCTGAATTTTCCTTCAGCATACATTGCATTTTGTATGTCACTCAGCTTTTTTCTTATTTTTTCAATGTCTTTTTTTGCGTCATCAATTATTTCAATCGTTGGTGAATTCTTTAATTTAAAATCCGCAGAAACCTTGTATTTTTTGATTTTCATTATTCAAATAATTAATTCTTAAAGGTAAAAAAAATGTCTGATTTTAAAGATTTTTCATAGCTTGATTTTAAAAATGATTGGAAATAAAAAATCCCAAGCAAATACTTGGGATTGTATTATTCTTAAAACAAATTTTAAGTATCAATTGAACCCAAAACCCGTTTCATAAAAGCATTTAAAGCGTCTTTTTTTGACATTCCTTCTTTGACCATTTTATCAACTTCGATAGCACCATACATATTAGAAATCAACTCGCCAATCACATCTAATTCTTCTTCTTTCAAGGAAGGAATTTCTGAGAGTGCTTCAAGAGTTTCAATAGTTTCTAAAATATAATCTTGGTCATTTTCTTCAATAAAATTGGTTAAATGTTTGATAACAGGTAATTTCATAATTAAAAGATTTCTTGAACCAATGCTTCTAAAGATTCTAATTTATTGGTTTGCACTTGGTTTACAAATTTACCATCAACAAATGTTGCAAATGTTGGTAAATTGCTAACATCTGCTAATTTTCTGCTTTCTGCAAATTTTTCAGCATCTACGATGATAAAAGAAATAGATTCATTTTCAGAAGCAATTTTCTTGAATTTTGGCTTCATGATTCTGCAGTTTCCGCACCAAGTTGCAGAGTATTGAACAACCACTTTTTGATTGTTTGCAATAATTTCAGATAAATTATCTTGACTTAATTCTTGTAACATTTTATTGATGAATTACAAATTAAAATAAATTAGTGAGTTGCTAAATATGCAGCAGTTCCTTTTGCGTTTGGTTGCATAGCATCTTTACCCTCTTCCCAGTTTGCAGGACAAACTTCTCCATGAGTTTGAACGTGCGCATAAGCATCAATTAAACGTAAAAATTCGTGAACATTTCTTCCAACAGGCATGTGATTGATACCTTCATGAAAAACAGTTCCTTCTTCGTCAATTAAATAGGTAGCTCTATAAGTCACGTTGTCACCTTCCACTTGAACTGCTCCAGTTTCTTCATCATAAGTTTCGTTTGTGATGTCTAAAATTCCTAAAACTGATGATAAATTTCTGTTACTATCTGCTAAAATTGGATAAGTAATACCTTCAATTCCACCATTGTCTTTTGATTGATTTAACCATGCAAAATGCACTTCTGCAGTGTCACAAGAAGCACCAATAACTATGGTATTTCTTTTTTCAAATTCGCCTAAAGCCTCTTGAAAAGCGTGCAATTCAGTAGGACAAACGAAAGTAAAATCTTTCGGATACCAAAACAATACTACTTTTTTATTATTGTTTACTGCTTCTTCTAAAACATTGATTTTGAACGTATCCCCCATTTCGTTCATTGCGTTTACGCTTAAATTTGGGAATTTTTTTCCAACGATTGTTGCCATTTTTTATTGTTTTTTTTGTTTGTATTTGTTTTTATAGTTGCAAAAATAACACGTTTTTAAACTTTTTTTAAAGGAATGTAATGGTAAGATTTTATACTTATATCGATTTTATTGATATAAATTATAAATTTCAATAGATTTAGATTATTTATTGGTAAATAATTTAATGTCATTTGCAGAAACTTCCTTTTCTCCGAGAATAATCAAACGTTCCACAACATTCCGCAATTCGCGAATATTACCTGTCCAATTGTATTCTTTTAACAACTGAACGGCTTCTTTTGAAAAATGCTTTTTTACAGTACCTTGTTCTTCGGAAATTTTATTTGCAAAAAACTCAATCAACAATGGAATGTCATCTCTGCGCTCATTTAAGGATGGTACTTTTATTAAAATCACAGCCAATCTGTGGTACAAATCTTCTCTAAACCGTCCTTCTGAAATCTCTTTCTGCAAGTCTTTATTCGTAGCAGCAACTACCCTTACATTCACGCTAATGTCTTTTTCAGAGCCAACTCTTGCCACTTTATTTTCTTGCAAAGCACGCAATACTTTTGCTTGTGCTGACAAACTCATATCGCCAATTTCATCTAAAAAAATAGTACCACCATTCGCAGCTTCAAACTTACCAGCTCTATCTTTCACGGCTCCAGTAAAAGAACCTTTTACATGTCCAAACAACTCACTTTCAATAAGTTCTGATGGAATTGCAGCACAATTTACTTCAACTAAAGGAGATTGAGCACGATTAGATTTTTCGTGCAACCAATGTGCCACCAATTCTTTTCCTGTGCCATTTGAACCTGTAATCAAAACCCTTGCATCAGTGCTTGCTACTTTCTCAATCATTTCTTTGATATGATTGATGGGTTCACTTTCGCCAACCATTTCATAATTTTTACTGATTTTTTTCTTTAACAATTTATTTTCAACCACCAATACTTTTTGTTCTAAAGCATTTCTTACCGTATTTAAAAGTCGGTTTAAATCTGGTGGTTTTGAAATATAATCAAACGCTCCTAAACGCATGGTATTCACAGCAGTATCTAAATCTCCATGACCAGAAATCATCACAATTGGAATTTCGGGTTTAATTTTTTTCACCTTTTCCAACACCTCAACACCATCCATTTTTGGCATTTTAATATCACAAAGAATCAAATCAAATTCATTATTTTTAATCATTTCTAAACCTTCCAAACCATCAACGGCTTCCTCTACAAAATAAGTGTCATTTTCTTCAGAAATGATTTTTTTTAATACTCTACGAATAGCAGCTTCATCTTCAATAATTAAAATTTTTGACATGATTTTATATGTTATTTATTTTTTCGAAAATATTTTTAATTTCATTGATATCAATCTTACTCTTTGTATTTCAACCATTTATATAAATCTTTATAAGTAGGTTTTTTTCCATACATCAATATTCCAACTCTATAAATTTTTGCAGCTAACCAAACCATAAAAACAAAAGTTACTACTAAAATTGTCATTGAAATGGCTAATTCCAACCAAGAAACTCCAAATGGAACCCGCATTAACATCACAATTGGACTTGTTAACGGAATGTAAGAAAATATCACAGGAATGGGGCCATGAGGATCATTGATTACAGTTGCAAAACCAACATAAACGCCTAAAACCAAAGGCAACATGATTGGTAACATAAACTGTTGTGTGTCAGTTTCATTGTCAACTGCTGCACCAACTGCCGCAAAAAGCGAACTGTAAAGCATATAACCACCCAAAAAATAAAAGATAAAAAGCACAAACATTTTTAACAAAGGCAAACGCATAATTTCTTGAATTATCAATTGCATTTTATCAGCACCAGCAGCTTGTTTGGCTGCTTCCAATTGTTCAGGAGAAATTCCTGAAGTTTGCATTTCGGTCATATTCAATCCAAAAAAAGAAGTTGCAATCGTTCCTAAAATAAAAATAAGAATTCCCCAAATCAAAAATTGCAACAATCCTGCAGAAGCATTTCCAATAATTTTTCCCAACATTAATTGAAAAGGTTTTACTGATGAAACTATGATTTCAATAATTCTACTCGTTTTTTCTTCAATCACACTTCGCATCACAGAGCTGCCATAAATAATGACAAACATCATTAATAAATATCCAGAAAGTGCTCCAAAACCAATTTTTAAACCATTGACAAGTTTCGAGGATTCTGCTCCCGAAAAATCGAACATTTTGATATCAGTTTTTATTTTTGAGGAAGCGATTTTGTCTAAATCAATACCAAGATTTGTGAGTTTTTTATTTCGAAATTTGGTTTCAATTTTTGATTCCAAAGAATTCATTATTGACATTCCTGGGGAATCTTTTGAGTAAAATTCGATGGATGTTGCTAAGATTTCTAAACTGTCTATTTTCGGTATAAATAATGCTCCGTAATAATCCCCAGCTTCTACTCTTTTCTTGGTTTCTACAATTCCCATTGCCGAAAAATCAACATATTGAACCGTTTTAGAATCCGTAAAATCTTCTTTTAAAAATAACCTTGATTCATCAACATACACGATTTTTTTTACTTTTTCGTCATTCTTTTTCATTAAAAAATAAACCAAAGCACCCATTGCAACTGTGATTAACGGACTCAAAAAAGTCATTACAATGAATGATTTATTGCGCACTTTTGCAATAAATTCTCTTTTTATAATTAGTTGTAACTTACTCATAATTAGTTGTTTTTACTTACTGCTTCAATAAAAATATCATTGGCTCTTGGAATCATTTCAACAAAATGCTTCACTTCTCCATGGTTTGATAATAGCGATAATAATTCATTAGAAGACTGATTATTGGTGAGTTTTACATTAAATATTAATTCATCTCCAAAAAGTTTAAAATCTGCTGGAAAAACTTGAAAATTTGATTTCAACAGATTAGTAACTTCGTTTGGATTTTTGGTGTTCACGCCAATTTGATACGTATTTGTTCTGAATTTTCGTTTGATATCAATCAATTTTCCATCCAAAATTTTGTTGGATTTATGTATCAAAGCAATATCATCACACAATTCTTCCACAGATTCCATTCTGTGAGTTGAAAAAATAATGGTGGCACCTTCATCTCGCAATTGCAAAATTTCTTTCGCAATCAATTGTGCATTGATAGGATCAAAACCAGAAAAAGGTTCATCAAAAATCAACAATTTTGGTTGATGCAACACAGTGACAATAAACTGCACTTTTTGCGCCATTCCTTTCGAAAGTTCTTCAATTTTTTTGTCCCACCAAGAAGCAATATCAAATTTCTCAAACCAATATTTCAATCGCTTTTTAGCATCTTCTTTTGATAATCCTTTTAGTTGTGCTAAATATAAGGCTTGTTCGCCCACTTTCATGGATTTATACAAACCACGTTCTTCAGGCAAGTAGCCAATATCTGCAATGTGTTTTGGGGATAAAGGTTCTCCGTCTAAAAAAACAGCACCTGAATCTGGCATCGTAATTTGATTGATAATTCGAATCAATGTCGTTTTTCCAGCACCATTTGGCCCTAATAATCCAAAAACACTTCCTTTTGGAATTTGTAAAGAAACGTTGTTTAATGCTGTGTAATTCCCATAATTTTTTACAAGATTTTTTATTTCTAATAAACTATTCATAAAATAAAATTGATTTTACAATTAGACCAAAGTTAGCTATTTAAATTTTACTCATAAAAAAACTCTCAAAATAATTGAGAGTTTTTTAAAAAATTTAATTAATTTATGTTATGATTTTTTCTTGTACTCTACATAATAAAGAAAAATCATATAACAGAATAAAATCGAAATTACAGAAAGTGAAAAAATACTAACATTTTCAATACCTTTATCTAAAAAACCTGCAACTCTAGTAGCTATATATGCAAGAATTGTATATTTAGTTATTTTATTAATTGTTTCTTGTTTTATCATAATTAATATTTTTAAAAATTTACATTTTTACATCCATTTAGACACTCTACTAAAGCAATAGCGGCAATTATATCCGCAAATGGTGCAGAGCCGTCAGAAAGAACCATAAGCGTAAAAATAGAATAACATGCAACATTGCACCAAGGTCCTTTTGCTTGTGAAGCACTTTGCAAGCTATAAAAAACTTCACCTTCGATACTTTTATTATCTAAAGTAAAATTTTCAATCATATTATACTTATGTTCAATGTTTTGATTATCAACAACAACAAATTGTTTGGTAATTTAAAGAAAATTTTATACTCCTAATTGCATTTTCACTCAAATATGAATAATTGGCTGCTTTAATTTCGGTAAAAGAATCGTTTGTTGATTTGCTTTGATTCAAAATCAATTTATTAGTAACTAAATCATACTCGCTTGTTGTTTTAGTTTTCAAATTTAAAATATCAATTTTTTTTGATAAGTTCTGATTTTCTGGTAAAAAAGCTTCTTTTTCGCAAGCGAAAGCTAAAAATGTAATTGCAAAAAGTGATACTACTCCTAAAATTTTAATTTTTTTCATGATAATTGAGGGTTTAAGATTAAATAATAATAATAATAATAACAAAATAAATTAACAAATATTTTAAACACTTTTTATAATTATTATAAATTACTTAAAAATTTAACAATAAAATAAAGAATAGTTATAAAATGTTAAAATTTACTATGCACGCATAACTTTTTTTAAATATACTATGCGTGCATAATAAATTTTTATATCTTTGAACTCGATGGATAGAAATAGAACAATTGATCATCAATTAAGAGCTACTTGGCAAGCAGTTGCCAAAATGTATAATGAGCAAGCTGCAAATCATGGAAGCACCATGGCTATGGCTTTTGTTTTATTGAGCATCCATAAGGAAAATGGAACACCTTCAACTGCTTTAGGCCCTATGATGGGCATGGAGCCTACAAGTCTTTCTAGGATTTTAAAATCTATGGAAGAAAAAGGCGCAATTTACAGAGAGAAAAATCCTGAGGATGGCAGAAGTGTGATGATAAAATTAACAGACTATGGAAAAAAAATGAGAGAAATTTCAAAAGGACATGTGTATCAATTTAATGATTTCATAAAATCTCAAATACTTGAGAAAGACCTTGAAAGTTTTTTTAGGGTAACTACGACTATAAATAAACTTGTTGCCGAAAAGAAAATTTTTGAAACCATCAACCAAGAAAAATAAACCAAAAATAATCTATAAATAATTTATAAATGACACGAAGAATTAAAAAAGTAGCAATTATTGGCTCTGGAATTATGGGCTCAGGAATTGCATGTCACTTTGCAAATATCGGCGTTGAAGTACTTTTGTTGGATATTATTCCTAGAGAACTCTCTGAAATCGAAAAAGCGAAAGGACTCACAATGAATGATAAAATTGTTCGAAATCGAATCGTAAATGACGCTTTAGCAACTTCATTAAAATCAAGTCCTTCGCCCATATATAACCAAAAATTCGCTGAAAGAATTTCTACTGGAAATTTAGAAGATGATTTGCATAAAATCAAAAATGTTGATTGGATTATGGAAGTGGTTGTGGAGCGATTAGATATCAAAAAAAGCGTTTTTGAAAAAATTGAAAAATTCAGAACGCCAGGAACGTTAATCACTTCCAATACTTCTGGAATTCCAATAAAATTTATGAGTGAAGGCAGAAGTGAAGATTTTCAGCAACATTTCGCAGTTACACACTTTTTCAATCCACCTAGATATTTAAAATTATTTGAGGTTGTTCCAGGACCAAAATGCAAACAAAATGTTACTGACTTCTTGATGATGTATGGTGATAAATTTTTAGGAAAAACAACTGTTTTAGCCAAAGATACTCCTGCATTTATTGGAAATAGAATCGGAATTTTTGGCATCATGAGTCTGTTTCATGTGGTGAAAGAAATGGATTTAACGATTGAAGAAGTTGATAAATTAACAGGTCCAGTAATAGGTCGTCCAAAATCTGCCACTTTCAGAACCATTGATGTGGTTGGTTTGGATACGTTAGTTCATACTGCAAATGGCGTAAAAGACAATTGCCCAAATGATGAAATGAAAGACCAATTTGTGATTCCTGATTTTGTCAATAAAATGATGGAAAATAAATGGTTGGGAAGTAAAACCAAACAAGGATTTTATAGAATGATCAAAGATGCTCAAGGAAATAGAGATATTTTGTCATTAGATTTAAACACCTTAGAATATCGCACAAAAAAATCAGCAAAATTCGCCACTTTAGAACTTACGAAATCGATTGATAATGTAGCTGATAGATTCAAAATATTAGTTGCAGGAAAAGATAAAGCTGGTGAATTTTATAGAAAAAGTTTTGCAGCCATGTTTGCTTATGTCCAAAACAGAATTCCTGAAATTTCAGATGAATTATACAGAATTGACGATGCTTTAAAAGCTGGGTTTGGTTGGGAACATGGGCCTTTTCAAATTTGGGATGCTATTGGCGTTTCAAAAGGAATTGAAATCATGAAAGCTGAAGGAAAAGAACCAGCAACTTGGGTTGCAGAAATGCTGACAAAAGGCGAAACTTCATTTTACACCGTAAAAAATGGAGCTACTTTTTATTATGATATTCCATCAAAATCTCAGGTAAAAAAACCAGGACAAGATTCGTTCATCATTTTAGACAATATCAGAAAATCAAATGAAGTTTGGAAAAATTCAGGTGCAGTTATTGAGGATTTAGGAGATGGAATTTTAAATCTTGAATTCCGTTCAAAAATGAATACTATTGGAGGTGATGTTTTGGCAGGAATCAACAAAGCCATTGATTTGGCTGAAAAAGATTTTCAGGGATTAATTGTTGGAAATCAGGCAGCAAACTTTTCTGTTGGTGCCAATATTGGAATGATTTTTATGATGGCAGCAGAGCAAGAATATGACGAATTAAACATGGCTATCAAATATTTTCAAGATACCATGATGCGAATGCGTTATTCATCAATCCCAACAATTGCTGCTCCTCATGGAATGGCTTTGGGTGGTGGTTGCGAAATTTCGCTGCATGCTGATAAAGTAGTTGCTGCTGCTGAAACTTACATTGGTTTGGTTGAATTTGGAGTTGGTGTAATTCCTGGTGGAGGTGGCTCCAAAGAAATGGCACTGAGAGCGCAAGATTTATTTCACAAAGGAGATGTTCAATTGAATATTTTACAGGAACATTTTTTAACCATTGGAATGGCAAAAGTTGCTACATCAGCTTATGAAGCGTTTGATTTAGGATTGCTTCAAAAAGGAAAAGATGTGGTTGTCGTGAATAAAGATAGACAAATCGCAGAAGCAAAAAAACACGCTCTAATCATGGCAGAAGCAGGCTATACACAACCTGTAAAACGAAACGATATTTTGGTTTTAGGAAAACAAGCTTTGGGAATGTTCTTAGTAGGAACTGATTCTATGGAGGATAGCAAATACATTTCGGCACATGACAAAAAAATCGCAAACAAATTAGCGTACGTAATGTCAGGTGGTGACTTGTCTGAACCTACAAGGGTTTCTGAGCAATATTTATTAGATATTGAACGCGAAGCATTCTTGAGTTTGTGTACAGAACGCAAAACATTAGAAAGAATTCAACACATGCTAAAAACTGGAAAACCATTACGTAACTAAATCCCATCTAAATCTTCCCAAAGGAAGACTTAAAGAAGTAAAACTAAAATGAAGTCTAAAATTTAAAAAAATAGCCCAAACAAATTCCCTTTCCTTCGGAAAGGGTCAGGGATAGGATTATGAAACAAGCATATATCGTAAAAGGATACAGAACAGCCATTGGAAAAGCACCAAAAGGCGTGTTCAGATTTAAAAGAACAGATGAATTGGCAGCAGAAACCATTCAATATATGATGAATGAACTGCCCGATTTTGATAAAAAAAGAATTGACGACGTCATTGTTGGAAATGCAATGCCAGAAGGCGCCCAAGGTCTAAACATGGCACGTTTAATTTCACTAATGGGATTAAAAATTGAAGAAGTTCCAGGTGTCACTGTAAACCGTTTTTGCTCCTCAGGATTGGAAACTATTGCAATGGCAGTCGCAAAAATTCAATCGGGAATGGCAGAATGTATCATTGCTGGTGGTGCAGAAAGTATGAGTTCAGTTCCAATGACTGGCTACAAGCCTGAATTAAACTATAACACTATTGCCTCTGGACATGAAGATTATTACTGGGGAATGGGAAATACTGCAGAAGCTGTTGCCAATGAATTTAAAATTTCAAGAGCTGATCAAGATGAATTTGCATTGCAATCGCACTTAAAAGCATTAAGAGCTCAAGCTGAAAATCGTTTTCAAAATCAAATTGTTCCTATCGAAGTTGAGCAAACTTATATCAATGAAAACGGAAAAAAAGCAACAAAAAAATATACAGTAATCAAAGATGAAGGTCCAAGAAAAGATACATCATTAGAAGGTTTGGCAAGTTTACGTGCTGTTTTTGCCGCAAATGGAAGTGTTACTGCTGGAAATTCATCACAAATGAGTGATGGTGCTGCTTTTGTTCTGATTATGAGTGAAGTCATGGTGAAAGAACTAAACTTAACTCCAATAGCAAGATTGGTGAGTTATGCAGCTGCTGGAGTTCCTCCAAGAATCATGGGAATTGGACCTGTTGCCGCAATTCCAAAAGCTTTAAAACAGGCTGGTTTACAAAAAAAAGATATTGAATTAATAGAATTGAATGAAGCGTTTGCCTCACAATCTTTGGCTGTAATTCGCGAATTGGGATTGGATCCAAACATCATCAACGTAAATGGAGGTGCAATTGCTTTAGGACATCCTTTAGGTTGTACTGGCGGAAAATTATCTGTTCAATTGTTTGATGAAATGCGCCAAAGAAACATGCAAAATAAATATGGATTGGTGACAATGTGTGTCGGAACAGGCCAAGGTGCCGCAGGAATTTTTGAATTTTTAAACTAAACAGAAAACAATATTATACAATGGAAACTATACAAAAAAACTTACTGAGAGGTGGTCAGTTCTTGGTAAAAGAATCAAACTGCGAAGATATTTTTACGCCAGAAGATTTTTCTGAAGAGCAAATCATGATGCGTGAAGCTGTAAAAGAATTTAATGAACGAGAAATTATCGCTCACAAAGCTCGTTTTGAAGCAAAAGATTATAAACTGACGGAAGAAGTCATGAAAAAAGCCGGAGAATTGGGCTTTTTGGGCGTTGCTGTCCCTGAGGAATATGGTGGATTAGGAATGGGATTCGTTTCTACCATGCTAACTTGCGATTATATTTCAAGTGGAACAGGTTCATTTAGCACCGCTTTTGGCGCTCATACCGGAATTGGAACCATGCCAATAACATTGTATGGAACTGAAGAACAAAAGCAAAAATACGTTCCAAAATTGGCTTCTGGTGAATGGATGGGATCGTATTGCTTGACAGAACCTGGAGCTGGCTCAGATGCAAATTCAGGAAAAACAACTGCTGAAATTTCTGCTGATGGAAAATCATACAAAATCAATGGTCAAAAAATGTGGATTTCAAATGCAGGTTTTTGCAATTTGATGATTGTTTTTGCAAGAATAGAAAATGATAAAAATATTACAGGTTTTATTGTTGAATTTGACAAAGCAAATCCAAATGGAATTACGTTAGGAGAAGAGGAACACAAACTCGGAATTAGAGCGAGCTCTACGCGTCAAGTATTTTTTAATGATACCATTGTTCCCGCTGAAAATATGCTTTCAGAAAGAGGTGGAGGATTTAAAATTGCCGTAAATGCGTTGAATGTTGGAAGAATAAAGCTAGCTGCTGCTTGTTTAGATTCTCAAAGAAGAGTTACTGATTATGCCTTAAAATATGCTCTTGAACGCAAACAATTCAAAACTCCAATTGCTGATTTTGGTGCAATAAAAGCAAAATTAGCCGAAATGGCAACCAATGCTTATGCCGGAGAATCTGCAAGTTATAGAGCTGCAAAAGATATTGAAGACCGAATTAATATGAGAATTGCTGATGGAAATTCGCATCAAGAAGCTGAACTAAAAGGTGTTGAAGAATACGCTATTGAATGCTCAATCTTGAAAGTAACTGTTTCTGAAGATGTTCAAAATTGTGCTGATGAAGGAATTCAAATTTTTGGAGGTATGGGATTTTCAGAAGAAACTCCCATGGAAGCAGCTTGGAGAGATGCTCGTATTGCAAGAATCTATGAGGGCACTAATGAAATCAATAGAATGCTTTCTGTGGGAATGTTGATCAAAAAAGCCATGAAAGGTCATGTAGATTTATTGGGTCCTGCAACTGCTGTTGCTGATGAATTGATGGGAATTCCATCTTTTGAAACTCCAGATTATTCAGCGTTATTTGCTGAAGAGAAAGAAATGATTGTAAAGATGAAAAAAGTATTTTTGATGGTGGCTGGTTCAGCAATTCAAAAATATGGTCCTGATTTAGATCAACATCAACAATTATTATTGGCTGCTGCTAATATTTTGAATGAAATTTATATGGCAGAATCTACACTTTTAAGAACTGAAAAAAATGCAAAGCGTTTTGGCGAAAAAGAACAAGAAGCTCAAATCGCAATGGGAAAATTGTACTTATACAATGCCATAGAAATTATTGCTAAAAACGGGAAAGAGGGAATTATTTCTTTTGCCGAAGCAGATGAACAACGAATGCTTTTAATGGGATTGAAACGTTTTACAAAATATCAAAACTATCCAAATGTTATTGCTTTAAGAGATATTATCGCCGAAAAATTAAAAACAGAAGGTACTTATTGTTTTTAGTAAAAGGTTAAAATTTGTAAAAAGAAAACCTTTAAAAACTATTTTATAAGAAAAGACTATCATAATTGATGGTCTTTTTTTAAATTTGTAAAAATTTCTCCCACAACTTATTTTAAAACCTATTTATGAAAAGTATGTCATTCATCGTTACTTTCCTGTATTTAATTGTTTTGGGATGCAACACTGAGCCAAAAGTCATTACAATTAATAGTCAAAAATTACTAGAAAACGCCCAAATTTTATCACACGATTCAATGGAGGGAAGAGGTTTTTCTAAACCTGGAAGTGTAAAAGCTCAAAAATTTATTGAAAAAAAGTTTAGAGAAGCTGGACTCCTTAAATATCAAAATGAAAATTATATAATTCCTTTTAATTATACTTTCAAAAGCAAAAAAAGACACGATGTATTTCCTGTAAAAAATCCAGAATCGAATTATTCGAATGTGAAAGACACTACTGCCTCTGGTGCAAATATTATTGGTTTTTTAAAAGGGCAAACCAATAAAACAATTGTTATTACAGCTCATTACGATCATCTAGGAATTATAAATAATAAAATATACAATGGTGCTGATGACAATGCTTCTGGAGTTTCTGCTTTGTTTACAATTGCTAATTATTTTAAAAACAAACCCACAAAACACAATTTACTTTTTGCGGCTGTTGACGGTGAAGAAATTGGTTCAATAGGAACAGAAGTATTTTTAAAAAATTACAAAGACAAAAAAAATATAGCAATAAACATCAACATGGATATGATTTCTCATAGTGATTACTATCCTGAACTTTATGCCTGTGGAATATTTTATAACCCAATTCTTAAAAAACCCCTGGAGGATATCAAATCAAACGAAATTAAGTTTTTATTTGGACATGATGACCCAGGAAATTTAGAACAAACTGATTGGACACTTTCATCAGACCATAAAGTTTTTTACAGAGAAAAAATACCGTTTTTATATTTTGGAGTTGAAGATCATAAAGACTATCACAGACCTACAGACAAATATGCAACAATCAATACAACATTTTATATTGAGGTCGTAAAAGTTATCATTCAGAGTATTGAAAATCTTGATATTTATTTAGCTGAAAAATAACTAACTATTATAAAAAATAAAAAAGAGGTTTCATTGACGAAACCTCTTTTTTTAATCCCCCATTTTATTCCAAAGAACCTAAATAACGCTCAGCATCCAAAGCAGCCATACAACCTGTTCCTGCAGCAGTAACTGCTTGTCTATAATCCTTGTCTTGCACATCTCCACAAGCAAAGACGCCAGGTAAATTTGTTTTGGTAGTTTTACCTTTGGTAATTAAATACCCAGTATCATCCATTTCTAAAACACCTTTAAATAAATCAGTATTTGGTGTGTGACCAATTGCAATAAATACGCCAGTTACATTAATTATCGAAGTTTCTTTCGTTTGATTATTAATAATTCGAACTCCTTCTACAACATTTTTTCCTAAAACTTCGTCAATTTCTGTATTGTAAAGAACTTCAATATTTTTGGTTTTATTGACTCTGTGTTGCATCGCTTTTGAGGCTCGCATCACATCTCTTCTTACTAAAATTGTCACTTTACTACAAATATTTGCAAGATAAGTAGCTTCTTCAGCAGCGGTATCTCCAGCTCCAACAACCACAACTTCTTGTCCTTTATAAAAAAACCCGTCGCAAGTAGCACAAGCGGAAACGCCTCCTCCAATTAATCTTTGTTCACTTTCAATTCCAAGATATTTAGCAGTTGCTCCTGTAGAAATAATAATAGTTTGCGCTTCTATGTGTTTGGTTTGATCCACAATTACTTTGTGAATTCCGCCAACTTCTTTATTCAATTCAACTTTAGTAATCATCCCAAAACGCACTTGAGTCCCAAAACGCTCTGCTTGATTTTTCAAATCCTCCATCATAGCTGTTCCGTCTGTACCGTTTGGATATCCCGGAAAATTATCCACTTCAGTCGTTGTTGTCAATTGGCCTCCCATTTGCATTCCTGTATAGATAATTGGTTTCATATCGGCTCTTGCAGCATAAATTGCGGCAGTGTAGCCTGCGGGTCCTGAGCCTATAATTAAACACTTAATTTTTTCAATTGTATCTGACATTATCTTAAATTTAGAAAAGTAAAATTAAAGTTTTTTGACGCTTGTTAACAAGAAATCAGATAGTTTTTTTATGATTAAAATATAAGAAGTTATAATTTAATAATTAAACCCTTAGTTTGTTGTATTTATTCGAAAAGAATGTATATTTGCAATCTCAAAAGAGAACCCTTTCGGGGTGTAGCGTAGCCCGGTTATCGCGCCTGCTTTGGGAGCAGGAGGTCGCAGGTTCGAATCCTGCTACCCCGACTTATAAAACTTCAGAAAAAATCTGAAGTTTTTTTATTTATACTCTAAAATTTAACTTATTTTTTTGTTTAACGAAAAACAAGTTAAGATTAAACAATTCGTACCTTTGTGTTAAACAAAATTAGATCTTCAATGAAGTTTTTTGACACAAAAGATATTTACGATTTACAAAAAATTTTTAGAATAAATTTGGTAAATAGTTGTTCAGGTTTCAAATCGGCAAATTTACTAGGTTCTATTTCTGAGGAAGGCATTGCCAATGTCGCTATTTTTAGTTCTGTGACTCATTTGGGATCCTCTCCTCCTACTTTAGGTTTTATTTTACGTCCAACTACCATTCCAAGAGATACTTATAAAAACATAAAAGCTTTAGGCGTTTTTACTATAAATCATATTTGGGAAGATATCATCGAAGAAGCACATCATACTTCTGCAAAATATTCAGAAGAAATTTCTGAATTTGATATGACAGGTTTAGAGCCTGAATTTAAAGGGAATTTTAAAGCGCCTTTTGTAAAAAATGCTCCTGTACAAATGAGTATGAAATTCGTTGAAGAAATTTATGTTCCTTCAAATGATGTGATTTTAATCGTTGCTCAAATTCAAGAATTATATGTCAAAGACGAACTTTTACAAGAAGACGGATTTATCAACCTATCAAAAGGAAAAGTAGCTACAATTAATGGTTTGGATGGATATTCAATTCCTGTTTTTAAAAATAGATTTGAATATCAAAGACCAAAAGACACCTTAATAAATTTATGAAAATTCTAATTACAGGCGCAACAGGTTATATTGGTAAACGACTGATTCCTTTATTGTTAAATGACGGTCATACTTTGGTTTGTCCTGTTAGAGATTTACAAAGAGCCGAAAATTATTATAAAAATAAAGAACAATTAATCCTTGTTGAAGCTGATTTTCTTGACAGAAAGAGTTTGGAGAAAATTCCTGAAGATATTGACGTCGCTTATTATTTGATTCATTCTATGACAAATTCCGCCAGAGAATTTCATATTTTGGAAGAAAAGTGTGCCATCAACTTTAAATATTTTGCAGAAAAAACAAGTATCAGACAAGTAATTTATTTGAGCGGTATTACCAATGATACCAAACTTTCGAAGCATTTACTTTCCAGAAAAAACGTAGAAACAACACTTTCTTCCAAAAAATATTCATTAACAACTTTCAAAGCTGGAATTATTGTTGGTTCAGGGAGTTCTTCTTTTGAAATCATCAGGGATTTAGTTGAAAAACTCCCTGCCATGATTGCTCCAAAATGGCTTGATACTAAAACCCAACCTTTAGCAATTAGAGATGTATTGTCATTTTTGCACAATGCACTTGATAAAAAAGAATTGTTCAATAATTCTTACGATATTTTTGGCCCCGAAATATTGACTTATAAAGAAATGTTATTACAATTTGCCGAAGTCAGAGAACTCAAAAGATGGATTCTTACAGTTCCTGTGATGACCCCAAAATTGTCTTCTTATTGGTTGTATTTCGTAACCTCGACTTCCTACAAATTGGCAAGCACACTCGTCAATTCAATGGGTGTTGAAGTGATTGGAATTAAGAGTAATATCAATCAGATGTTGAATGTAACTCCAATGACTTATAAAGAAGCTGTAGAATTGGCATTCGTCAAAATCGAACAAAATAGCATTCTTTCAAGTTGGAAAGATTCATATATCAGCAGTGGAAAATTAAAAAATTATGTCCATGAATTTATCAATGTTCCTGAATTCGGTTGTTTTAAAGATTATAAAAAAAGAACCTTAAAAGATAAGGAAAAATCATTGGATAGAATTTGGGCAATTGGTGGTGAAACTGGTTGGTATTATGGCACTTTTCTCTGGAAAATTCGAGGTTTTATAGACCAATTTTATGGTGGAACTGGTTTAAGAAGAGGAAGAAGACATCCAACAGAATTAAATGCAGGTGACGCATTAGATTTTTGGAGAGTGATTTATGCGGATAAAGAGAAAGGAAAGTTGTTGTTGTATGCAGAAATGATTTTGCCAGGTGAAGCTTGGTTAGAATTCAAAATTCAAAACAATCAGTTGCATCAAACAGCTACTTTTAGACCAAAAGGAATTGCAGGAAGATTCTATTGGTATGCAGTAATGCCCTTTCATTGGTTTGTTTTTAATGGAATGATTAACAACATCAATAAATAAATTTTTGAAAAAAGAACACCTACCCCAAAAGATTTGTTTGACTTGCAACAAACCTTATACATGGCGAAAAAAATGGGAAAAAAACTGGGAAAATGTAAAATATTGTAGCGAAAAATGCAGAAGAAACAAAACAACACAAGCGTAATTTGGTTTCGTAACAATCTACGAACTTTAGACAATACCTCTCTTTTTAAAGCGATTCATCATCATGAAAAGGCAATTGCTGTTTATTTTTTTGATCCAAAATATTTTGAAATAGATACTTTCGGATTTAAAAAAACAGAAAAATTCAGAGCAAAATTTTTGATTGAAACGATTACTGATTTAAAAAGAAATCTGGCAGATTTAAACATCACGCTTCTCACCTATTTTAAAAATCCTGAGGATAAATTGCCAAAAATATGCGAGGAATTTTCAGTGGAAACCATTTATACCCAAAAAGAATGGACTGATGAGGAATTACAGACCAACCATCTTCTTAAAAAAGCACTTCCGAATGTGAAATTTATAGAGGATTTTGACCAATTTTTATACCATCCAAATGTTGTTTCTAATGATTACTCAAAAATTCCTGATGTTTTTACCAACTTCAGAAAAGGTGTTGAGAAAAAAGTAAGAATTGAAGCTGAAATTTCGGTTTCTAAGGTGAATGAAACAAACTTAATTGACAATAATACCAAAATTCCAACTTTGGAAGATTTGGGTTTTGAAGATTTTAGTACGAATAGAAATACAGCTTTCCCTTTTAAAGGTGGAGAAACTGAAGCACTAAAAAGAGTAAATTATTACCTTTTTGAAACCAAAAAAGTATCCGTTTACAAAAACACTAGAAATGGATTGGTTGGCATTGATTACAGTACAAAATTTTCTCCTTGGTTGGCAAATGGCAGCTTGTCAGCCAAAACAATTTATTGGAGAATAAAACAATATGAAAAAGAATTTGGTTCAAACGAATCGACTTATTGGGTAATATTTGAATTGATTTGGAGAGATTATTTCAAGTTTATTTCATTAAAATATGGTTCAAAAATCTTCCAAATTGAAGGAATTTTAGATGTCAAATATCATTGGAACAACAATTCAAAAGCTATTTCTCAGTGGATTCAAGGAAAAACCAAAGATAATTTTGTAAATGCAAATATGATTGAGCTCAAGGAAACTGGTTGGATGAGCAACAGAGGAAGACAAAATGTGGCTTCGTATTTTGCCAAAGAATTGCTGTTAGATTGGCGAATTGGGGCTGCTTATTTCGAATCTATATTACTAGATTATGACGTTCACAGCAATTACGGAAATTGGATGTATGTTTCTGGTGTTGGAAATGACCCAAGAGACCGAAAATTCAACACGCAGTTTCAAGCGCAAAATTATGATGGAAATTATAAATTCAGAAATCTTTGGTTAGAAAAAACCCTTTTTTAAAATGAGTATTTTACGATTAATCCTTGGAGATCAACTAAATAGTAATCATTCTTGGTTTACTAAAGCAGATGAAAATGTGGTGTATTGTCTTTTTGAAATGCGACAAGAAACAGATTATGTAACACATCATATTCAAAAAATTGCTGGTTTTTTTGCGGCAATGAGAGCTTTTGCTGAAAATCTTGAAAGAGAAAATCATAAAATTATTTATTTAAAAATCAATGATTCCAGAAACAAACAACAACTCACTGAAAATTTAGCATTACTTTTCAATGAACACAACATTGATAAGTTTGAATATCAAGAACCTGATGAATATAGATTGGACAAACAATTGTCGGATTTTTGTAAGGAAATCAACATTGCATCCGAAGTTTTTTCAACAGAACATTTTTATACGGAAAGAAACGATTTAGGGAATTTTTTCAAAGGGAAAAAGCAATTTTTGATGGAAAATTTTTACCGCGAAATGCGAAAAAAACATCAAATTCTTGTGGTGAATAACCAACCTGAAGGTGGACTTTGGAATTATGACAAATCCAACAGACAAAAATGGAACAAAGAAGTGTTAGTTCCACTTCAAAAAAACTTTGACAATGATGTTTCAGAAATTGTGAATGAACTTGAAATTGCGTCTATAGGAAGTATTGGAAAAATCAATTCAAAATATTTTGAATATCCTATAAATAGAGAACAATCTTTAAAACAATTGGACTATTTCTGCGAACATTTATTGGTTCATTTTGGTGATTATCAAGATGCTATGCACACAGACAATGTTTTTCTATTTCATTCCAAATTATCATTTGCAATGAATACCAAAATGATTTCACCAATAGAAATTGTTGACAAAGTTTTGAAAACCTATCGTGAAAGAAAAAATGAGATTGACATTTCGCAAGTTGAGGGATTTATCAGACAAATTATTGGCTGGCGTGAATATATGAGAGGCATGTATTGGATGTTGATGCCAAATTATAAGACAGAAAATTTTTTGCAAAATCATCATAAACTGCCTGAGTTTTTTTGGACAGGAAACACCAAAATGAATTGTTTGAAAAATGCCGTTCATAATTCTTTGGACAATGGTTACGCACATCACATTCAAAGGTTAATGATTACTGGGAATTTTGCCTTACTTACACAAATTCATCCAGATGAAATTGATGCCTGGTATTTGGGAATTTATGTTGATGCTGTTGAATGGGTTCAATTGCCCAATACAAGAGGCATGAGTCAGTTTGCAGATGGCGGAAAAATAGCCACAAAACCCTATGTTTCATCAGGAAGTTATATCAATAAAATGAGTAATTATTGTGGTTTGTGTGTGTATAATAATAAAGAAAAAACAACTAAAAACGCTTGTCCTTTTAACAGCCTGTATTGGAATTTTCTGGAAGAAAAAAAAGAACAATTGGCCTCAAATTTCAGAATGAAAATGATGTACAGTGTGTTAGGAAAAATGACACCCTCAGAACTTGCTGAAATTCAAGAAAAAGCGCATCATATTATCAATCATTTAGATGAATATTAAAGAAGAAATCAATATTGTTTGGCTTAAACGTGATTTGCGTTTGCAAGATAATGAGGCGATTTTCAATGCTTTATCATCAGAAAAACGTATTTTATTGTTATATGTTTTTGAAAATTCTTTGATTGAAGATGTTCATTATAGCGAACGTCATTGGAATTTTATCAAACAATCTTTGGTGGATATGAATGATGATTTGGCTGCATTTAATACTAAAATTCTCACAGTCAATACTGAAGTTGTGACTGCTTTTAATCAATTACAAAATTTTTATACCATCAATACTGTTTTTTCACACCAAGAAACTGGTTTATTGATTACCTATAATCGAGATAAAGAGTTTGTGAGATATTGTAGAAATAATTCCATTCATTGGATAGAAAATATCAATAATGGTGTTTTAAGAGGTTTGTTAAATAGAGAAGATTGGTTTGAAAGTTGGGAAGATTATATGAATGCTCCTCAAATTATCAATGAATATCAATCAGAAAAATTAGTAACCATTGATGAAATTAAAAAGCTTGAAAACACTTTTCATACCGCAAATTTAAACACTTCTATAAACAAAATTTTTCAAAAAGGAGGCACAAAAACAGGTTGGAAATATGCGAATTCATTTTTTGAGGAACGTCATAAAGAATACATGTTCAACATATCAAAACCTGCATTGTCAAGAAAAAGCACGAGCAGGTTGTCACCTTATATTGCGTGGGGAAATTTATCAATACGACAAGTTTTTCAAAAAGCACATGATTTAAAAACGGAATCAAACAAAAGACATTTGAGCGCATTTATTTCTAGATTGCGTTGGCAAGCACATTTCATCCAAAAGTTTGAAATGGAACATACCATGGAAAATGCAAGCATCAATAAAGGCTATCACAAATTGAAAAAAAGCATTTCAGCTGAATATAAAACAGCTTGGATTGAGGGAAAAACAGGTTTTCCGTTAGTAGATGCAAGCATGCGCTGCTTGAATGAAACTGGTTTTTTAAACTTCAGAATGCGTTCACTATTGGTTTCATTTTTTACGCATATTTTGTGGCAACCTTGGCAAGAAGCAACCCATCATTTGTCGCAAATGTTTTTGGATTTTGAGCCAGGCATTCACTTTCCACAACTGCAAATGCAAGCTGCTGAAACCGGAATTAATAACATCCGGATTTACAACCCTGTAAAAAATAGTTTAGAACATGATGAGGACGCCACCTTCATCAAAGAATGGGTGCCTGAATTGAAAAATTTGCCGCTACCTTTTATTCATGAGCCTTATTTAATGACAACTTTAGACCAACAATTTAACAATTTTGAATTGGGTGTTGATTATCCACTTCCAATCGTAAATGCGGCATCTGCAAGAAAAAAAGCTGCGGAAATCCTTTGGAATTTGAGAAATAACAAAGAAGTTATGAACGAAAACAGAAGAATTCTCATCAAACATACTTTGACGGACAGAACGAGAATGCTAAAAAACGAGTAAAATCAACGAGTTTTTTTCAAAAGATAATTATTTGTTAATTTCTGTTTAACTATATTTATAAATTGTTAAACAATATTATCTTTGCAAGTGTTATGATGTACGAAACTACCCACGATAATAAAGAAGCCACCGCATTTTTCAACGATTTGTTGGGAAAACCCTTTTCATTTTTTCAAGCGATTAAATTAGGTGGTGTTGGTTCAAAAAGAATGATGATAACGCAAGTTAGTCCTGGATTTTCATCACTAATGAATGCAGTTGCTGATATCAATTATGGAAATATTGAATTGCGTGAAAAAGGAATTCTAGTTCACATTAATAAAGGTCTTAAAAATTATAGTTGGGCTATTCCTTTTTATCAATTACACATTTATAACACAGATACATTTAGCATTCATGCTCAAGGAAACTTTGTGAAATTTACAAAAAACAAATTGTTGAAAGAAAACAAAAAATTTCTCGACAAATTGATTGATTTAAAAATTGAAAATACTAAAAATTACGAATTGTATTAAATGAATACTTTGAATGATGCCCAAATAGACAGAATTATAGAAATGGCCTGGGAAGATCGTACTTCTTTTGAAGCCATCCAATTTCAATTTGGTCTGAAAGAACAAGAAGTAATTGAGTTGATGCGGAAAGAAATGAAACCTAAAAGCTTCAAAATGTGGAGAGAAAGAGTACAGGGCAGAAAAACAAAACACGAAAAATTAAGACCATTTGAAGAAGGCAGATTCAAATGTAGCAGACAAAAATCTATTTCAAACAACTCTATATCAAAAAGATAAACTAAAAATCGTGCTTTGATTTAAGTTTGGAGTACTTAAAGACAGCACACTAAAAAGAACAAAAAAAATGATTACAGAAATTTTACTAAAAGAAAAAGCAACAGCACAAAATTTAAACGGATTTTCATTCGAAGAAGTTGGAGATGACCATTTATACACAGGTTTAAAAACACCAATGAAATCCAATGCATTTGATATTTCTGATACCGAAAAAAAGGAAAAGATTTCCGTACTTTTCGCAGAAATTATGAGTGTTATGGGATTGGATTTAACTGATGATTCATTAAAAGGGACTCCTGAAAGAGTTGCTAAAATGTATATTGATGAAATCTTTTCAGGATTGAATCCTGCAAACAAACCAAAAGTTGCCTTGTTTGATAACAAATATCAATACAATCAAATGTTGGTTGAAAAAAATATTACATTTTATTCAAATTGCGAACACCATTTTGTGCCGATTATTGGAAAAGCACATGTTGCTTACATTTCATCTGGAAAAGTAATTGGATTATCTAAATTGAACAGAATTGTACAATATTATGCCAAAAGACCACAAGTTCAAGAGCGTTTAACCAATCAAATTGCAGAAGAATTGAAAACAGCTTTGCAAACAGAAAATATTGCTGTGATTATTGATGCGAAACATTTGTGTGTTTCATCAAGAGGTATTAAAGATGAAACTTCCTCGACTGTAACCTCTTATTTTGGAGGCGCATTCAATACTCCAGAAAAAATTGTAGAATTACAAAACACCTTAAATTATTAAAGCATGGACTTAATTAAACAAGCACTTGAGTTCGAACAAAGAAAGATGAAATTTCCTACGACAAGTGACAGAATTTTAGCTGCAAGAGAAGCTAAATCATTGATTTTAAGCTTAAATGAAATTTATAAACAGAACAAAGAAGCGCAAATCATGGAAATCATGAAACGCTTAACTGCGATCAAAAAACGAGTTGAAAAACGTTTGAAAGGTATTCCTGCTATCGTAGAATAAAAAAGAGCGTATTTGTGTTGACTTTCTATTAAAAATATTTATATTCGAGGATTAGAAAAATTACTAAAATACATAATGGAATTATTAGACAGAGCCCAAGAATTTGAAAACAGAAATTTCGCTTTCAAAACGACAAGCGAACGAATTTTGGCATCAAGAGAAGTGAAATCACTTATCTTAGAATTGAACGAATTTTACAAAACAAAAAATGATCCTTCAATCATGGATCAGATGAAACGCTTGACTCTTGTTAAACAAAAGATTGAGAAGCGTTTAAAAGGAAGACCATAAGAAAAAAATGAAAAAAATAGTTGTAATTGGCGGAAGTAGAGGAATTGGAAATGCGATTGTAAAAGCTTTAATAGAAAAAAATCATGTTGTAAATATCAGCAGAAATGAACCGGAAAATTCACATAAGAATTTAACACATTACACTTGCAATATTTTAACTGACGAATTACCAACGATTGATGAAATCGATACGTTGATATATTGCCCGGGGAGTATCAATTTAAAACCAATATCAAGAATCAAATTAGAGGAATTTAGAGAAGATTTTGAAATCAATGTCATTGGCGCTGTAAAAGCGATTCAACATTTTTTACCTTCATTGAAAAAAGGAAAAAATCCTTCAATCTTGTTATTTAGCACTGTTGCTGCAAAACTTGGAATGCCTTTTCATGCTAGTATTGCAGCTGCAAAATCGGGTGTGGAAGGTTTGACAAAATCTTTAGGCGCAGAATTAGCCCCAACAATTCGTATAAATGCCATTGCACCAACAATTACAGATACTGATTTGGCATCCAAACTGTTACGAAACGAAAAGATGATTGAAAGCATCACAGAACGTCATCCTTTGAAAAAATTTTTACATCCAAAAGAAGTTGCTGATCTCGCTAGTTTTTTAATTTCAGACAATGCATTGTCGATTTCTGGTCAAATTTTTGAGCTTGATTGTGGAATTGTAAGTTTTAAAATCTAAAAAATGAGTTTATATAATATTAAAATAAATAGTCTTCAAGGAAAACCAATTCAGTTTTCAGATTTCAAAAACAAGTATATTTTATTTGTAAATGTTGCCTCAAAATGTGGTTTCACCCCTCAATATGAAGATTTAGAAAAGTTACACCAAGAACACAAAGATAATCTAGTTGTTATTGGAGTTCCTTGTAATCAATTTGGAAAGCAAGAGCCAGGAAATGCCTCTGAAATTCAAGAATTTTGTGAAATAAATTATGCCGTTTCTTTTTTAATGACCGAAAAAATCGACGTAAAAGGAGAAAACCAACATCCTTTATATGGATGGTTAACATCCAAAAGTTTGAACGGAAATAAGAGTTCGTCTGTAAAATGGAATTTTCAGAAATATTTGGTGGATAAAAATGGTAAATTGATTGATTATTATTTTTCAATCACAAATCCTACAAGTTCTAAAATCGTCAATCATTTAAAATAAAGCCATGTTTGGATTGTTTAAAAAGAAAACTGAAGTTGAAAAATTGCAATACAGATATAAAAAATTAATGGAAGAAGCCTATAAATTGCAATCAATCAATAGAAGTAAAAGTGATCAAAAATACTTAGAAGCAGACAATATTCTTAAAGAAATAGCTATATTTGAGTCTAAATCTCAAAACAATTGAAAAAAATCTGGTTGTTGCTCATTTTTCTTGCAATTAATTTTGGAGGATTGGCAATTGGTAGTTTTTTAATGAACGAAGGTCCAACTTCAGAATGGTATTCAACCTTAAACAAAGCACCTTGGACTCCTTATGGTTGGGTTTTTGGAGTTGCTTGGACAGCAATTATGATTTGTTTTTCCATTTACTTAGCAAAACTTTTTACATCGGAAATCAATAAAACACTAATCTTTAGTTTTTTCCTAATTGAATTTTTCCTAAATGTTAGCTGGAATTATCTTTTTTTTAACCAACATTTGGTTTTAACTTCATTAATAGGTATTATTTTGCTAACCTTAGTCCTCTTTTATTTTTATTTCAATTTGAGTAAAAATGTTGGAAAATATAAATATTTATTACTTCCATACATGTTTTGGTTATGTATTGCAACATCTCTAAACTTCTACGTTTTGGTAAATAATTAGCATGAAAATTTATACCCTACACAAAAAACAACTACTTCCAATTGGCTTGGACAAAGCATGGGAATTTTTATCAAATCCTAGAAATTTAAAAATCATTACTCCTGAATCTATGAGTTTTGACATCATTTCAGGAGCCGAAAAACCAATGTTTGCAGGACAGATAATTCAATATTTGGTGACTCCAATTTTTGGAATCAAAACAAAGTGGGTTTCTGAAATTACGCAACTAAAACCCAAAGAGTATTTTGTTGATATTCAATTATATGGACCTTATGCTTTGTGGCATCACAAACATTTTGTGCATGAAATTGAAGGTGGTGTTGAATTGGAAGATATTATTGATTATAAAGTTCCTTTAGGATTTTTAGGACAGCTTGTTCATCCGTTTTTAGTGAAACCAAAATTGGAAGAAATATTCAATTATAGACAAAAAAAACTCCTCGAATTATTTGGAGAATACCAAACAAATGACACAAAAAATTAATTTATTTTGGTTTCGTAGAGACTTGAGATTGGATGATAATGTGGGATTTTTTAACGCATTAAAATCTAAAAATCCTGTTTTACCTATCTTTATTTTTGATTCAGAAATTCTTGATAAACTCCCAAAAAATGATGCAAGAGTTTCATTTATTCATAAGACTTTACAAGAAATGCGCACTGAACTTGAAAAAGAATTTTCAAGCGGAATTGCAATTTTTCATGGAAAACCCATAGCTATTTTTGAAAAAATTTCTGAAAAATATAGTATTGAATCTGTTTTTACAAATCACGACTATGAACCCTATGCTACTAAACGAGATCAAGAAGTAGCAAATTTTCTTCAAGAAAAAAACATTGAATTTCACACTTTCAAAGACCAAGTAATTTTTGAACGAAACGAAAATGTCAAAAAAGATGGAACTCCTTATGTGGTTTACACGCCATTTATGAAAGCTTGGAAAGAAAAATTCAAAACTATTGAACTCACTATTTTCAAATCTGAAAAATTGTTGGCGAATTTGGTAAAAAATATTGATTTCCCAAATTTGACCCTTTCTGAAATTGGCTTTACAAGTTCTAAACAAAAAGTTTTGCCTTTTACAGTTTTACCAAAATTGATTCAAGAATACGAAGAAACACGTAATTTTCCCGAAAAAGATTCCACATCGCGTTTGGGACCTCATTTGAGATTTGGAACGGTTAGTATTCGAAAAATGATTCAAAAAGCGATTGCTGAAGAAAATGAAATTTTTTGGCAAGAATTGATTTGGCGGGAATTTTTTATGCAAATTTTATGGCATTTTCCTCATACAGTTTCTCAAAGTTTTAAACCAAAATACGACAGAATTTTGTGGAGAAATAATGAAGAAGAATTCAACTCTTGGTGTGAAGGCAAAACAGGATATCCTTTGGTTGATGCAGGAATGCGTCAATTAAACGAAACTGGGTTTATGCACAACAGAGTTAGAATGTTGGTAGGTAGTTTTTTATGCAAACATTTGTTGATTGATTGGAGATGGGGTGAAGCGTATTTTGCTGAAAAATTACATGATTATGAAATGGCAAGCAATGTTGGAAATTGGCAATGGGTTGCAGGCTCAGGAGTGGATGCGTCACCCTATTTCAGAATTTTTAATCCGACTTCACAAATTGAAAAATTTGATAAAAAACTGAATTATATAAAAAAATGGGTTCCTGATTTTCAAGAATTTACCTATCCAAAACCAATTGTTGAACACGCATTTGCAAGAGAACGTTGTTTGAAAATTTATAAAGAAGCAGTGAGTTAAACAAAATTTTCTAAATAAAATTATTCCAAATCAAGTTATAAAATTGTTTTTTTCTTGTAAATCTACTTTTTTTATCCTTAATTTGCGCATTCAAAAGCCGATGTAGCTCAGCTGGCTAGAGCAGCTGATTTGTAATCAGCAGGTCGTGGGTTCGAGTCCCTCTATCGGCTCAAAATAAAAGTCTCAAAACACATTTTGAGACTTTTATTTTTTAAATTATTATTTAATAATTCGGGATGTAGCGCAGTCTGGTAGCGTACACGGCTGGGGGTCGTGTGGTCGCAGGTTCAAATCCTGTCATCCCGACTTTTTTAAAAAATTACTTTTTTTTAAATCTAACTTTAATTTTTCATTCATATCAAAACTCAATGAAGTAACGTAAATTTATTTAGATTTTCGAAACATCAAACGATTAAATTTCTTACATTTGAAAGTAAACCAAAAACACTTTCTTCAAGTCAATTTTCATAATTTTTTTATGGAAAATTATTCATTAATCTGATTTAAAATGACTTTTAAAAATTTAGATATTGAGCAAATTTTAAATCTAAATCCTTTGCCTTCTTGGATTTATGATTTGAAAACGCAAAAAATACATCATGTAAATAGTGTTGCAATTGAACTTTACCAATATACAAAAAGCGAGTTTTTATCTTTATCAAACTCTGATTTACAGCATCCAGAAGAAAAAAATAATATTTTATTAGACCTTGAAAGTCAAAAACATGAGATTGGTAAAATTAATTTCGGTATTTTTTCTCATCAAAAAAAGTCAGGAGAATTAGTTCGAATTGAAATTAATGGTCAAAAGGTAAACTTTGATGATAAAGAATGTTTCCTGATTGTTGCAATTGACGTCACCGAAAAAGAAGCTCAAATAAAATCATTAAAGATTTTTGAAAAAAAATTGAATGTGATTTCAAGTATTGCAAAAGTTGGATATTGGAAACTAAATCTAAGCACAAATAAACTTTCATGGTCAGACGAAATCTATAAAATATTTGGAAAAAGCAAAGAAACATTTGAAGTTTCCTATGAAAATTTTTTGCTTACAATTTTTCCTGATGATTTGAAAAGTTTTGAAAAAAATCAAAAATTAGCACTTTTAGATAAAATTCCTTTAAATCATATTCATAGGATTATTGTGGACGGCAACAAAATTCGTTGGGTGCATGAAATTGGAAATCTATTAAGAGATGAATCAGGAAAACCTATTGAATTTGAGGGTACAGTTCAAGATATTACACAACATAAAGAAGAGGAAGAACGACTGAAATTGATGGAAAGTGTGGTAACAAACGCTACAGATTGTGTTTTGATTACGGAAGCTGAGCCATTTGATGAGCCTGGTCCAAAAATAATTTATGTAAACGATGCCTTTACCAAAATCACAGGTTATACTGCTGAAGAAGTTATAGGAAAAACACCAAGAATTTTGCAAGGACCAAAATCTAACAAAAAAGAGTTAGCAAGACTTGGGAAAGACATCAGAGAATGGAAAAGTTCAAATTTAACAATTGTAAATTATAAGAAAAATGGCGAAGAATTTTGGAATAATTTCTCATTAACACCCGTTGCAAACAGCAAAGGTTGGTTTACACATTGGATTTCTATAGAAAGAGACGTTACCGAACAAAAAAAACTGGAATTTGAAAAAGAACTTTTAAATAAGTTAAGCTATTGTTTTAATGAAGAGGAAGAATTAAAAGATGCTTCAAAAAAACTTTGCAAAGAAATTAGCGATTATGGAAACTTTGATTTGGTTGAAATTTGGTGTCCAAATTTGGAACAAAATTTAATTCAACTCATTGCCTCTCATGCAAAAGACGAATCGTTTTACGATGCTTTTGATGATGTAGATTCCCTTAAAAAAGGAATTGGAATGCCAGGAAATATTTGGGAAAAATCAATATCACTTTTGTGGGATGAGAGAGAAATAAACGATTTTTCCGTCAGAAAAGAAGGCGCAAAAAATACGGGATTAAAATCAATATTGGGTTTACCACTCGAATTTAAAAATGAAATTGTGGGTGTGATGCTAATTGGAACTTCAAAAAAAGGTTCTTTAATAAATTATCACCTAAAAACCACACAAAAATTAGAAAAATTTATTGCTTCTGAAATCTATAGAAAAATATTAGAAAAAGATTTAAAACAGGTTTACAATACCATCCCAGATATACTTTGCGTGATGGATTTTAGCGGTCGTTTTTTTAAAATAAACGAGGCTGGTTGTGATTTATTAGGATTTTCATTGGATGAAATTAAATATGAATCTTTACAAAAATTTATACATCCTGAAGACCAAGAAAAAGTAGCAAATGAGTTAAAAAAATTAGGAGAAGGAAAAATTAATTATCAATTCGAAAGTAGATTTATCACAAAAAATGAAAAAATTATATGGTTAAATTGGCATTGCACTTCGGATTTGAAAGACAAACTGATTTTCTCGGCAGCAAAAGATGTCACAGAAGAAAAAAAATTAAAAGAATTAAATAGAAGTACGAGCGTTTTATCAAAAATTGGTTTTTGGGAAATAGATTTAGAAAATTCCAAACTTTATTGGTCTGATCTTGTATATGAATTGCACGAAACTGATCCTGAGAATTTTATCCCAAATTTGGAAAACGGTATTAATTTATACAGAGAAGATTTCAGACAAATGGTTAGAGAAAAAATCGCGCATGCCATTGAAACTGGGGAGGGTTATGATTTTGAAGCAATAAAAATTACAAAAAAATTAAACGAAAGATGGTTTCGTTCAATAGCAAATGTTGAACAATTGAATGGCGTTACCAAGAGAATTTATGGTAGTTTTCAGGATATTCATGATAGAAAAGAATATGAGCTCAGATTGGCATCTTTCACCAACAATCTTCCTGGTGTGGCATTTCAATACATCGTTCATCCTGATGGTAAAGATTCAATCATCAATGTTACAAAAGGTGCAACAAAAGTATGGGGCTTGAAACCTGATGAAGTTGTTAAAAATAGTAATTTGATTTGGGATCAAATACTGCAGGGAGGTGATTATGATAAATTAAAACAAAGTATCAAAGAATCTATCCAAAATAAATCAGACTGGTCATTTCGTTGGAGTCATGTGTTGCCAAATGGAGAGTTAAGAGTAAATGCGGGTTATGGAACACCAAAGTTTTTAATTGATGGAACCGTGATTTACAATTCACTTATTTTGGATGTTACTAAAGAAACAAAAACTGAAGAATTATTGCAGCAAACTTCTGAATTGGCAAAAATTGGAAGTTGGGAATTAGACCTCGTTAGTGACACAGAGTTCAACATGTATTGGTCGTTAATGACAAAAAAAATTATTGAAGTTGATGATGATTATGACCCTATAAAAACCGCTGGTGTAGAATTTATATCAAAGCAAAGTCTTGAAGAAATAAAAAAAGCGTTAAAAGAATTGTTTGAAATTGGGACTGAATTTGACAAAGAGTTATTAATTATCACCCCAACAGGAAAAGAAAAATGGCTGAGATCTATTGGAAAAAGTGAACGTAGAAATGGGAAATGCAGAAAAATATTTGGAAGTGTTCAAGATATTCATATTCAAAAAGTCAATGAAATAGCACTTCAAAAAAGTTTAAAAACACTCGAAGATTATAAATTTGCTTTAGATCAATCTGCAAGCATCACCATTGCTGATGCAAACGGCTTTATCATATCTGTGAACGATCAATTCTGTAATCTTTCTAAATATTCAAAGGAAGAATTAATTGGGAATACTCATAAATTAATAAACTCAAAATACCATTCAAAAGCATTTTTTGCTGAATTGTGGGATACAATTACCGCAGGAAAAGTATGGCGAGGAGAAGTAAAAAATAGAGCAAAAGACGGGTCTTATTATTGGGCAGATATTACTGTTGTGCCTTTTTTAGATAAAAATAATAAACCATTTCAATATGTTGCAATTAGAATTGACATCACTTCAAAAAAATTGGCAAATGAAAAAGCAATAAAAATTTTAGAAGAAAAAAACGATATTTTAGAAAGTATTAGTGATGGTTTTTATGCCGTTGACAAACAATGGATTGTAACATATTGGAACAAAAAAGCAGAAGAAATCAACAATCTAAAAAGAGAAAATATTGTTGGAAAACATTTTTGGGAAATATTTAAAGATGCCCAAGACACCGATTTTTATAAAAATAATCAAATCGCAATGTTAACTGGTGTTTCTAAAAATTATGAAGAATATTATAATACGTTAGATAAATGGTTTGAAGTAACTGTGTATCCATCTGAAAGTGGATTATCTGCCTATTTTAAAGACATTACTCAAAAGAAAAAATCAGAAATTGAGTTGATTGAAGCCAATGAACGTTTTGAAAAAGTTGCTGAAGCAACTACTGACGCTATTTATGATTGGGGAATAATTAATGACACACATTATTGGGGAATTGGTTTTGAAACAATTTTAGGATATGATTTAAATAATGAAAATCCAGCTACACAATTATGGACAAATCAAATACACGAAGAGGATGTTGAAAGAGTTAAAAAATCGCTCTATAAATCTATAGATAATCCTAAAATTCTCAAATGGGCTGAGGAATATCGATTTATAAAAAAAGACGGGGCAACCGTTTTTGTAATTGATAAAGGTATTTTTATTAGAGATCACCAAGGAAAAGCCTTGAGAATGGTTGGTGCAATCACAGATTTAACCAAACAAAAAAACCAAGAACTAGAATTAAAAGCGCTCAATGAATCTTTAAAAAACTATACTTCTGAATTAGAGAGATCTAATAAAGAATTAGAACAATTTGCTTTTATCACTTCTCACGATTTGCAAGAACCTTTGAGAATGATCACAAGTTTTATGGATCAATTGAAACGAAAATATGAAAATCAATTAGACGAAAAAGCACTTTTATACATCAATTATGCTACTGATGGTGCTAAAAGAATGAAACAAATTATACTTGATTTACTTCAATATTCTCGTGCAAATAGACCAACAGAAGATTTAGAAAACGTAGATTTAAATGAAGTATTATCTAGCTTTAAAGAGCTAAGAAGACAAGTAATCGCTGAAAAATCAGTCATTATAAAATCTGACACTTTACCCATTTTAAATACTTATAAAGCTGTTTTTATACATATTTTTCATGGTTTGATTGATAATGCTATAAAATATTCAAAAGCAAATGTGCCACCAATCATTGACATTAAAGTCACTGAAAATGAATTTGATTGGGAATTTTCATTCTCTGACAACGGAATTGGAATTGACGCTCAGTTTTTTGACAAAATTTTTGTGCTTTTTCAAAGACTTCACAACAAAACTGAGTTTGATGGCACAGGTATTGGACTTTCAATCGTAAAAAGATCTGTAGAGTTTTTAGGAGGTAAAATTTGGTTGACTTCGAAAGTTGGTGAAGGAACCACTTTTTACTTTACAATAAAGAAATAAATAAATTAAAATGGAATATACATTTCCAGTTGTGGCGCTTGGAGCGTCTGCTGGAGGACTTGAACCTCTCGAAACTTTTTTCGAAAAAATCAATAATAACACCAAATATGCTTACGTGATTATTCAGCATCTTGCTCCAAATCACATCAGTTTAATGGATGAATTATTGTCAAGACACACAAACCTTCCTATTCAAAAAATTCAACATGGAATGCTGATTGAAAAAGGAAATATCTATTTAAATCCACCAAAAAAAATTGTTGAAATTAAAGATGGAAAATTTGTTTTAAGTGAAAAAGAAGATCGAAAATTGACGTTTCCAATTAGTGATTTTTTCATTTCATTGGCAGAACATCTTCAAGACAAGGCATGTGCAATTATTCTCTCAGGAACAGGAAGTGATGGGTCAAATGGAATAAAATTTATCAAAGAAAATAGTGGTTTGGTGTTGGTGCAAAATCCTGATCAAGCAAAATTTAATGGCATGCCAAATAGCGCCATCAATACTGGTGTTGTTGACAAAGTGTGTGAAGTTGAAAAAATGCACCAAGAAATTGAATCATTTTTTGATAATACAGCTATAATTTCTGAAAATAGTTCACATTTAAATTCGATCATCTCAAAAATTTTAAAAAGTGTTGACAATCAAATCAACGAAGATTTTACAGGTTATAAATACACTACTGTTTCTAGAAGAATCAGTAGAAGAATGAATGTTTTGGACTTTACAAAAATGGAAGATTATTACAATCATCTAAAAAATAATCCCATTGAAGCGCATCTTTTAGCCAAAGAATTTTTAATTGGTGTTACTCGTTTTTTTAGAGATGAAGAAGCTTTTATTGCGCTAAAACAACAAGTGATTCCCCAATTATTCAAAAATAATAGTGAAAGTAAAACGATTCGGGTTTGGATTCCTGCATGTTCAACTGGCGAAGAAGCTTACACCATTGCCATTTTAATCAAAGACCATTTAAGAGTTCATAAAGAACAATTTAATGTCAATATTTTTGCCACTGATTTAGATAAAGAAGCCATAAAATTGGCTGCAAATAGGATTTTTTCAAAAGAAATTAGCTCCGAAATTCCAATAGAATATTTAAATACTTATTTTATTGCTCAAAAAAACGGTTATTCGATTGCAAAAGAAATCAGAGAAATGATTGTTTTTTCGGTTCATAATGTGATTCAAGATCCACCTTTTAATAAAATTGATTTAATTAGTTGCAGAAATTTACTGATTTATTTGAATGACGCAACCCAACAACAATTGTTTAATTTGTTTCAATATTCTTTAAAAACAAATGGTTTTTTATTCTTAGGCCCAAGTGAAACTCTTGGCGTTTCAAGTGAGGATTTTATTGAAATCAATAAAAAGAGAAATATTTTTGTCAATAAAGAGAGTAAAAAATTTATTCAAAGACTCCGAAATTTCAAAAATAAACAGTCAAAACTTAATTTTCCAGAAAGCCTAATACCGTTTAAACTTCCTGTAAATGCGAATAAAAAAACTTTATTAAATGAAATTCAACATTCATTAATTCAAGAATATGTTCCTGATTCTTTGGTGATTGATGAACATTTTAATTTGCTGCATAGTGCAGGAAATGCACATAGATTGCTCACAATGCCTTCAGGAGAAATAAGTTCAAATATTTTAAGAATGCTTCCAGAAACGTTGTCAATTCCTTTAGAGGTTGTAGCAAATAAGGTTTTTGAAACTGGTAATTCATTAAAAATCAATAATATAAAAATTTCTGAGGATTTAAAAGTTTTTTTCAACTCTAAGGGTATTGTAAATATTAGTGTTCAAAAAAAGGAAATTTCTCAAGGAATAGATTTGTTGTTTATCACTTTTGAATCTGACAATACTGGAAATAAAGAAAATAATCATTTTGAAAACGTAAATGTAATTTCGGTTTCAAAAGAAAAAATTCACATTCTTGAAAGAGAACTAAGAATTAACAGAGAAACGCTACAAACCACTATAGAAGAATTGGAATCGAGCAATGAAGAATTGCAAGCAACCAATGAAGAATTGCAAAGTGCAAATGAAGAATTAGAGTCTGTAAATGAAGAATTATATACTGTAAATGCTGAATTTCAACAAAAAAATCATGAATTGGTAAAATCGAATGACGATTTAAACAATCTTATTTACAGTTCAGAGTTGGCGATTTTATTTTTAGACACAAACTTAAACATCAGAAAATTTACTCCAAAAATAAAAGATATTTTAGAATTGGTTTCTCATGATATTGGCAGAAATATTAGCCATTTTAGAGGAAAAATTCAGTTAGAAAATTTTTTAGAACACATGGAATCTGTTCTTAAATCATTGGTTACTTATGAATCAAAAATTGAAGATATTAAAGGAAGAGAGTATTTATTAAAAATATCTCCATTTAAATCTCAAAAAGATGAAGTTCAAGGTATTATAATGGTTTTTGTGGATTTAACTCAAGCAAATCGTCTAAAAAGAGCATTAGAAATTTCGGACAAAGCGCTTGAAGCACTTGAATCAAAACACGAAAATCAAGAAGAGATTTTTAAATTGATTACCAACAATTTGCACGACATGGTTTGCATTATCAATAAAAATGGAAATATTGAATATTGCAATCCATCAGGGGTTAATATTACTGGTTATCCTTTAAAAAAATTATACTATGTTAATTTGTTAGACTCGATTATTGATTCAAAATATAAAGAAATCGTTCATAAAGCTTTTGATAATATTCAAAAAAACCAAGAACCAGGATTGATAGAATTTGAACTTAAAAGGTTCAAAGGAAAAAAAAGATGGTTTGAAGCTATTATCAAACCGATTAATTTGCACAAATTATCAAATCAAAAATTCTTATTCATCATTTATGATATTCATCAACGAAAATTAAATGAGATAGAGCTTATAAAAAACTCGATGATTGCAGAGCAAACTAGCAGTGCAGTTGTGATTACCGATGTTAAAGGAGCCATCACTTATACAAACGATGCCTTTGAAAAAATGACAGGTTTTGCTGAAGAGGAAGTGCTTGGAAAAAAACCAGGAAGTTTTTTACAAGGTCCTGAAAGTGACCCTGAAGTTATAAAAGTGATGTCAAAATCAATCCAAGAAAGAAAAGAATTTAATGTTGATATTGTTAATTATAATAAGCTTAAAAATAAATACATTATCAATATAAAAGCGGAACCACTATATGATAAAAACAATAATTTTATTGGATTTTTCTCTATTCAGAATGACATCACACAACAACAAGAGAACATAAATAGGGTTCATAAACTGAATAGTATCATAAAAGAGCAATATGTAAAACTAGAAAACACAAATAAATCTTTAGAGGAATTTGCTTACATAGCTTCTCATGATTTAAAAGCTCCTGTTAGAAATATCAAAGGAATGCTCGAGATTATCAAGAAAAAAGGAGATGATTTAGACCCTAAAAAAAGAGAAGCGTATTTTGATATTATTCTTTCTGCATCTGATGAAATAAATCAAATGATCAATAATTTGCTTGAATATTCTCGTACAGGAATATCCACAGAAAAGTTGGATTTGGTAAATATTTCAGATATTCTTCAAGAAGTGATACAACAATTTGACCAAGATTTAGAAAAACTTGATGGTAAAATTATTTGTAATGTTAATATTAAAGAATTAGCCATCTATCCAATATTATTTAAAAGACTGATTACCAATTTAATAAGTAATTCTATTAAATATAGAAGTAAAAAAAAACCAATTATTACGATTTCTTGTAACATTGAAAAAGAAATTGTATTATTTTTGGTTTCTGACAATGGAATTGGAATACCGGAAAATCAATTTCAAAATATTTTTACTATTTTTAAATCGTTAAAGCAAAATAAAGATAGTAACGGAATAGGTTTATCTGTTTGCAAGAAAATTGTTGAATTGCATGGAGGTTCTATTTGGATAGAATCAAAAGTTGGCGAAGGAACAACCATTAAATTTGAAATTCCCTATAATCAAAAATTATGAATTCAAGAAAAACCCACATTTTATTAGTTGAGGACAATGAAGGAGATATTATTTTAACTCTTGATGCTTTCGAAGAAAGCAAACTTGGAAACGAAGTGAGTGTTGCCAGAAATGGAAAAGAAGCTTTAGAATTTTTGTTTCATAAAGGAAATTTTGTAAATGCAAAAAAACCAGATTTGGTTTTATTAGACATCAATCTTCCTTTTTTTAATGGAATTGAAATCTTAGAAAAAATAAAAACGAATGATGATTTAAAAAAAATCCCTGTGATTATGTTAACTACTTCTAACAGGCCAGAAGATATAAAAAACGCCTATAATAATCATTGTAATGGCTATATTGAAAAACCACTTGACATGGAGAAATTTTTATCTGTAATCCTAAAAATTGAAGAATTTTGGTTGCAAATAAATACTTTGGCTGTATAATAAAAATCACAAAGTCTGCAAAAACTCAGCAGTTATTGGCTTGCTGGTATATTTAAAAACCTTGTTGTACAACTTTGTTTTTAGAATGTGATTGTCGTCAATACTGCTAGAAACTACACAAATTTTACATTTTTCCTCAAACTTTAATTCTAGATTACTAAAAATCTCCATGAATTGAATACCATCCATTTTTGGCATATAAATGTCTAATAAAATCAAATCGGGCATGTTTTCTTCAATATCTTTATTTTTAATAAAATAATCAATAGCATCTTTACCGTTGTCAAATTCTATTACTTCTTCTGCGATGTTATTAGTATCAATCAAAACTTTCACAATATAATTGTCAATTTCATTGTCATCAATAATCATCATTTTTTTAAACTTATAGTCCATAGCTTTTGGTTTTAAGATGTATTATATATTTATAAATTTCACGAATTCTTCTTGTCTCCTTTTTGCAACAGGTAGTATGTGGCCGTTAGCAAGTTCGCAAAACAAACCGTTTTTTTTGACAATTTTTATAAGAAAATCAATGTTTATAATGTAAGAATGATGAATCCTAAAAAAATTATTTCCTAATTGAGGCACATATTCGCCCAAATTTTTACTAGACAATATTTTTGAATTTTGAATGGTATAAAACTCCGTATATTTTCCGTCAGCTTTACAGAAAACAATATCTTTCACTTTCAACAATTCAATTTTATCAACAGATGCAATTGATACATATTCAAAATTTTGATGAAGCGTATTGATGGTTTTAATTTTTCCAATAACATCGTTTTGATACACTGTTTCCATTTCAATAAATTTGATTATTTTATAAATGGATACAATTAATGAGTTTGTGTTGATGGGTTTTAGAATAAAATTGGTAGCATTTTGAATAAAAGCCTCATAAGCATCACATTTATTCTTTGATAAGTATAATAATTTTGGACGTCGAACATTGAGTTCGTTCAAAATCTTAGCATCAAAAGGCACATCATCAAAACCAACAATCAAAACATCAGGTTTGTGGAGATTCGTTAATTCGATAATATTTTTAAAATCTGAAACCAATTCAATGATTGAAAAAAGCACAGCATTGTCACTTTCAAATTCCCGAAGAAATCTGATGACATTTTCGTCATTTTCAACGATGATAGCTTTGAGAACGCGCACAGATTTACGGTATAATTTATTCTAAATATGTTCAAATATACACAATATTTTATTTAAATTTAAACTCTTTAAATGAAACTTACAGATGGATTTAGAAATTGAAAGAAAAAAATTATTGATAGAGTTTGATATTCTTGATACAAAAACAGAAGAAATGTTCGACAATATTACAGAAATTGCTTCTAAAATATGCGAAACACCTATTGCAATGATTACGCTTATTGACGACAAAAAACAATTTTTTAAATCAAAAATTGGTATTAATACTTATAGAACTTCAATAGAACATTCTTTTTGTAAAGTTGCCATTGAGAAATCAGATAAAATTTTCATTGTTGAAGACGCTACTATTGACGAGCGTTTTAAAAAAAATCCAATGGTTGTTGGTTCGCCAAATATTGTCTCATATTATGGCGTTCCATTAGTTTCAAAATCTGGAATAGCTTACGGAACGCTGTGTGTCTTTGATAATCAAATAAATACTCTTTCTGAAAATCAAATAGAAATTTTAATAAGATTAGCCAAAACAGTCGAAAATCTCATAAACCTACGATCAAAAAGTAAATTTTTGGATGCCTATCAATTAAAAATAGAGCGATATTCTAAAAATATGGAAGATTTCACTTACATGGCTGTTCATGATTTGAAAGCGCCATTAAGAGGCATTGACTCATTTGTGAAAATGTTGGAAAAAAAACACAAGGAAATTTGGGATGAAAAAGATGAAAAATACATTTCTTTCATTTTGCAAAGCACTACAAAAATGTTTAATCTTATTCAAGATTTATTGGAATATAGTAAGAGAACTACTGACAAAAGTAATTTTGAAGAGTTTGATTTAAAAGCACTAATTGACGATATTTTTGACAACACAACTTTTGAAATAAAACATAAAAACCCAATTTTAACTTGCCAAGAAATGCCAATACTTTTTTCCTCAAAAATTGCGTTCACAGTTATTTTTAATAATTTGATTAATAATGGACTCAAATATCAACCTGATAATCAAATTCCTAAGATTGACATCAAAAGTATTAAAGATGAAATGAATTGGATTTTTACCATTTCTGACAACGGTATTGGAATTGAATCTGACTATTTTGATGAAATCTTTAAGCCATTGACAAGACTTCATGGCAATTCAAAATACGAAGGAACTGGTTTGGGACTCGCAATTTGCAAAAAAATAATCGAAGATTTAAATGGGCATATAACTGTTGATTCGGTTTTAGGCGAAGGCACAACTTTTACTTTAAAAATTCCTAAAAATTAGAGTCATTTTTTTTAAAAAATAGTTTTACAAAGAAAAAAAACACTTATACTGATTTTTTTACCACTTATTTTAAATACTTCTCGATTGTTTAGTGGCGGCTGTTTTATTATTTTAAGAAGAATAATACACGTAAATTTAACCTATAATTCAAAACAAATAGACAACTATCTTCGAAAATATTCCAATATTTTATACCCCAAAACACTGAAAATCCTCATGAATTAATCCCCCAAATTCTTGAGGTTTTTTTTTGATGTCTCCCTGCAAATAATAATCTTTAAAAAAAATTTTGGGGATATCTTTTTTACCAATTTACTCTAAAAACCATGTTTGGAACCATTCCAATCGAATAGTGATCTCTCACAATAATTGGATCATTGACAATATTATTTCCAATATATTCTTTAGAAATTAGATTGGTTTGATTTAAAATATTTCTCAATGAAAGACCTATTTTTCCTGAAATATTTAATTTTTTAGAAAACGAAAAATTATATAACGTTGACAAATCTAAGCGTTGATAGTTGGGCAATCTTTCAGTGTTTATTTCTTCATAGTTTAGTTGATCATCAGAACCATCTGAAATTAGTTTTGTAAATGGTTTTCCTGTATGCCATTTATATCCCAAAGAAACTTGAAAATTATCAGTTTTATAAGCAATAGAAGTTGACAAGGCATGTTTTATTTGGTTGCTTGACGGAAAAAATTCACCCTCGTTTATTTCCTCAAACTGTTTTTGAATATCAATAAAAGAGTAACTAACCCAAGTGCTTATTTTTTTAAAGGTTTTTTTTAAATATACGTCAGTTCCTAAAATTTTTTCTTTACCGATATTAAAACGCTGAGGTTTTTCACTGAAAAAACCCAAAGTCAACGCATTAATTCCTGAGGTTTTTTTTGTGTAAGTATCAACGTCAAAAACCCATCCATTGTTTTGGTATAAAAAACCAGCCGAAAACTGATTGGCTTTAATGATGGGCGTTCCCTCGTTATTGGCAAGTTTCCATAGTTTATTTTCGAGGCTCAAATCACTTAAAATAGTTTCATTAATTTGACTAATGATTTGATTTTTTATTTCGCCAGAAAATTGCAATATCAAATGGTCATTGATTTCTTTGGTGATAAAAACTCTTGGCTCTAATCTAAATTTATTGATGTTATCGTGATAAGTTGATCTGACTCCAACATCAAAATTGATGAAACGATTGCTTCTATTTGCATAATTTAAAAAAAACGAATGCGAATTTATTTTAGAGTTATCTTGGTCTAAGATATATTCCAAAACTTTAGTTTCATCAAAAACATAGTTCACTTTTTTTGAAAAGAATTGATATCCTAAATTAAAAGAATCATTATTATTCAAATCAATCAAAAACTCGGTTGTAAAATTAGAATCCATTATTTTATTTTCTTTTTCAAACTTTGAGTTTTCAACCTCATTTGTTTTTTCAATAAAATGATATTCCAGTTCATATTCTGAAAGAGAAAATTTAGATTTTTGAGTGATTTTTTTATTCCAATTTTTTTCCCAATTAAAACTATACCCATTGTTTCTTATATCTAAAAGATCAATGTAGTCTTTTTCCGTCTCCAAATCTTTAAAAGTATGTTCTAAAAAATTATCAATATGTATCAAACTGAAAGAAAAACGATTGTTTTGGTTCAAAATATAATTCCATTTTATGGTATAATCTTTAAAATGAAATGTTTCCTCGGAAAAGCTATTATCCTGAATAGTAGTGTTTTGAAAAACTTTATTCTCTAATTTTTGGACGGTTTGGGTTTCATAAATGTCTTTATAAGATCTTCTAAAAGAAGCAATAATGCTCATTTTATCCTTAATAACAGGAATTTCAAAAAAAGCGTCAGCACTAATTCCGTTGAAACCAAAACCATAATTTGCTTTTTCTTCAATCTTATTATTGGTTGAAATATCAATAACACTTGAAATTCTGTCTCCAAATCTTGGATTAAATCCTTTATTATGAAAAGTAACTTTTTTAGTAATATTTGGATTAAAAGGAGAAATCATGCCAAAAAAATGACCTGTGTGATAAATCGTGATATCATCCCAAAGAATGTGATTTTGATCAACATCTCCTCCTCTAACGTTCAATCCTGTAGCAGTTTCATCAGGGCTTATAACTCCCGGTAGTTCTTGAATACTTTCTAAAACATCAGCTTCTGTGATGCCCGGAAGAATATCAAGTTTTTTTGGATTGATAATAAAAGTTCCGTTTTTATTTTTAGCAATTCCTCTTGTTAAATAGCTTTTTAAAACAACTTCTGATAATTTATAAATTGGATCTTGCTTTTTTTCTTGTTTCGTTAGCACAATATAATCGTTATTGATAAACCTAAATTTTAAATTTAATTTAGTTGACAATTCGAAAAGTAATTCTTCTAGTGTTGCTTCTTTTGATTTTAGAGAGAAGAATTTTCCTTCTAAAGATTCATCTGCATAAGAAATTGTAATCCCAAAATGAGTCTCAATTATTTTTAAAACTTCACTAGCGGGAGTGTTTTTAAAATCAACATCTACTGTTTTTTCTTGTGAGAAAGTGGTCGAAGAAAAAAAAAATAAAGCTATGATTATGAACCTCATCTAAAAAATTATTTGCTTAAAATAATTTTATTTCCATTAATTTCATAAACAACATTTACCGCTTCAAAAACGGATGCCAAAGCGAGTTCTAAATTTTTATTATCAAAACTTCCTGTAAAAAGTATTGAAGTATCAATTTTTGAAGCATCAAAATCTTTGTTAAATTGATTGTGCAATGAAACAATTACCTCTTTCAAAGGCACACTTTTAAAACTTGTTTGACCTGTTGTCCAATAAGGAGAAACAGGCAAATCATTCAAATTATTTTGAGTAATTTTTCCTTGATTATTTCTTACAGATTGATTTGAAGTAATTACAAACTCTTGATGATTCGTTTTTACCCAAACTTTTCCCTGAAAACAAACTACTTCAAAAAAGTTTTTAGAAGCATAAACATTAAATTGAGTTCCTAAAACAGTGACATCACCAACAGCAGTTTTCACAGTAAATGTGCTTCCTTTTTGAACCTTAAAAAAAGCTTCTCCAGTAAGAGAAACGTTTCTGTTTTTTTTCCAATCACTTTCATTAAAGCTAATTGAGGAATTGGCATTTAAAATCACCTCGGAATTGTCTAACAATGTGGCTATTTTTTGTTCCCCAAAATTAGATTGAAATGTAATATCTGATGGCACTAAAAAATTATTGATACTGAAAAATAATAGTAAAGATGCTGCAACTGCAATGGCAATTTTCGCAAATAAAGGTATTACTCTTGATGATTTTTTTTGTTTAGATTTCCGTTGTATTGTAGTTTTTATGCTTGCAAATGTTTCGTCCATTGGTTGTTCTAATTTTTCATAAACCTCAATACCTGCTCTGATTTTTAAAAAAGCAACATAGTCTTCTTTAGAAACAATTTCTTTTAAATCAGCGTCTGAAAGCTCACCTTCAAACCATTGTGCTAAAAAAATATCATTTGAATTTTGTGTAGTTTTCATTTCGATAGTGTATGCTTTTAATACTTTACAATTATTAATTAAAAAACCCTACTTATTTTTTAAATATTTCCAATTTTTTCTCTCATTACCAATAAGGCTTCGTGCATTCTTTTTTCAACAGCTTTTTGTGAAATTTCCAGTTTTTCTGCAATTTCTTTGTATTTCATTTTTTCAATTCTATTCATTAAAAAAACATCTCGTTGTTTTTCTGATAAATCAGCAATGGCTTTTTCGAGTTTAATTAAAAACTCTTCTGATAGCATTAAAAACTCTGGAGATTCTATAGAAGTTTCATCAACTTTTATTTTTTGATGATTTTGAACTACCTTATTATGTTTCATAATATTTAGAAACAAATTGTTAGAAATTGTATATAAGTAGCTTTTTACAGTGTCAAAAACCACCTTGTCACAATCTTCCCAGATTTTCACAAAAGCATCTTGAATTATATCTTCTGCTAAATCTTCATCCCTAGTTTTAGAATAAATAAATCTTTTTAGATTTTTAGCATGCGTTCTAAAAACGGTTTCAAAAACCTGATCATTACAGATGTTTTTTGAATTGTGGTTCATTATGAAAATATATCTTATAATAACCAAAGGTAAAAAAAAATAATCCTTGGTAGGGTTTTTTAAAATGTTATTGTATTAGATATGAGTGTTCGAAAATCGAAACTCTTAAACACTAAAAATAACAAATTAAATTTCAACAAAATGAAAACTTTAAAAATCAACTTTTTTTCTTTATTAATTTTATTAGGAATGTTCTCTTGTAGTCAAAATCAAGATGAAATTTTAGATCCAACAGAAACTGCAAATTTAGAAAAAAGTATAACAGCAAAAATCGTTGCAGAAAATGTGCAAACTCACGTAAAATCTGACGGAACATTCAACAATCCTACAAATCCTGAAAGCAGTATTAAATTTGATTTTGGTTTTAACTTTGTGTATCCAATAACTTTAAATTACAATAACGGAACTCAAGTTCTTGTAAATGGGATTACAGATTTAGCTAAAGTAGTTTCAACCATCACTTCAACAAATTATATAGAAGGAATTGTTTTTCCTTTTACAGTGATTACAAATGACACTATTCAAAAAACTATCACAAATGAATCTGAATTTGAAGCCTTGATTGAAAGTCACGATACTGATCATGATACAATCCCAAATTATACTGATACTGATGATGATAATGATGGTGCTTTAGATACGGCAGAGGATGCAAACAACGATGGTGACTCAACCAATGATGATGCTGATCATGATGGAGATGCAAACTATCAAGATAATGATTCTGACAATGATGGTGTAAACGACCAAAATGAGGATAATGATGGTGATGGAAATTTTACAAATGACGATTCAGATAATGATGGCACACCAGATTATAATGACACTGATTCAGACAATGATGGAACTGATGACGGAACTGATACTGATGATGACAATAATGGAACAAGTGATAATAATGAAGATCACAGCAATGGAAGCGATAATGACAATGATAATAATGATAATGACAACAATGACAATGACGGAAATGACTAATAATTTAAAAAACAATCAAAAATCCAAAAAATAAGTTCTTTAATTATTTTGAGTTAGTTGAAAATCTCCTTGATAAAACAAGGGGATTTTTTAAAGTTTTAAAATCTTATAAAATGAAAAAAATATTTATCACAGCCCTATTAATATGCGCTTTCAATACAACAATCAACGCACAAGAATGGTTTAATAATTTAGAAGATGCAAAAATAAGAGCAACCAAAGAAAACAAAAATATTGTTGTTGTTTTTCAAGGTTCAGATTGGTGTACGCCATGTATTAAATTAGATAGAGAAATATGGAGCAATTATTCTTTTAAACAATTGGCAGAGAACCATTTCGTAATGGTTAAAGCAGATTTTCCAAAAAAGAAAGCAAATAGACCCTCAAAAGAACAAGAAATGAAAAATAATTATTTAGCTGAAAAATTTAATTCAAACGGTTTTTTTCCTTATGTAGTAATCATAAAACCAAATGAAAAAATCCTTGGAAGCATGGGATACGAAAAAACTTCTCCTGAAATGTATTTCAAAAAAATGACTTCATTTGAAAAATAATATTTTTTGCTCAATTGTTTTTTTAATAAATTCAATAGCAGTTTTCAGCCAAAATGTAGTTCACGAAACCATGACGCTCATGGGAAGCAGGTTTGACATTACAGTGGTTTCATCAACTAAACTTGAAGGTGAATCATATATCAAAACTGCTGTTTATGAGATTAAAAGAATTGAAAATTTAATTTCGTCTTGGGATTCAAAATCCCAAACTTCCCAAATTATAAGAAATGCAGGCATTAAACCTGTGAAAGTTGATAATGAACTTTTTCAATTGATTAAAAGAAGTATTAATATTTCAAAATTAACCAATGGCGCTTTTGATATTAGCTACGCCTCAATGGATAAAGTGTGGCTTTTTAATGAAAAAATGACTCAAATGCCGTCAGAGGAAGAAATAAAAAAATCTGTTTCGAAAGTAGGGTATGAAAATATTATTCTCAACGAAAAAGACACCACTGTTTTTCTAAAACAAGAAGGAATGAAAATTGGTTTTGGTGCTATTGGGAAAGGATATGCAGCTGACAAAGCTAAAGGTTTATTAATGTCTAAAGGAGTTACAGCAGGAATTATAAATGCCTCCGGTGATTTGGCAACATGGGGAAAACAACCTGATGGAAAAGATTGGATGGTAGGAATTGTAAATCCGCTAAATAAATCTCATATTTTTTCTTGGATGCCAGTTTATGATAGTTCAGTGGTTACTTCAGGAAATTATGAAAAATATGTGAAATTTAATGACAAAATTTATACCCACATTATCAATCCAAAAACAGGATATCCAGCAACAGGAATTTTAAGCGTAACTATTTTTACAAAATTCGCTGAATTGGCAGATGCGCTTGCAACCTCGGTTTTTGTGATGGGAAAAGAAACAGGTTTGGATTTTATAAATCAATTAGAAGGAGTCGAATGTATAATTATTGATGAAAACAACACTATTATCACTTCTAAAAATATCAAATTAAACCCAATTAAAAATGATTAAAAAAGTATTTTATCTCGCAATTACTTCCATTTTTTTTAGCTCTTGTGTAGCTGTAAAAGAGTATGAAAAAATAAATATCAATGATCCTGATATGGCTCTTTCTCAAAAAAAATTAAACCGTTTTGAAACTTCATATCAAGTTTACAGAGAGGGTGCTTCTGGCGCAAATGGTGGAAAATCAGGTGGAGGTTGTGGCTGTAATTAAAATTTATCAAATGAAAATAGTTATTATTTTAATTTGCCTTTTCTGCTTTGGAACTACTTTTTCTCAAAAAGATTCCACTAATGTTTTCAAAAAAAAGGTATTAGAAACAGCTGAAATTAATTTTTTGACTAGTTATTATGGTCAAAATGGAAAAAATGCCTCAGTAACTGGCGGAATTGGAACTGAAAAATTATCCGATTTCACCTCTACAATAGTGGTAAGCATTCCTATAAACGCTGACGATGTGTTGACTATTGATGCTGGTATTTCTGCTTATACTTCTGCTTCTTCTAGTAATGGAAATCCGTTTGATATTTCTGGAGCTTCTAGAAATGGTGATGATGATGATGATGATGATGATAAAACGTATAAAAAAGCTGCACAAGTGATTGGAAGTCCTTGGATTGCTTCTTCTGGAGCTTCAAAATCGGATGTTTGGAAAACTGTAACTGCTGATTATTCTCATAGTTCTAAAAGTAGAAATACTATTTTGAGTGTAGATGTCTCAATTGCAAATGAATATGATTATAATTCATTTGGCTTTGGAGGTGGATTCATTCAACAATTCAATGAAAAAAATTCAACAGTTAGCTTAAGTGGAAAAGTATATTTAGATACTTGGAATCCTATATATCCAACAGAAATTAAATCATTTGTTGAAGAAAATGGGAATTTAAATCAAGGATTTTTTAATGGAGTTACCATTTTAGACCAATTAGGAAATCAATCTTCAAGATGGAAACCAGCAAAAGGTTTTGAATTGATTGACATCAAAACCCGAAATTCCTATTCAGTATCATTTAGTTTTTCTCAAATTCTGACAAAAAATGCACAAATTTCTATTTTTACTGATATTGTAAAACAACAAGGTTGGCTCGCAAATCCTTTGCAAAGAGTTTATTTTGGTGATATTAGCAATTATTTTATTGGAAATGCTTCTAGTATTTCAAAATATACTTCCACAAATAATACTGATGTTTTTCAATTGGCTGATGATATTGAACGTTTACCAACGAATAGAACAAAAATTCCTATTGGGGTAAGTCTTAATTATTATATCAACGAAATTTTTACAGTTCGAACTTATTATCGTTATTATTTTGATGATTGGGGAATACAATCTAATACAGCAAGCATCGAAATTCCTATAAAAATTTTAGAAACTTTCACATTCTATCCATCATTTAGATATTATGATCAAACTGCTGCTGATTATTTTGCACCTTATGAAAAGCATCTTTCAACAGAAAAATACTATACTTCTGATTATGATTTGTCTAAATTTAAATCGATGCAATATGGTTTTGGAATTACGTATACTGATATTTTTAGCAAATCACACGTATTTAATTTTGGTTTAAATACAATAGACTTTAAATACACAAATTATAAACGCGATTCAGGATTTAATGCAGGTTACGTTGCTGTCGGACTCAAATTTTTAATGGATTGATAAATTAATTTTCAATAAATAGTTTCAGAAATATTTTTTCTAAAACACAACAAAAAAGCAGTTTTTTGCTTTTTATTGGGGGTTGAATAGCTTGGGCAATTGCTCAGGCTATTCTTTTTTCGTTCAATAAAAACAGTTTTTTAATATTTATTAAATCAACAAAATTTTAATTAACTTGCATAGTCTGTAAAAAGAAAGAGAAAAAAATAATTTTTCTTAATTTTATAGTCGAAAAAATCATTTATATCAAAAATTCATGGCAAAAAAGGGTATTCAAAATCGCTTAGAAGATGCAATCAACAATTCTTTTGAGCAAATTTCTGGTCAAGATGCAACTTTTTTATATGCAGAATCTCCCTCAAGTCCAATGCACATTGCGACTTTAGTTATTGTTGAAGGTTCTTTAAAATTCGAGGATTTTAAGGCGGTTGTTGCTTCTAAATTACATTTAATCCCAAAATTTCGAAAGAGACTTTTGAATGTTCCCATGAATTTAGATTATCCTTATTGGGTTGATGATCCAAATTTTGATATTGATTTGCACATCAATAGAGTTCGACTTCCTGAACCCGCAAATTGGAAAACTTTGCGCGAAATGACCTCTTCAATTTTTAGTAATCCCTTGGATTTACGCAGACCTTTGTGGTCCATTGATTTTATTGAAGGTTTGGATGATGTTTCTCAGGTGCCAAAAGGTTCAGTCGCAATTATCTCAAAAGTGCATCATGTGATGGTTGATGGTGCATCTGGAGTTGAAATTATGGGAATTTTATTTGATAAATCTATCCAAGAAAAAGACCTCGAAATCCCAAAACCAAAACCTTTTGAGCCAGAACCTTTGCCTGATGAAATGACGCTGCTTCTAAAAAGTTCTTACGGATTTTTTAAAAATCCGTTCAAAATTCCAAAATTAGCTAGCGAAACTGCTCTTTATTTTTTGAAAGGAGAAATTAACATGCGATTTAATAATAAAAAGTATACTTCTAAAAACAATTTTTCAACACCAAATACAATTTTCAACAAAAATGTATCACCAAGAAGAACTTGGGGAACTGCAATTTTGTCATTTGAACGTATCAATTCGCTCAGAAAAATCGCAGGCGTCACTGTAAATGATTTAATATTAACGATTTGTGCTGGCGGAATTCGTAGATATTTAGAAGAAAGAGACAAACTTCCATCTCAGCCTTTGGTGGCAAATGTTCCAATTTCTATTCGTGGAAAAGATGAAAATAAACAAATGAACAATCAGATTTCCAATATGTTAATTAAAATTGCAACTCACCTCAAAGATCCAATTGAAAGATTGGAATACATTCATGAACAAACCAATTTAGGTAAAAATAAACACAAAGCCGTTGGTGCAAAAACCCTGTCAAAAATTTCTGAAGCAGTTCCTTTTGGTTTAGCAAACTTGGCAGCGACTTTGTATAGCAAATACAATATCAAAGAGTTTCATAAACCACCATTTAACGTTACAATTACCAATGTTCCTGGACCACAAAACCCATTGTATTTAAGAGGTCAAAAAATACTCTCAATCTTCGGATTAACGCCAGTTTTAGATGGATTTGGGTTGATTATTGCTGCATTTAGTTACAATGGTTTGGTATCAATAACAACAACTTCTGATGCGAAAACAATGCCTGATGCCGATAAATTTTCGAGATATATTAGAGAAGCAGCCAACGAATTGGAAACTGTGGTTTTAGAAAGAGGGAAAGTGACAGAAAAGCAAAAAGTGATTACACTAAAAAGCAATCCTTTTCTGAACAAATTCAAAAAGTTTTTAATTGAAAATAGTGGTGCTCGTAACCAACTAAAAGGATGTATTGATTTTCAAATCACTACCGAAAAAACAATTTTTCCTACACAATTTGAAATTTCAGAATCGGCTGTTGTAATCAAAAAAACAACCTCAGAAAATCCTTTTATTACTGTTGAAATTGAAGATTTGGTTTTAAGTAATCTTTACAGAAAAAAATTATTATTAAAAGAAGTACTTATTCAAGAACGTATTAAAATTTCAGGAACTACTAAAAACAAAGAGAAATTCTCAGAAATATTAACTGCTTTTTTCAATCAAAATTAAATGAATTTTAGCACTGATACTTTCAAAACTCCTGACAAGCAAACTATTTTTTATTATAAATGGTTTGCAAATAAAAACATGCCTTTGAGAGGCGTTGTTCAAATTTCACACGGCGTTGGAGAACATGCTGGAAGGTATCATTCAATTGCTCAAGTGCTTCAAAATGAAGGTTATGAAGTATATGCGAATGACCATCGAATTCATGGAAAATCAGTAAGAAATGAAGATTTTTTGGGATATTATGATGGAGAAGATTATTTTTCGGATGCACTAAATGACATGCGTCAATTATCAGAAATCATCAAAAAAGAACATCCATCAAAAAAAATCATTTTATTTGGTCATAGTATGGGTTCTTTTTTAAGCAGGGCTTATGCATCAAAATATGGTGGAGATTTAGAAGCTTTAATACTCTCAGGAACTGCCAGTTTTATGAAAGGTTTGGGTGGATTCGGAATTTTTAGTGCAAAATTATTGAGTAAAATTAATGGAAAGCATAGAAGCAATGAAATGCTAAAAAATATCTTTTTTTCTAATTTTAATAAACATTTCAAACCCAACAGAACCCAAAGTGATTGGCTAAGTTCTGATGAAAATCAGGTTGATTTGTTCGAAGCTGATCCTTTGCGGATTGAGGATTTTTCATTGAGTATTTATGTAGATATTCTCACTGCTAGTAAAAAAGTAAACGAAGAAATTATTTTTAAAAACACACCCAAAGAGTTACCTATTTATGTTTTTTCAGGTGGTCAAGATCCTGTTGGAGAAATGGGAAAAGGTGTGAAAAAAGTGGCTGAAAATTTCAAAAAAGCTGGAATTCAAAACCTTACTTTAAAAATTTATGAATTTGGAAGACATGAAATGCTGAATGAAATCAATAAAACTGAAGTTGAAAATGACCTATTAACCTGGTTGCATCAACAAACAAAAGCCCAAAAATAACAAATGGAAAGTATTAAAATTGTTTATTCCGCTTTTACAAAATTTGCAATTGCCATTGCAGTTTCACAAGGTGCTACTTTAACCGAAGCTAAAAAAATAGTACTTACTAGTTTTCAAAATCACCCTCAAAAAAAACAACTGATTGAAATCATAAAAAACACCTCTTTAGGAAAAAAAAATCTGAATATTTTAAGTCAAGAGTGTATTTCAATTTGTGAAGATTTTGGCCCTGACAGAGATTATATTACCCTTGTTTTAATATTAGAAAATATCTACAAAGATGAAATTTTCAATGAAATTGAAAAAGACACAATCTCCAATATCATTCTAAAATTCAGAAATGAGATTGAGCGCATCAATGCAACCATCCCTCCTCCTCCACTTTTTAATGTTTTGTTAGAATCTCGTTCTTTGGTTGAATGGACATCCATGATAGGTTTGTATCATTTGATTCCAAGATATAAAAGTAATTTGGAAAAACCAGTGTTGCTAATGCCTCCCTACTTGGGAAATGATTATTCAACAACTTTTGTAAGAAAATACCTAAGATCCGCAGGTTTTAAAACCTACAAATGGGATTTGGGAATCAATATGATCAATTCAAAATCACTCCCAAAATTGATTGAAAAATTGGATGAAATTTATGAAAAACACCAAGAAAAAGTGAGTTTGGTTGGCTGGAGTGGTGGAGGTATTTTCGCCAAAATAATCGCAAACAGGCATCCTGAAAAAGTTGCTCAACTTATTACAATTGGTTCTCCAGTTTGGGGTTTGAAAGACATGCAAACTCCAGTAATCAGAACTTTAGAGTTTTTAAGAGGTAAAAAATTACGTGAACGAAATGAGAAATTCATCAAAGAATTAGAACAAATTCCACAAATTCCAATCACTTGTATTTACACAAAAACAGATGGATTAGTGCCTTGGAAACATTGCTTAGAAGCAGAAACTTTTAGAAATGATATTAAAAATGTTGAAGTTTTTGGAAGTCATACAGGAATGGGAGCCAATGCAACTGTGCTTTTAACGGTCGCAAAAACCTTACACGAAAACATCGAAAAAGAGCATCAAAAAACAGTTCTTTCAAAAATGGAAAGCTTGTTTTACCCTGATTTTTGGAAACAAAAAGGAATCTCAAAATTTACCAACATTTTTTTTAGTTGAGTATGGAACATAATTTAGAAAATTGTATTAATCATCCAAAATTTCAGGACGAATTGGCTAAAATAGCCGAAGAATTGGAACTTGATTTGACAGAAGTTCAAAAAAAAGGAATAGCATGTATGCAAGAACTTTTTTCTGAACAACATCCAATTGCGAACATGCTTTCTATCAAAGGTTTTCAATTGATGATGTCAAAAGCTTACAATAACAATATTGATATTGATGCAAAACAAATCAAAGATTTAATGAAAATCATGCGTCAAAACTCAGTAGCATTTATTTTGACACACAAAACATATCTAGATACTGTTGTTTTGGTAAACACTTTAGTACGATACGGAATGCCCATTCCGTATTCATTTGGAGGAATCAATTTGGCTTTTCCGGGTTTTAAACAATTGGCAAAAAAATCAGGTATTATTTTCATCAGAAGAAGTTTTAAAGATGATCTAATTTATAAAGCTGCCTTAAGACACTACATTTCTTGCTTGATTGAAAATGGTGATCACTTAACTTGGAATATCGAAGGAACTCGATCCAGAACCGGAAAAATCGTATATCCGCAAATGGGAATTTTGAAATATATTATGGAAGCTGAACAAGAAAGCACCAGAAAAATTAAATACATTCCTGTGTCAATTGTGTATGATTTGATTCCTGATGTGAAAGAAATGACCGAAGAAGGAAAAGGGAAAGAAAAAAAATCAGAGGATATTGCCACTTTTTTCAGTTATATAAAAAAATTAGGCAACGAATTTGGAAAGGCTGCTATTAGATTTGGAGAGCCTGTTGATGCTAGCGAACATCGAAATGCAATGATTCCTGATTTTGAAGAAGATAGTTATGCTCATCAAAATACTTTGCCACGTTTCGCTTTTGAGCTGATTCACGAAGCAAATATGATTACACCAGTGACGACAGTTTCGCTAGTTTGCAATATTTTATTGAACAATTTTGCGCTAACTAAAAGAGAAATTGAATTCAATGTCATCAAATTGATGAATTATATTGAACAACGCAAAAAAGATGTCTTGATTGAACGCGGAAAAAGCATCAGTGCTGCCGTTCAAAAAGCCCTGAATTTGCTTAAAAGTGCCGGAATTATTCAAAAAAACAAAGCAGGTTTTAAAACCCAATACAACTTAAATTCCGAAGAATTTTTATCAGCAACCTATTATGCAAATATGGCCGCAGCACATTTGTATCATAGAGCGTTTATTGAAATTGCATTAGTAAAAATTAAAGATATTGAAGCGTCTGAAAGAATTGTTTCGTTTTGGGAAGAAATCATGAATCTAAGAAATTTGTTCAAATTTGAATTTTTCTACACAAACAAACCCCAATTTAGTTCAGAAATTGAAGCTGAAATGACTCTTTTTGATAAAAATTGGCGAACAATACTTAGCAATCCTGAGGGAAATATCGAAGAATTATTATCAAAACAAGAATTATTTGTTTCAAAAGCATTGTTATTAACCTATTTAGAAGCGAATAAAGTAGTATGTCATACCCTTGAAACTTGGGATTTAGAAGACGAGTTCAATGATGACGCTTTTTTAGAATTGTGCCTTTTTAAAGGCAAAGAACTACACTGGCAAAACAGCATTAGTAGAATTGATAGTGTTTCTAAACCATTTTTAATCAGTGCTTTACGGTTAGCAAAAAATAGTAAACTTACCCCAATTGAAAATAAAATCAATAGCAAATCATTAACTGATTGGATGAATTTGCTCGAAAATCTTACTGAACGTTTGCGATTTTTAAAGAAATTAGAAATTATCAATGCCAAAAAATCAAAAAATATCTCTTCTGATGAAATTGTTCCTGGTGTAAATTTAGAAAATATTACAGAAGTGGTTTTGGAGGAAGAACAAGGAAATCATATTGCCGCTTTTTTTGATGTTGACCGAACTTTAATCAACGATTTTTCAGCAAAACAGTTTTTAAAATCAAGATTGTTAAGTGGCCAATCTTCTACTAAAGAAATTCTTTCTCAATTTGCAGCAATCTTAGTATATGCTGCAGGAAATAGGGATTTTGAAACCCTTACCAAAATCGCAGCTTTAGGAATAAAAAGTGTAAAAGAACAAGATTTCATCGAATTAGGAGAAGAAGTTTACCAAGATTATTTGATGAATACCATTTACCCCGAAGCAAAATCATTAATTGAATCTCATCAAAAAAAGGGTCACAGAGTCGTAATTATTTCGGCGGCAACACGTTATCAAGTTTTACCGATTGCAAAAGAATTGGGTATTTCTGATATTTTTTGTACAGAAATGGAAGTGAAAAAAGGAAAATTCACTGGTGAAATCACTGAAATTTGTTGGGCTGAAGGAAAAGCAAAAGCTGGTAAAAAATTTGCCAAAAAAAATGCGATTGATTTGTCAAAAAGTTTCTTTTACACAGATAGTTTTGATGATTTTCCTTTAATAAAACTCGTAGGAAAACCAATTGCCACAAATCCGGATTCCAGACTTTCTCAGGTTGCTTTTGAGAATAATTGGCCAATTTTGCGTTTCAAAGAAACCACCAAAAAACCATTGGTAAATGGACTAAGAACAGGATTAGCTGCTGCAAGTATTTATCCCTCAGCTTTGAAAGGGTTGCTTATAGGAGGTTTACTTTTTGATATCAAAGAAGGTAGAAACACGACTTTGGCAAGTATTGGGGATTTGGGGACTAAATTTGCTGGTTTGGATATTGCCATCAAAGGAAAACACAATTTAGAGGATCACAGACCTGCCGTTTTTTGTTTCAATCATCAAAGTTCTGCTGATTTTTTTATCTTATTGAAAATTCTCAGAAAAGACATTGCGGGTGTTGCCAAGAAAGAATTAGAATACACACCTTTAGGTCCTATTTTCAAAGCTTTAGGTGCCATTTTTATTGATAGAGCTGACAAACTAAAAGCCATAGAAGCCTTAAAACCAGCAGTTGAAGCACTCAAAAACGGAACTTCTATTGTGATAGCACCTGAAGGTACTAGAAGTGGTAGTAAAAAATTAGGGCAATTTAAAAAAGGTGCTTTTCATTTAGCCATAAAAGGTGGTGTGCCAATTGTACCAATTGTGATAAAAAATGCGTATTTGGCGATGCCAAAAGGAAGTAATATTTTTAATCCAACTGCCATTGAAGTGGTCGTTTTAGAACCTGTTGACACTTCTGAATGGAAACCAAAAAACATTGATATATACGTTGAAGAGGTAAGAAACATGTTCATTAAAGAATTAGAAAATTAAAAAACCAATAAAAAATGAAACTAAAAGTTGGATTGTTAGGTGGTGGCTCTTGGGGAACAACAGTTGCCTCTTTGACTGCAAAAAATAGCCCAACCATTATTTGGGCAAGAGATCAAGAAATTGTAAATGAAATCAATGAATTTCATACCAATGAAAAATATTTGCCACATGCAAAACTAACGCCTTCTTTAAAAGCTTCAACCTCGATTAAAGAAACAGTGCAAAATGCTGATGTGATTGTAATGGGTGTTCCTTCACAAAGTTTACGTAAAGTGTTGGAAGAAGCAAAACCTCATATAAGACCTTGGGTTCCAATAATTAATTTGGCAAAAGGGTTGGAATTGAGCAGTAAAAAAAGAATGACACAAATTATTGAAGAAATTCTTCCTGAAAATCCTGCTGGCGTTTTAACAGGGCCAAATTTAGCCAAAGAAATTCATTTTGGTAAAGCTGCTGCTGCCGTCATTGCGATGGTTGATCACAATATTGCCACAAGATTGCAAACTGTTTTTAGCTCTGGATTGTTTCGAGTGTATACAAATGACGATGTAATTGGTTGCGAATTAGGTGGCGCATTAAAAAATATTATTGCGATTGCAACTGGAATGGGTGATGGCGCAAATGCAGGTGACAATACTCGTGCTGCAATCATCACAAGAGGATTGTCAGAACTCACAAGATTGGGAGTTGCTATGGGTGGAAAAAAAAGCACCTTTGCAGGTTTGGCTGGAATGGGCGACTTAGTTGCTACTTGTTCCAGTTCCAAAAGTAGAAATCATCATGTGGGATTTGAATTGGGAAAAGGAAAAAAATTAGAAGAAATCATAAGCGAAATGAACGAAGTTGCTGAAGGAGTAAAAACGGCAAAAGTAGTGATGGAGTTAGCAAAAGATTATAACGTTGACATGCCTATTTCAAGAGAAATTTACAAAGTTTTATATGAAGGAAATACGGTAAATGATGCTTTTAAAGGATTGATAAAATATGAAGTTGGCTCTGAAAAAGAACCAGGATAAATCAATTATTATGATAAAAAAACAAGCACAAACTGCCTCTTTTATGGTTCGTTTTCATCAACAAATATTTGAAGAAAATGGCGAATCTAAAATTCAATGGAAAGGGAAAATTTCTCATGTACAGGATGGGGAAGAAAAGCGTTTTTCTGATTTTAAAGACGCTTTGACTTTTATGCAACAAAAACTAAACACACTCACAGAGGAAGCTACAAAATACCAAACCTCTGAAGAACAGGAAAATATCTTACAAAAAAGTCTCTCTATGTGGAAAGCTATCAAAGATGTGGGACCAAAAGTTTTGAGAGATACTTTAAAAGATCCTAAAAAACAGTTTCATAATTTGCAAGACCAATTGCAAGATCAAATTTCAAATATCAGTGAAGAAATCAGTGAAAAAATACAAATAGATCAATGGAAAAATGCTTCAAAATCAGATTTTCATAAAGTGCAACAACAAATTGAAGATTTAGCTGCTGAAATCAAAAAAATGTCAAAAAAAATAGATTCTCAAAAAAAATAAATCTTTTTTAATGGCTGATTTACTCCAACAAATTGAACATCTAAAATCCTTTGAAAAACAAGCTGAAATCAAAATTCAAACGCTTGGAAATTTTGTATTGTGGAGAAATCAAGAAAAAATCAGTGATAAAGAATGGGGACGTGACAAAGCCATCCAACTGTTTCAATATTTTATTTCCAATCGAAAAAAAAATGCCCTTCACAAAGAAAAAATTATGGATAATTTGTGGGAAGATTGGGATGATCGCGATTTTAAAGTGGCACTTCATGGCATTCAAAAAGTGTTGGAGCCTAATAGAATCAATAGAACTGAACCAAATTTTATCATCAGACAAGGTGTGAGTTATCAAATTGATTTAGAGAAAGTTTGGATTGATGTTGAAGCCTTAGAAAAATACATTATCATTGGAAATGAAGCACTTACAATTGATAAAAATAGTGCAAAAATAGCCTACAAAGAAGCGATTGAATTGTATAAAGGTTCTTTTTTACCTAGTAGAATTTTTGAAGATTGGACTTCAGAAGAACGTGAAAAAAATCAATTGTTGATTTTGGGAACGTATATTACTTTAGCAGAAATTTTGTTAGATGAAAATCCAATTGAAAGCATTCGTTTGTCGCAAAATGCCTTGGAAATTGACGCTACTTGGGAAGATGCTTATCGCATTCAAATGCAAGCTTACATTGCAAAAGGAAACAGACCACAAGCGCTAAAAACGTACATGAAATGTGAAGTCATTTTAGAGGAAGAGTATGGCATTTCTCCACTTCCTGAAACTAAAATGCTGTTGCAAAAAATTGAAGAGATTCATTAATATCAATAAGTTTAGGTTATTGCAACTCATTTGCAACTCCTATATTTTACATTTGTGTAAAAATTCGGAAAATCTGAGTTTTAGAATAATAGTTATAAACAAAAATGCAACTCACTTGTAACTCAACAAAATTACATTTGCAGTATCAAATAAAAAAAACAATAAATCTAGATATCATGGCAACAAAAAAGTCAAAAAAAGAAAACAAATTTGAACATGCAAAAGCAATCGTAAAAAAAATAAATAACGATTTGATTGATGCGTCTTTTAATGCAATTGAAACGACTGCAAAGACAGGCGAAAAATGGCAAAAATTAACAGCAAAAATGCTAAAAAAAGCCGAGCCGCTAACAAAACAACAAATCAATATGGTTGTTGAAACTGCTGAATCTATCAAAAGTCAGTTGGAAACTAGCACTGAGCGTTTGAAACATTTGGTGGGTTATGACCACAAAATGATTGAAAATGCTAAGAAAAAATTCAATGAAAATCCTTTGGTTGAAAAAGCTGAAGAGATGAAAAACAAAATTGAAAAAGAAGTAGCGAACAATAAATTTGTGAAAAAAGCCGAGAAAATTGCTGAAAAAATTAAGAAAAACATCACAAATACCATAGAGGAAGTAAAAGAAAAAGTTGAAAATTATACTGACGAAATTTTAGCTGAAGAACCAAAAAAAACCGCCCCAAAAACTAAAAAAACCGCCCCAAAAAAGAAAGAAATAATTGAGGATACAGAACCTAAAATCACAATAATCGTTGAAAAAACGGATGTTGTGAATGATTTAAAAGTTATCAAAGGTGTTGGTCCTGTTTTGGAAAAATCTTTAAATCAACTGAATATTACTTCCTACGAGCAAATTGCAAATATGTCAACTGAAGATTTAACAAATTTGTTAAATAGCGCAAGTATCAACGCTAAAATCTACGATCTTGAAGGTTGGAAAGAACAAGCAAAATTAGCCATGTTGGGCGATTTCGAAGCCGTGAAAAATTGGACAAAAAATAACAATTAATAAAAAATCTTAGAAATTATGAAAACAAAAATAAACATTTCTGAAAAAGTTTCAAAAGCAATTCAAACTGCAAAAGTGAATGCAAAAAAAGCAAACGATTTTGCTTTAAACACCACAGAAGAAGTAGTTACAGAAACCATTACTGTAGCCACTCAATGGCAACAAATAACTGACAAAGCTTTAAAAGCTGGCATCAAATTAATGGAAAATCAACAAAACTTGGTTTTTGACACTTTGGAAACTTACAAAAATCATTTTGTAAAAGGAAAACAAAGATTTAGCAAATTATTTGCCTAATTAATTCTTAACATTTTTTTAGAAAACCAAGTTAATTTTAACTTGGTTTTTTGTTTTTAAAAGGTTTCATTTTCTATAAACGGTAAAAGGTTTCGTATTTTTGCAGAATAAAATTTAGTATGGCAAAAAAGAAAAAAATTACCAAAAATGAGATTTTTACGATCTATATGGATTTTGTTGTCAAAAATGAATCAAAACCTGATGATGTAAGCGATTTTTGCAAAGAAACCAACATTAAAGAAAGTGATTTTTTAGACTATTTTTCATCTTTAAAAAAGGTCGAAAAAGCAATTTTCAAAGAGCTTTTTTTGAACTCAATAGATGTTTTAAACGAAAGTGAAGAATTTTCTACTTTCGACAATAAAAATAAACTAATAAGTTTATACTTTACTCTTTTTGAAAACTTAAACCTCAACAGAGAATTTGTGGTGATTTCTCTTAAAGGATGTAAAAATCAATTGCAATCACTTTCGACTTTATCTAGCTTAAAAAAGAGTTTTATTTCATTTGTTGAAGAATTAAAACTTTCAGAAAGTATTATTCCTTTGGAAGGTTTAGAGAGAATCCAACAGAATTTCATCAATCAATCTTTGTGGTTTCAACTGTTTTTAACCATCAGATTTTGGTTAGAAGACACCTCTGAATCCTTTGAAAAAACAGATATTTTAATCGAAAAATCAATAAATACCAGCTTTGAACTTTTAGAAAACAAATTTTTAAAAAATGCATTTGACCTTGGAAAGTTTATTTATAAAGAAACATTCCAAAAAAACGCCCAATAAGTAATGAAAAAAACCAGTAGTATTCCTATTTCAAAAATCCAACGTGCATCAAAGTTGGTAAAAACAGGTGCAAAAGTAGGTGTGAATTACCTAAAATATTATGGCGAAAAAATGGTAAATTCTGAAGAAAATGCTAGAGAAAATCTCAATAAAAATAATGCTGAAGATATTTATAACAGTCTGAAAGATTTAAAAGGAAGTCCATTAAAAGTCGCACAAATGCTCAGTATGGACAAAAGTATTTTACCAAGAGCTTATGTTGAAAAATTTTCTTTGGCACAATTTTCTGTTCCACCACTTTCTGAAGCGTTGGTTTTGAAAACTTTCAAGAAAAGTTTTGGCAAATTTCCATCTGAAATTTTTGATGAATTTGACACAAAAGCTTACAATGCTGCAAGTATTGGTCAGGTTCACAAAGCCAAAAAAGATGGAAAAAAATTGGCTGTTAAAATACAATATCCAGGTGTTTCTGACAGTATCAAATCAGATTTGGCTTTATTGAAACCTTTCGTTGTGAAAATGTTTAAAATGAAAGGAAAAATGTCTGATGATTATTTTTTTGAAGTCCAAGACAAATTGTTAGAAGAAACTGATTATATATTGGAGGTTGCACAAGGAAAAGAAGTCGTTGCTGCTTGCAAGCACATTCCAAATATTTCATTTCCAAATTATTACGAAAATTTATCATCAAAACAAATTATCACCATGGACTGGATGAATGGCATTCATTTGTCTGAATTCACTAAAATAAACACCAATCAAGAAACTGCAAATGCATTAGGACAAGCATTGTGGGATTTTTATATGTTTCAGATTCACGTTTTGAAAAAAGTGCATGCAGATCCGCATCCTGGAAATTTTTTAATTTCCGAGGAAGATACTTTAATTGCGTTGGATTTTGGTTGTATGAAAACCATTCCAGACGATTTTTACAATCCATATTTTGAATTGGCAAAACCAGAAACATTGCTTGACAAATCAATTTTCGAAGAAAAAATGTACGATTTAGAAATCCTGAGAAAAGACGATGGCAAAGAAGAATTGGCATTTTTCAGTGAAATGTTTCATGAAATGTTATCCATTTTTTCTTTACCTTTCCATTCGGAATTTTTTGATTTTTCTGATGAAACTTTTTTTGAAAAAATTGCTGAATTCGGGGATCGTTATTCAAAAAATACCGAACTCAGATCCTACAATCCTAGCAGGGGTTCCAAACATTTTATCTACATGAATCGTACGTTTTTTGGGCTTTATAACTTGATGTTTGATTTAAAAGCGAAGAACATTAAAATTAATAATTTCATCAATTTGTAAAAACTTAGTACTTTAGTGAAAATTTTACTAAAATAGGTTTTCAAATATGTTAATAATCGGGATTGCTGGTGGCACAGGTAGCGGAAAAACTACTGTTGTCAATCAAATTATCATGCACTTGCCATCGGATGAAGTTTGCGTCATTTCGCAAGATTCTTACTATAAAGTAAATGATCATTTATCGTATGAAGAACGTACAAAAATAAATTTTGACCACCCAAGAGCCATTGATTTTGAATTATTGGTGCAACATTTGAAAGATTTAAAAGCGGGAAAAATCATTGAACAACCCATTTATTCTTTTGTGACCCACAACAGAACAAAAGATACTGTACAAACACATCCAAGAAAAGTAATTATTGTTGAAGGAATTTTAATATTTAACAATGAAGAATTACGCAATTTATTCGACATTAAAATCTTTGTTCACGCTGATACTGACGAACGATTGATTCGCAGAATCCGAAGAGATATTACTGAAAGAGGAAGAGATATTGATGAAGTTTTAATACGATATCAAACCACTTTAAAACCTATGCATCAACAGTTTATAGAGCCCACAAAGAATTTTGCTGACCTTATTATTCCTAATGATAAATTAAATACTGTGGCTGTTGATATTGTAAGAACTGTCATCAACGAAAAACTACAAAATGAGTTTACTAGAAAGGATTAAAAAAAATATTTTCTACAAATTCTTTACAAATATTTTTGTAATGATCTTGATTCCATTTATTATTTGGATGATTTTTTTTGATGAAAACTCATTTTTGATTCACAAAAGGTTTGATAAAGAAATTGAAGAATTAGAAAACTCTGTTAATTTCTATAAAGACAAAATCGAAGAAGATAAAAATACCATTAAAAAACTGCAAGATTCCCTTGAATTAGAACGATTTGCAAGAGAACAATACTTGATGAAAAAAGAAAATGAAGAAATTTATTTGATTGAATTTGATACTATTCCAAAAAAATGAGCACTTTTTTATTTGACGAATTTTCACCTGTTTCAGCTGCTGCTTGGAAGCAGAAAATTCAGGCAGAGCTAAAAGGTGCAGATTACGAAACCTTACTTTGGAAAACAGATGAAGGCATCACTGTCAAACCATTTTATACCAAAGAAGATTGCAAAAATATCGCTATAAATCTCCCAAAAAAAGGGTTTTATATCTGTCAAAATGTATTTATAGATCACGAAAAAACAGCGAATTTCCTAGCAAAAGATGCTCTAAAAAGAGGGGCAACTGCCATTCATTTTAAGGCAAATAAAACATTTGACTATCAAAAAGTATTACAGAATATTGATGTAAAATCAACAAATATTTATTTCAAATTTACTTTTTTAGACGACAATTTTCAGATTGAATTGTCAAAATTTTGTAATTCTGAAAGCATATTTTTCCAAACAGACATTATTGGGAATCTGGCCGAAAATGGCAATTGGTTTTTCAATATGAATGAAGACCATAAAAGACTTAAAAACATTTCAAATTCTTGTAAAAATTCAATATCTGTTTCTTTGGATTTATATCAAAATGCAGGTGCCACCATTTCGCAACAATTAGGATATGCATTGGCACATGCCAACGAATATTTATTGCATTTTGGAAAAGAAATCGCCAAAGAAACGCATTTTTCATTTGCAGTGGGTAGCAATTATTTCTTTGAAATTGCCAAATTGAGGGCTTTTAGAATTTTGTGGGAAACTTTACTCAATGAATACGGAATTGAAAATTCAGCAGTACATATTTTTACACAACCAAGTCTGAGAAACAAAACCATTTACGATTACAATGTCAATATGTTGCGAACAACTTCTGAATGTATGAGTGCTATTTTAGGAGGTTCAAACACGATTTCTAATGTTTCTTATGACGCTATTTTTCACAAATCAAACGAATTTGGTGAACGAATTTCAAGAAATCAATTGTTGATTTTACAGCAAGAAAGTTATTTACAAAAAGTGCAGAATTTTGCTGACGGAAGTTATTATATTGATGCCATCACTTCACAATTGGCAGAAAAAGGATTGGCTATTTTCAAGCAAATTGAAAAAGGTGGTGGATTTCTTGACCAATTAAAATCAGGAATGATTCAGAAAAAAATCAAAGAAAGCGCACAAAAAGAGGAAGCAGATTTTATGGACAAAAAAATTGTTTTGGTGGGCACAAATTTGCAACAAAACAACCATGACCGCATGAAAAATGACTTGGAAATCTATCCTTTTTCAAAACAACGAAACATCAAAACGTTGTTGACGCCAATTACTAGAAAAAGACTTTCGGAAACCATTGAAAAAGAAAGAATTGACAATGAGTAGAAAAGATTTTTCAAAAATAAAAATTTCGAGTTCTGCTGAGAACTCCTCCTCTTTGGGGAGGCTGGGAGGGGCTTTTCAACATGAAAATTTTATTGCAGGAATTGCGCCCAATCTAAGAGGACCTTATGCAACCATGTTTGTTCAAAGACCTTGGACAATTAGACAATATGCAGGTTTTTCAACCGCTGAAGAAAGCAACGCATTTTATAGAAGAAACTTAGAAGCAGGTCAAAAAGGATTGTCTGTTGCGTTTGATTTGGCAACACACAGAGGCTATGATTCTGACCACGAACGTGTGCAAGGTGATGTTGGAAAAGCAGGCGTTGCCATTGATTCTGTAGAAGATATGAAAGTGCTTTTCAACCAAATTCCTTTGGATAAAATGTCAGTTTCCATGACGATGAATGGCGCTGTTTTGCCCATTTTAGCATTTTTTATTGTGGCAGCTGAAGAGCAAGGAGTTGCTATTGAACAACTTTCAGGCACCATTCAAAATGATATTTTGAAGGAATTTATGGTGCGAAATACCTACATCTATCCTCCTACTCCTTCTATGAAAATCATTGCGGATATTTTTAGTTATACCAGCAAAAATATGCCCAAATTCAATTCGATTTCTATTTCAGGATATCACATGCAAGAAGCTGGTGCCACTCCTGAAATTGAATTGGCATACACATTGGCAGACGGATTAGAATACATCCGTAAAGGATTGGAAGCAGGCATGGATATTGACACTTTTGCGCCAAGATTGTCATTTTTTTGGGGAATTGGCATGGATCATTTCCAAGAAATTGCAAAAATGCGCGCTGCTAGAATGTTGTGGGCAAAAATCGTAAAACAATTTCATCCAAAAGACGAAAAATCGCTGGCTTTAAGAACACATTCTCAAACAAGTGGGTGGAGTTTAACCGAACAAGATCCTTTTAACAATGTTGCCAGAACCACTATTGAAGCAATGGCTGCCGTTTTTGGAGGAACACAAAGTTTGCACACCAATGCGTTGGATGAAGCTATTGCTTTGCCTACTGATTTTTCGGCAAGAATTGCCAGAAATACCCAAATTTATTTACAACAAGAAACGCACATCACCAAAACTGTAGATCCTTGGGCAGGCAGTTATCACCTCGAAAAAATCACAGAAACAATTGCCAATAAAGCCTGGGAACTCATCAATGAAGTAGAAGAATTGGGAGGCATGACCAAAGCCATCGAAAAAGGAATTCCTAAAATGCGTATTGAAGAAGCTGCTGCCAAAAAACAAGCAAAAATTGATAGTGGACAAGACGTGATTGTGGGTGTCAACAAATTTCGACTGAAAGAAGAAGACCCAATGCATACCTTAGAAGTTGATAATGAAGCTGTTCGAAAATCACAAATTGAACGTTTGCAACATATAAAATCTACTAGAAATAGTGAGGAAGTAAAAAAATCTTTAGAAGCATTAACCATTGCTGCAAAAAATCAATCAGAAAATTTACTAGCTTTGGCAGTAAAAGCAGCAAAAAACAGAGCCACTTTAGGCGAAATTTCAGATGCTTTAGAAGTTGTTTTTGGCAGACATAAAGCCGTTCATAAAACCATATCTGGCGTGTATAGTAAAGAAATAAAAGACGATTCCCTATTCAAAAAAGCAGCAGCATTGGCAAATACATTTGCTGAATTAGAAGGAAGACGTCCCCGAATTATGATTGCAAAACTTGGTCAAGATGGTCATGACAGAGGCGCAAAAGTTGTCGCAACTGGCTATGCTGATTTGGGTTTTGATGTAGACATTGGTCCATTATTTCAAACACCACAAGAAGCTACCAAACAAGCTGTTGAAAATGATGTCCACATTTTGGGTATATCTTCTTTAGCAGCTGGTCACAAAACCTTGGTACCACAAGTTATTGAAGAACTAAAAAAATACGGACGCGAAGATATCATGGTCATTGTGGGTGGTGTCATTCCTGCGCAAGATTATCAATTTTTGTTTGATGCTGGTGCTGTTGGGGTTTTTGGTCCTGGTACTAAAATTGCACAAGCTGCCATTGATCTATTGACGATTTTGATTGATAGTGTTTCTGAGTAATTTACCAAACATTTTTTTAAGAAGCATTTTCCTGCTGTCCGTTACAAGTCCGCAGTAAAAACAGCATTTTTGTAAGGTTTTTTGTGGCTTCCTCTGGTCGCCCCAAAAAGCCAACAAAAAGTGGCTGTTTTTCCTTTACGGGCTTTCCACTACCATCAGGGCTAAGGATTTGTTATGATATGAACTTTCCTTTTTTAATTAAAAGTTTCTAAATTACTTTTTTACTTTCTCACTTAAAAACATTAAATTTGAATTGAAATAAATAAAATTATCAACTAAAAAATGTACAAAACAATAAACATCGATAGAAATAATCTAACAATTATGGGTGTTCAATTTGCTGATTTAGAAACATTGGAAAGTACTGCCAATGCCCTAGGAAGTAACATGTTTGAAGGTTTTGTACCAACCCCAAAAGGAATTGAAATTATCAGAGATTATATCGTTGGGAAAATTACTTTTGCAGAATTCATAAAATTTGCAAAAGAAAAAGCCTATGTCTGATTCCTATAAATACATTGATCTTGAATACACTTACACTGATCCAAAAACTGGTGTTCTTCGCAATTTAGCAAACATTACCGACGAAGATATTTTACTTTTTGCTGAAAGTGGTGCTGTTACAAAACGTGTTCAGCAACTTCACATAAACCCTATAAAAATAATTGATATAAATAGTTTATTTATCATTCATCAACATCTTTTTCAAGATATATATGCTTGGGCTGGTAAAAGAAGATTGGTAGAAATCAGCAAAGGCGACAAGCAATTTTTCCCAACAAGTCATTTTCAAAACGCATTTCGTTTTATTGATTCTTTAATTTTAGGTTACAAAAAAATTAAGAAAACTGACAAACTACTGTTAGCGCAAAAACTAGCTGAAATACTAGATACTATAAATTATTTACACCCTTTTAGAGAAGGAAATGGACGTGCCCAAAGAGAATTTATACGTTTACTTGCTTTAGAAAAAGAATTGAAACTTCATCTTAACCCTCCTGACAACAGCGATATTTATAAACGATATATGTATGGCACTATAAACAGTGATTTAAAGATACTGACCGACTTAATCTTTGAACTAATTAACAACGAGCAATAATTCTCTGATTTAAATCCAAATCTATACACTTTTTTTTGAAGCCATTTCCTGCTGTCCGTTTCAAGTCCGCACCAAAAACAGCAAATCCTACAAGGTTTCAAAAACCTTGTAGGTATTAAACACTTTTTCTATGAATAAATAAGCCAACAAAAAGTAGCTGTTTTTGGCTTACGGGCTTTCCACTACCATCAGGGCTAGGGATTCGTCGATATTTAAACTTTCCGTTTTTAAATAAAAGTTTCCAAATAACTTCTTTGAATATTTAATGAAAATGGTTATTTTGCGTAAAAATGTGCGATATTTGAAAGGTAAATATTTTGTGGTTCTTGTTTATTTACCTTTTGATATATTTACGGGCACGAGCGACAATCTAGCTAGCTGGGTGATGACGAAAATTATCGTGAAGATTTATTTGATGAAGATCGAAAAGTAATTTATGAAACCCAGAAACAAGAATTTATTTAATTTATAAGTTTTTAAGTGCTATTTTTGAATATAAAATTTTAAATCAATGATTACTTATCTAAAAATAAATGGTTTTAAATCCTTTTATAATTTTGAAATGGAATTTAAGCCTTTTACAGTAATTGCAGGCGCAAATGCTTCAGGGAAAAGCAATTTATTTGATGCGCTAACGTTGCTGTCAAGATTGGCAGAAACTGACAGTATAAAGAGAGAGTTTGGAAAGCAAAGAGGTGAGTTTATAGAATTATTTACTCAATATGGTGATGAAAATTATGCTCAGGAAATTGAATTTATTGTAGAAATGTTAGTCAATAAAAAGGTTAAAGATGCTTGGGGAAATGAGGGCAAATTAAAATATACCCGATTAAGATATGAATTATCTATTAAAAGATATACTAATTCATCAGGTATAGAAGAGTTGACAGTTTCTAAAGAAAATCTCATTAAATTAAATCACCAAGAAGATAATTGGATTAAAGTAATACCAAAAAAGACCTTAGAATATTGGCGTCCAAAAGTTGTTACTGGAAAAAGAGGTATTCCATACATTCAAACTGAAATTGAAAATGGATTGCCAGTAATCTTGGTTTCTCAAGATGGAACAACTGGAAATAAAAGAAGATTCCCTTTAGGTAATGCAACAAGAACTGTTTTGAGCAGTTTTGACACAATTGATTTTCCACACGTTTTGGCTGCCAAAGAAGAAATGAAAAGTTGGAAATTTCTTCAGCTTAATCCTGAGGATTTACGACAAGCAACAAGCAAAAATAACGGAGAGGATGTGATTTCGATAAGTGGGAAAAACTTGGCGGCAGCTTTATATCGAATCAAACAGGAAGATAAATTTAACCTTGTGGACATTTCCAGAAAATTAAATAGCTTTTTGCCAAATTTCATTGAAGTTGACGTTATTGATGATAAAGAAAACAAACAATATTTGATAAAGTTAAAAGATAAAGATAAAAAAGAATTCTCTTCAAGAGTTCTTTCGGAAGGAACATTGAGAATTTTGGCATTGTGCATTTTGGAATTTGATGATAAACACACAGGACTACTCTGTTTTGAAGAACCAGAAAATGGCATTCATCCTTTTAGGATTAAAGCTATGACAGAGTTACTAAAAGATTTAAGCGTTGATTTTAATGAAATAGATACGCCACTTCGGCAAGTAATAGTAAATTCACATTCGCCAGTATTAGTTGGCATAATGTACAATTGGGAAAGTAATCCTAATGTTAGTATTTGGTATGCTCAAATGAGAACTTCTATTTCTGATATTGATGATGAAAGATTAAAGTTAAACTCAACTAAAATAAGTCCTGTTCTGAAAGAAAAAACACAACAATTAAACTTGGTCTTTTCTGAACAAGACAGAAAATTAACACTTTCTATTGTTCAAGATTATTTAAAAACTGCTGATTTTGAATAAAATATAATTTAATATGAGTAATTTTATTCTTGCGGGTTTATTTACAGAAGGAACAACAGATATTCGTTTTTTGGAAAGCGTTGTAAAAACAACTTTAGAAAATTTAGCTTTTGAATGTTCTGGTTACATCGAAACGGAATTAGAAATTATCAAAATAGAAAAAACAGGTTTAAGTTTTAATCAACAAGTCTTAAAAGCAGCAGAAAAAGCTAAAAGGGATTTTGAAATTTTAATTTTATTTATCCATACTGATTCTGATAATAGAGACGACTCAAATGTTTTTAGTACCAAAATTATTCCAGCTAAAGAATTAATCGATCAGCAAGGAAAGGATAAAGTTTGTAAAAAAATAGTTGCACTTGTTCCAATTCAAATGACAGAATCTTGGATGATCGCCGATAAAGTACTTTTAAAAAGTGAAATTGGAATAGAAGGTTCAGATTTAGATTTAGGAATTTACAGGAACCCTGAAGAAATTGCAAATCCCAAAGCAGTTATTGAAAATATTATTCGAATTTCTAAGGAAAATCAAGTAAAAAGAAAGAGAAACAAAGGATTAAATATATCTGATTTATATCAAATTATTGGTCAGAAAATAGATGTTTCTCAACTTGAAAAATTACCATCATATATGAAGTTTAAAAACTCTTTGATAGAAATACTTAAAGAGCTGAACTTTTATCATAAATAAATTGAAAACCTAAATCCAAAGAGTTTTTTAAGCTAATACAAACGTCTCGCTCGTTCCCACAAACCTAATAACTATTTAAAACACCTGACAGGTTTCAAAAATCTTGTAGTTGTAAACTTCTCTAAAGAATAAAAATCAACTATATTTTTTTTCAAATATTTCTTTTCTGTTAAGATTTTTTTTCAAATTTTAAAACATTATAAACCTATAAAAAGAAAAAGTATCATGGCTTCAACCTCAGAAACAGGTCACAGCAAAAATGTGGCTAATTTTAGCAGTGCATTCCAAATTCTTCAAGAAATGGGCACGCTTTACAATCCGTCAAACGCTAAAAATCAAACAAAGCTACCAAAACCATAATTGTGTATATTTGTGAAATTAGTAATCTGCAATGTTATGAGAATAGTAGAATTAAGAAATAAAATAGTAGATAAATTAAACACCGTTGAAGATTCTTCAATGTTAGAATATGTGCTTAATTTTATTGAAAACTTTGAAAAAAATGATTCTTTATCAAATCTATTGTCTGAAAAACAATTAGACGAACTTGATGCAAGAAGAGAAAAATATCTCAAAGGGGAAGAAAAATCGTATTCTTGGCAAGAAATAAAACAAGAGCTTATAGACAAACATGGTTTATAAACTTGAAATTTGGAATAAAGCCAAAATTGAGATTATTGAAGGCTATTTCTGGTATGAAAGTAAAAAATCCAATTTAGGTTTTGAATTTATTGAAGAAGTTGAAGAAATGTTCGAATACATAAATAAATATCCTGAACATTATCAAATCAAATATAAAGAAAGATATAGAGAAGCTGTTTTAAAAAGATTTCCATATTTGATTATTTATGAAATAATACAACAAACCATGGTTGTTTATGCTGTCTTTCCTACAAAAGACTATCCTAATAAAAAACCAACATAAATTTATTGAACATCAAAAAGAAAGTAATAACTACAATATTGTTTCTTTTTTAATGTAATTCTCTCACATTTCATCCCTCAAATTTAACAGTTCAGTAAATCCTTTTATTTAAAAAATGGGAAACTTCCCACATTTGTACCATCAAAAAATAACCATTGATGAGACATATTCTATTTTTTTTATTCGCTATTCTTCAATTTTCAACTGTTGCGCAAACCACCATCAACGGAATCGTAACTGACTCTAAAAACCATCCTATTGTGGGTGCAAACATTTATTTAGATGGCACGTATGATGGCACTACTTCGAATGATGAAGGGAAGTTTTCGTTTTCAACTTCGCAAAAAGGGCTTCAATCGTTGGTGGTTTCTTACTTGTCTTATGAAACGTTTACCAAAACTGCCGAAGTTTCATCACTCAAAAATTTGACAATAAAATTAAAAGACGATATCAATTCTTTGGATGCTGTAGTCATCAACGCAGGTACTTTTGAAGCCAATGAAAAAGCAAAAGTGACTGTTTTGAAACCATTAGATATTGTAACGACTGCAAGTGCTGCAGGCGATTTTTTGGGCGCATTGCAAACATTGCCTGGAACTTCGGCTGTTGCCGAAGATGGACGATTGTTTGTGAGAGGTGGTGAAGCTGAGGAAACGCAAATTTTTATTGACGGCATTCGAGTGTTCACTCCTTATACGCCAACGGCTAATAACATTCCAACACGAGGAAGGTATTCTCCTTTTTTATTCAAAGGAATCACTTTTTCAACAGGTGGGTATTCCGCAGAATATGGTCAAGCACTCTCAAGTGTGTTGTTATTAAACACCATTGATGAACCAGATCAAGAAAAAACAGAAGTGTCTTTCATGACAGTAGGTCTTGGCGTTGGAAACACACAAATTTGGGGCAAAAATTCGTTGAGTATCAATACTTCGTATGTAAACTTAGCTCCTTATTTAGCTGCGTTTCCTGATAGAAATTCGTGGTCAAAACCTTTTCAATCTGGCAGTGGAGAACTCATTTATAGACATACATTTCAAGACGATTCTATGTTGAAAATGTATGGCGCATTCAGTTATTCTGACTTTGATGTGATTCAGGAAGACATCAATTTTGTGGAAGGATTTCGATTTGGATTGCAAAATCGCAATTTTTATTTGAATAGTTCTTACAAAAATAATTTAGGAAATAACTGGAAAATTGAAACTGGATTGAGTTTTACCAACGACAATTCAACCTTGAAAATTATAGATGATTTGGTAGGAAGCAATGAAAACTCCATGCATTTTAAATTGAAATTGAGAAAACAAATCACAAATCGTTTCAAATTTACACTGGGTTCAGAATATTTTATCACCAATTTTAATGAAAATTATACACCTATAAACAATCAAAAATTTGACTACGGATTCAACAATCAATTATCGGCAACCTTTGTTGAAACGGATGTTTTTTTCTCTAAAAACTTGGCTGCAAAAATTGGAATTAGGGCAGAAAACTCCCATTTATTGAATGAATTTACCCTTTCGCCAAGAGCTTCTATTTCATATAAATCAGGAAAAAATTCGCAGTTTTCGCTTGCTTATGGTCAGTTTTACCAACAACCAAAAAATGAGTATTTGAAATTTAGTCAACAATTTTCATCAGAAAACACCTCGCATTTGATTGCCAATTTTCAATATTCACAACAAAATGAAATTTTCAGAATTGAAGCCTATTTCAAAGACTATAGGAATTTGGTAAAGTTTGATACTGAAATGCCAAATTTCTCTTCAAATTTCAACAATGATGGAGTTGGATTTGCAAAAGGAATTGATGTTTTTTGGCGACAAAATCAGAAAATCAAAAACACAGATTATTGGATTTCTTATTCGTTTTTGGATACAGAAAGAGATTACCGAAATTATCCAATAGCTGCAAGACCCAATTTTGCATCAAAACATAATTTTTCAATTGTGGCAAAACATTGGATTGAAAATTTGAAAAGTCAGGTTGGATTCACCTACAGCTTTGCCTCTGGAAGAAGTTATACAAACCCAAATGAAACAGGATTTTTAAACAATGAAACCAACAATTACAATTCATTGAGTTTGAATTGGGCGTATTTAATTGATCAGCAAAAAATCCTATATTTCTCTGTTAACAATGCTTTAGGAACCAAAAATGTATTTGGATATAATTATAAAAACACCCCAGATTCAAACGGATTTTATGACAGACAAGCCATTATTCCTAATGCTGATAGTTTCTTTTTTGTAGGATTCTTTTGGACAATAAGTGATGATAAAAAATCGAACCAATTGAATAATTTGTAGTATTTTACAACTCGGTAAACAAAAATTACAATTCGGTATTATTCTTGAACACATTAAAAATAAACAACAGATATTTGACCTATAAAACAAAAACATCATGAAAAAAAACCTACTAATTATTACATTTATTTGCTTCGGAATTTTAACAACAAAAGCCCAAGAAGAAGAAACGTTTGATTTGACCGTCGAAATTACTGGAATAACAACTGATGCCGGAAAAGTTTTTATTGCGGTATATGATAAACAAGAAAATTTTTTAAAAGACACTGAAAAATCATTGAAAACAAATGTAGTTGTTGAAAATAAAAAAGCAATAGCAAAATTCAAAGGATTGAAAAAAGGAGAATATGCAATCTCTATTTTCCACGATGAAAATGACAATAATAAAATGGATACCAAAATTTTTGGCATCCCAAAAGAACCTTATGGATTTTCAAATAACGCCACTGGATTTATGGGTCCACCAAAATTTGAAGATGCAAAATTCTTAATAGACAGCAATAAAACTATACAAATTAAGGTCAATTAAATTTCTTTTAAAAACTCACAAATTACTTAATATCAATTTATTATGAAAAAAGTATTTTTATTCATAGGGTTATTCTTTGCCCTAAACGCAACTAGTCAAAGCAATTATGAAAAAGCAATGCAACAAGCATTTGCACTTTGGGATGAAGGAAAATCAACAGAAGCATCACAATTATTTGAAAGAATTGCTGCTGCTGAAAAAGAAAATTGGTTGCCATCATTTTATGCAGCAACCATAGAAATTTTAGGAAGTTTTGGAATCAAAGACGAAACAATTTTAAACGCAAAGTTGACCAAAGCACAGGAATTTTTAGACGAAGCAAGTTCTATTTCTGAAAACAATCCAGAAATTATCATCACACAAGCATTGCTAAACACTGCATATATAGCATTTGACGGACAAAGGTATGGCATGACCATGTCTGGAAAAAATAGTCAATTGTATGCAAAAGCATTGCAAATTGCCCCAAAAAATCCAAGAGTTATTTTAGGAAATGCGGAATGGAATATGGGTGCAGCAAAATTTTTCGGACAATCTACCAAACCATTTTGTGATGAAATAAAACGTGCTATTAAAATTGGAAAAGAAGAAAAAAACGAATTGCAATTCTATCCAAAATTTCAATTAAAAAGAGCCGAAGGTGTTTTGAAAAAATGTGAAGAATAGTATTGTACCTGAGAAGCTTAAAAAAACTGTCAGGTATTTAAGTTTATAAATTTATGATATTGTAACTTCTGAATTTAAGATCTTTTGAATAAGGTTTTGCTTCGCAACTTCATCACTGCCAAACAACCATTGTAACACATTATCTTCCCAAATTTCTCCTTTTTCTTTTTCGGTAATGATATTTTTTTCAATTGCTAAATCCAAAATTTTCCCTGGATACGAAGATTGTGCATCACTTTCCATTTCTCCTAATGGATAAGGATCATCTAAACCCATCAGAATCTGTTTAGTACCTTGTCTTTTGAACATCAAATTTAAAGAATCTGTGTCGTGTACTAAGGTATCAAAGAAAATATTAGGATGACCAACTGCTTTTCTTGGATGGTGTTTTCCAACAAATAAATCAGGTCTGCCATCAAAACCTTGAATGCGTCTGCCTAAATTCATTTGTGCCAACTGACCTCCATGCGCAAAACAAGTTCGAATATTTGGATAGCGCTCTTGCATGCCATTTAACGTATAAAAATGGTAGGCATCACCACATTGTGCCAACATCCAAATCAAGTGAAAACGCCAATTTGAATTTTCTAATTTGATCATTTTGTCACCATCATAAGGATGAATTTCGATAGCTAATTTGTACTTGTCTGCCAATTCAAAAATTCGGTCATTTTCTTCATCAAAAATGCTTCGCCATTGACCAATAGAATCCATAAAATGGGTTGGTAAACACAAAACTTTCAATTCCAATTCTTCTACACAACGTTTTATTTCATCCAAAGCTCCATAAATAAACCCAGGATGTACCACAAATCCACACGTAAATTTATTTGGATGATTTTTTTGCACTTTCGCATTGAAATCATTCTGAAATCGAAGTGCTTTTTTCATCTCTTCTAGTCGCAAACCATTGCCATACAATTGGGATAAATTCAACACCACAGCATGATCAATTTTGTTGCGTTCCATCCATTTTAGTTTTTCATCTAAGAAAAAACTAGAATCAGTTACTGGACGTTTCCAACCTTTTTGAAACATGTGTTTGCGTTCATCATCTACCCAAAAAATTTCTTTTTCTTTCATAAACTGAGGAATTTCTTCAGGATATGGCAACAAATGTGAATGTCCGTTAATACGAAGTTTGCGTCTCATTTTTATATTTTATTGGGTGCTTTCATAAATGTTCCGCAATTGGAACAAGTACATTTTTCAACATCTGAATAATAATTATCAAAAATAATTGGCATATCAGTTTCTATATTATTCAGCGCAAAAGTTTCTCTATATAACTGATTTCCACAGTTTTCGCAGTACCATTCTAAGGCATCTAACATATTTTCAGAACGAGGATATTCAATCACCAAACCAACCGTATTTGCTTTTCTTTGAGGAGAATGTGGCACTTTTGCGGGTAACAAATAAATATCTCCTTCATTAATTTCGACATCAATCATAGTTCCATTTTCATCAATAATTTTGAGAATCATATTACCTTCCAACTGGTAAAAAAACTCAGGAGTTTCATTATAATGATAATCTTTACGATTGTTTGGACCACCAACAACCATTACAATATAATCGCCATTTTCCCAAACTTGTTTGTTTCCAACAGGAGGTTTTAACAAATGACGATGTTCATCAATCCACTTTTTAAAATTTAAAGGTTTTACTAGATTCATTTTTTTAGATTTTTAGATTGTTGGATGTTTAGATTATTTGATTTTTATAAACTTTTTGTTCTTCCACCATCAACTGGAACATTAATTCCATTGATATAACTTGCTTTTTCGCTTGCTAAAAATACAATGGCATTGGCAGTTTCTTCTGGCTTTGCGAAACGTTTTGCTGGTGTGTAATGTTTCATTATTTCAGCCATTTCATCAAAACTTCGGTTTTCTATAGAAGCTTTTATTTTGATAATTTCGTTCAATCTTTCTGTTTCTGTAAAACCTGGTAACACATTATTTACGGTAATTCCGAATGCTGCAACCTCATCTGCCAACGTTTTACTCCAGTTTGCAACTGCACCTCTGATAGTATTACTAACTCCCAATCCAGGAATAGGTTCCTTTACAGAAGTAGAAATTACGTTGACTATTCTACCAAAACATTGACTTTTCATAAACGGAATTGTAGCTTGTGCCAACACATGATTGCATTTTAAATGCATGGTAAATGTTTCTTCAAATTGAGCTAAAGTTGCGTCTAACAAATTGCCACTTCTTGGACCACCAGTATTGTTAATTACGATGTGAAAGCCATGATTTTCAGCAATAGATTTTTCTACAAGTTGTTTTAAATCAACAGGATTTGAAAAATCTGCCACCAAATAAGAATGTTTTTCAGGATTTGGCAAACTTACCAAAACTGCTTTTAGTTTTTCTTCATTTCTTGCTAATAAGGTAACATTTACGCCTTCCTCAGCTAATATTGTTGCAGTTGCTTTTCCAATTCCTGCTGTACTTCCGCAAACGAGTGCGTATTTATTTTGGATTCCTAAATTCATAAAAAGCCCATCCTAACCTTCCCAAAGGGAAGGAACACTAAACTGGGTAGTTATGTGTTCTTATTATTATTTTTATTATTATTCGCTCCAATATTTCCCTCCTTTGGAGGGATTAAGGGAGGCTTTTTATACACACATTCTTTGCTTCTGTAAAAAAACGTAACGCTTCAAAACCACCTTCACGTCCAATTCCAGAATCTTTCATGCCACCAAAAGGCGTTCTTAAATCGCGCAACATCCAAGTATTTACCCACACAATTCCAACTTTTAACTGTTGAGAAAAATGCATGGTTCTATTCAAATTATTGGTCCATAAAGTTGCTGATAATCCGTATTTTGTATCATTTGCTAAAGATAACCCATCTTCGTCATTTTTGAAAGACATCAAAGTAACAATTGGCCCAAATATTTCTTCTTGATTTAATCGGCATTGATTGTCAACAACCTCAATAATTGTAGGCTGTAAATAATAGCCATTTTCACAATTATCGACCACAACTTTCTCTCCTCCAAAAAGGATTTTTCCATTTTCAATTTCAGCAATATCAATATAACTTTTTACTTTTTCTAGATGTTCTTTGGATACTAATGCTCCAATATCTGTTGATTCATCTGCTGGATTTCCAACCTTTAATTCAGAAACTTTTTTGATAAAATCTTTTTTAAATTTCTCATAGATTTTTTCTTCCACCAAAATTCTACTTCCACACAAACAAATCTGACCTTGATTTGAGAAAGAAGAACGAACAGTTGTTGCCAACATTTTTTCATAATCACAATCTGCAAAAATGATATTGGGATTTTTTCCTCCCAATTCCAAAGATAGTTTTTTAAACATTGGTGCTGCAATTTTTGCTATTTGTGCACCCGTTTTTGTGCCTCCAGTAAATGAAATTGCTTTGATTTTTGGATGAGAAACAATGGCTTCTCCAACTTGATTTCCCAAACCATGAACGATGTTTAAAACGCCATTTGGCAGACCTGCTTTTGTGCAAATTTCGCCTAACAAATACGCTGTCATTGGTGTAATTTCGCTTGGTTTTGCTATCACACAATTTCCTGCAGCTACTGCAGGAACTATTTTCCAAGTAAATAAATACAAAGGCAAATTCCAAGGAGAAATGCAACCTACAATTCCAATGGGTTGACGTAACGTATAATTGATGGCATTTTCACCAACAGTTTCATGACTTTCGCTTGCAAATTGTGTGATGGCATGTGCAAAAAATCGGAAGTTAGTGGCAGCTCTTGGAATGTCAACAGTTTTGGCTAAACTGATAGGTTTTCCATTGTCAACAGATTCTGCTTTTGCTAAATTTTCTAAATTTTCCTCAATTAAATCAGCAATTTTGAGGAGGATTTTACTTCTTTCCTCTAAAGAAGTTTGAGACCATTTTGGAAATGCTTTTTCTGCAAATTCTACTGCCAATGCTACATCCCCTTGAGTAGAATTTGGAATTTGTCCATAAATCTCGCCAATAGAAGGATTGTAATTAACCAACCAATTATCTTGAATTGGATTTACAAATTCGCCATTGATGTAGTTTTGGATGTTCATTCTCTAGTTTCTAATTCAGCAGTTATTAAAAGCAATAATTCTTGTATTTCTTTATTAAGATTTTTTCGATAATTGATAACATCTTGTGTAAAAGATAGTTTTATTCCAATGAGATTTCTGGTATGTTTATTTGATAAAATCTGTGAATAATCATTTGGAGTTTCTTTTTCTATGGATATATTTGGAATGTTGTATTTTATTAATGGAATAAAATTAATATCTTTTTCTACAATATCATCAATTCTAATTTGGTGTACATTTAATCTATCATCAAGGATATCTTTTAACAAATTCATTCGAAACTCAAAATCATTGAATTTTTTATAGATACTTTTATTTTTGATTAGACTTAGTTTATTGGTGTTTTTTAAATCATTATAGGTATTAAAAGTTGGTAAATTGGTTTGTAAATCCCAAACTGCATCTTCAAAAATGGAATCTGTAATGACAATTGATTTTGAAATTAATCTATCTGAATTGATATCCAAAATATTTATAAGTGATTGTTTTAAATTTTCCTCTTGTAAAATAAATGCTTCAGATTGTTGTTTGGCAAGTGTTAGATTTTCTTGTAGATTTTTTAAAACTGCTGTTTCTTCACTATTTTCTTTTCGACTTTCATTCCAATTATTAATCTGCAATGCAATCAAAATCCCAATCACCACCAATACAATTTCGCCAATTGCATATAAAAAATAGCTTTGAACTTTCTTTTGTTCTATGAGTTTTTGACGGATTTTTCGGAAGAATTTAATCATATCAATAATTTTTTAATTCTTGTTTAATTAAATTTTTCAATTTATTGTTTTCTTCAATAACTGGTAAAAGACGGGAGTGAAATTCATTCCATTTCAAATTAATTTCAAATAGAATTTGTTGAAATTCTTCAGTTTTTGACAGTGCAATCAATTTGTTTTTATCAACTAGATTTAGTCCGTTAACAATTTTGAAAGTATAATCATTAAAATACTTATCTTTTAGTTTAAATAAATTTTTTGTATTGTAAAGTTTATGTTTTCCTAAAAAAGGTCTGATATCATCAGAAATAATTTGTTCTAATTCTTGAGTATAAGAAGTTTCCATATCTGCAACAAGCTTTGTATAAGTAATTAACTCTTTTCTAACTTTAGTATTTGAAATTGAAAATGCATTTTCTTTAAAATCTTTATCTATCAATTGCTTAAAATAAAGACTTCGTCTTATCAATGCAGGTTCGTTAATTGAGTCTAAAACTTCATTATTAATTCCTATTTGATATAATTGAAAATGAAGCTTTTCAACACTCTTGAATGTTTCAAGGTAATATGTAAATTGAGTAGAATCAATTACTAAATCATTATAGATGTTTGATAAAAACTCCTTTTCAGTTTTATTTAATTTTCTAATTTCATTCCAATTGTTAATCTGCAGTGCAATCAAAATTCCAATCACCACAAGAATGATTTCGCCAATTGCATATAAAAAATAACTGCGAACTTTTTGTTGTTCAATGAGTTTTTGACGGATTTTTCGGAAGAATTTTATCATAACGATTTCTTATAAACAGTCACTTTAATTTCCACCACCAAATCAGGATGTGGCAATTGATGCACAGCAACTGTGGTTCTTGCAGGACCTGTTGCTGCGTCAAAAAACTCTGCATACGCTTTGTTATAATCTGCAAAATCATTCATATTTACCAAGAATGAGGTAACGTCTACTGCATCTTTTAAACTAGCTCCTACTTCTTGTAAATTATTGTTGATATTTGTTAAAACCTCTTTGGTTTGAATATAAGCATTCAACTTTTTCGTGCCCATTTCGTCAATAATTTCAACACCAGCAATAGTATTATCTGATCGTCTTGAACTTGTTCCTGAAACAAAAATAAAATCACCAACTACTTTTACGTGTGGATATGCGCCTCTTGGAGTTACTTTTTTTTCTGTCATTTTTCTATAATTTATAATTTTGCAATGGAATCTTCCTTCAAAATTTCTGTAGTTTCGGCCATTACTTTGTCTAAAATAATCTTTAATTCGTTTTTTGTCATATTTTGATGCGTTTGAACGGTTTCGTCTGCAATCAAATGTAGCAACGCTTTGTCTTGAGCTCTTCCTTTTTTCATAGCTTCCTCATAGCCAATATGTTCGTTAAATGTCACTAAAGAATATTTCGAAAAATACTGATTTGGAAAATACTTTTCTAAATCCATTTCAATTTTTCTTTTTTGTTTAAATATTTCATTTGCCACATGATCTCGCATTTCGTAAAAGTTGTCAATTGCTAAATCTGCAATAGCATCTGTGTCTTTTTTTCTAGCTTTTTGATATTCTTTAAAAACAACTTCCCAACTTTCCAATTCTTGATTCAAAATTTCATCCAACACAACAACATCTTCAAAAGAAGCATTCATTCCTTGACCGTAAAAAGGCACAATAGCATGCGCTGCATCACCCAACAAAAGGGTATTTTTATAAAACCAAGGCGAACATTTTACGGTTCCTAAAGGACCTGTTGGATTGTTCAAAAATTCGTCTTTGATATTAGGAATCAATGCCAAAGCATCAGGAAATTCTTGTTCAAAAAAAGCTGTTATTTTTTCTTCGGTAGTTAAATTATTGAAATGATATTCACCTTCATCATAACTTAAAAAAAGCGTAACAGTAAAACTTCCATCCAAATTTGGCAATGCAATGAGCATAAAATCGCCTCTTGGCCAAATGTGTAAATGGTCTTTACTAATTTTATGATTTCCAGTTGAATCTGAGGGAATTTCTAATTCTTTATACCCATGAGTTAAGTAATTTTGAGAATAACTGAATAAAAATTTTGGTTCAGAAATATAACTTTTTCTCAAACTTGACCCTGCACCATCAGTTCCAAAAATCACTTCGGAAGTGACAGAAAATTCTTCGTTTGTTTCTGAATTTATGAAAAATGCAATCCCATTTTCGATGTCCACTTTTTTACATTTATGGTTAAAATGGATGGTTACGTTTTCATGCTTTTCAGCTTCATCTAGCAACAACGCATTTAAATCTCCTCTTGAAATGGAATTGATATACTCTCCTTCTCTACCTGAATAATTGGAAGAAAAAGTATTGCTTTCTTTATCATGCATCAATCTTCCAATCATAGGAATACAGAGTTTTCGGGCTTTTTCTTCAACACCACACAAACGCAAACCTTTCAAACCTCTATCTGACAGCGCTAAATTAATAGAACGTCCAGCAGAAATGGCAACTTTTCGTAAATCTGGTCTGCTTTCAAAAACTTCAACCAAAAATCCTCTTTGCGCTAGTCTTAATGCTAATAACGAGCCACATAAACCAGCTCCAATAATTAATACAGCCCCTCCTAAATCCTCCCCCAAAGGGAGGCCTTTTTCGGGATTTTTTATTTTATTATCTTGTAAAGTCATTTTTACTTTTTTTTAGGCTGAGCACAGTCAAAACCTAGTTATTTATTTATATTTTATTTATATACAATATCAAACCATAAAATAATTCATAACTGATTAGTAAGGTTATTTCTTCTGTAATCTGTTGTTTTTCTTTTATATGTGAACTAAAACTAACTGCTTTAACCAGAGGAGAAAAATCAATAAAATCATCAAAAGTACTTATATACTCCTTTATATTTTTTTTACCTGTCTTATTAAAAATACATGAAAAAAGTTGGTTATTTTGATACATTACAAAATAATCATGAAAAGATTCACTTTCTAAAAGACTCCTATCTACTTCATCATTTATAATTAAATTTTCTTTTTCAGATGAATCATGAATAGGATTTGGGATATTTTGAATTTCTAAGCTATCTAAATTTATATTTTGTGTAATTTTTCCTATTTCACTCTGCCTCTTATACAAAAGATGAAAGGTTGATGTTTCTTTAAATTGATTTAAAAGTTGAATTGCTCCCTTAGATTTTAAAAATTCAATTTTAGGATTAACTTCTGATAATTCTTCTAAGTATTTTAAATAGAATTCGATATCATCATTATTCTTAACATTATAACGTTTTCTTAAAAAATTTTCAAAATCATAAACTCCTTTTTCGATGTTTTTAATATCATTCTTTGTAAAACAACTCTTTAAAATACTATTTTCATTAATTTCATTGGCATTTTTTGAATTGAAACAATTAAAAAAAAAGAAAGTCAAAAGTAAAAAATAAAGCTTTTTTTTCATCACTGTAAAAGTGTTTTTAAAATAGAAATCATCTGAAATACATCTTCAAAACTGTTATACATTGGTACTGGTGCACAACGCATTACGTTTGGTTCTCGCCAATCTGTAATGACATTTTTTGATAATAATTGCTGATGCAAACTTTTGTTTGCCTCTTTAATTTGAATTGAGATTTGACAACCTCTTTCTTTTGGATTTGAAGGTGTAATTATTTTTATTTTGTGGGTTTCAATTTCTTGGATTAAAAACTCCAAAAAACCGGTTAATTTTTCTGATTTTTCGCGCAAAGCATTCATCCCAACTTCATCAAACAAATCCAAAGAAGCTAAAATTGCTGCCATTGATAAAATTGGCGGATTTGACAATTGCCAACCTTCTGCACCTTCCATCACATCAAAAGGCATTCGCATATTGAAACGCGTTTTCTTATTGTGATTCCACCAACCTGCAAATCGTGGCAACTCTTTGTTTTTCGAATGTTTTTCGTGCACGAATATTCCTGCCAAACTTCCAGGTCCAGAATTTAAATATTTATAGGTACACCAAGCTGCAAAATCTACTTCTGAATCGTGTAAATTGGGTTGAATATTTCCCGCTCCATGAGCCAAATCAATGCCAACCAAACAGTTTTTTGAATGACCAATTGCTGCAATTTTTTTTAAATCTAAAAACTGACCTGTATAATAATTGACACCTCCAATCAACAACATTGCAACCTCATCTCCTTGATTGTTAATAATTTGCTCTAAATCTTCTATTCTCAATAAGTCTTCACCTTCTCTTGGTTTCCAAAAAATTAACCCTTCTTGAACATCAAAACCATGAAATTTTAATTGCGATTCTACTGCATATTTATCTGAAGGAAAAGCATCACTTTCAATGACAATTTTGTATTTAGTTTTTGTGGGTTGATAAAAAGAAACCATTAACAAATGCAAATTCGTAGTTAATGTGTTCATCACCACAACTTCAATAGGTTTTGCGCCAACGATTTTCGCCATTTTTTCAGTCAAAAATTCATAGTAATTCAACCAAGGTCTTTTAGCTTCAAAATGACCTTCAACACCCAAATTCGCCCAATCTTTTAATTCCTGAAGAACATATTTTTCAGTTAATTTTGGTTGTAAACCCAAGGAATTTCCTGTAAAATACAGCCATTCATTTCCTCCCGAATTTTCGGGATTATCTTTGGGAATGTGAAACTGGTTTCTAAGATGCGAAAGTGAATCTTGGGCATCTAATTGTTTGGCAAATGCCAATGAATTTTGATACTGCATGCAAAAAATATTGGTTTGTTTTCAAAGATAAAACAATACTTTTAAGTTTTCAATTTATGAGCATTTGATTTTTTGTAAATTCGCTTAAAAATACATCAGATGAAATTTTTAAAAATAGTGGTTTGTTTGATTTTTATCGCTTTTATATCTTGCAAAAATGACGTTCAAACGATTGAAGCACTAGAAAAAATGACTTTGGGAATCAAACAAGAATATGCACCAGACAAAAGAGTGGAACTTTTTGATATTCAATTTATTCAAAAAAACAATCATATTTTACTTCAAGGAGAAACAACATCGAGAAATGCGCTTACCATTTTGATGGACAGTCTTCAAAAAAGAAATCTAAAATTCGAAAACAACGTTCGTGTTTTGCCAGATTCAGCAGTTGGTAACTTTCAATTTGCAGTAGCAAAAAATTCGGTAATTAATATTCGCTCAGAAGCATCTCATTCAGCAGAATTGGGTACTCAAGGTTTGTTGGGAATGTCACTAAAAGTGTTGGACAAAAATGGTGACTTTTACAGAATTCAAACTCCTGACAACTACATTTCTTGGGTTGATAAAGGAGGCATTCAACTAATGAATGAAGCAGAAATTAAACAATGGGACGCCTCAAAAAAAGTGCTTTTCACGGCACTTTTTGGATTTGTATATGCGCAAAAAGATATTGAAAAATCGATTATTTCTGATATTTCTTTGGGTGGAATGTTGCAATACATTGCAGAAGACGCTCAATTTTATCAAGTAAAATATCCTGATAATAGAATGGGGTTCATCAAAAAAAATGATGCTGTTAATTATGATTCTTGGTTAAAAAACTTGATTTCAACAAATGAATCTATTGAAAAAATTGCCAAAAAAATGGCAGGTTTTCCTTATTTATGGGGAGGAACTTCTGCAAAGGGAATGGATTGTAGTGGTTTTATAAAAATGGTGTATTTGATGAATGGATTTATCATTCCAAGAGATGCTTCACAACAAATTAACGTAGGAAAAACTGTGGACGAAAATCTCAATTTTTTAGATTTACAAAAAGGTGATTTGTTGTTTTTTGGTAAAAAAGCCACTGAAAATTCGAAGCAAAAAGTAACCCATGTTGGCATTTGGTTGGGAAATGACAAACAAGAATTTATTCATGCTTCTGGAAATGTGCATATTAGTTCTATGGATAAAACGCAACCTCATTTTGATGAAATGAATAAAAATAGATATTTGGGAAGCAAACGTTATTTGGGCGAAAAAGATCCGCAAATTATTGATTTGAAGACTATAATTGACTTAAAAGAGTAAAATTTCATCTTTAATTAACATCAAAACAGATAGCTATCCATTTATTATCCATACTTTTGCGCGCTATTTTAATAAAAATACATGAAGCGAATTAAAGAATACAAAAAATTATTCAACATCGAAGGTCAAATCGATTTGAAAGAATTGAAAACATCTTACAGAAACTTAGTAAAAGAATATCATCCAGATAAATTTTTGGACGAACAAGCAAAAGAAGATGCTGAGGAAATCAGTACAAAAATTATTGATGGATATCACTTTTTAGTGAGTATTGCTCCCGAAACAAAAGAGGCAAATTTAGAGGAATATAAAATCACCACTGCTGAATGTCAGGTTGTTGATTGGCGTCATAAAAGTATGTTGCTTGAAGTTACTTTTTCTGATGGAAATACGTATGAATATTTTGGGGTGAATAAAATTCTTTTTGGGAAATTTGTCAACGCAAAATCGATGAATAATTTTGGTAGAAGAAATATTTTCAATTCTTTTTTATACCGAAAAATCAAGAAAGTTGCCGTAAACGCTTAACTTATTGACACATAAAAATCCTTCAAAAAATTTTTGAAGGATTTTTTTATGAATTTATGTTTCTAATACAACACTCTAAACTTAATAGTTCCCTCTACATTTCGTAATTTTTCAATTACCTCAATGTTGTATTCTTTGTCTAAATCTGTAATTACATACCCCACTTTTGGGTCTGTTGACAAATATTGACCATTGATATTCAATTCATATTCAGCTAAAATCTTATTTATTTTAGCCATAACTCCAGATACATTTTTATGAATGTGTAAAAAACGATGCGCATTTACTTGTCTTGGCAAACGAATATTAGGGAAATTTACAGCATCAACAGTATTTCCATTATTGATATATCCCATAATTTTATTCGGCACAAAATCAGCAATATCTTTCTGAGCTTCTTCTGTACTACCCCCAACATGTGGAGTTAAAATAACATTTGGCAAACCTTTTAATTCCGTTATAAATTCACCATTTTTTGCAGGTTCTGTTGGATAAACATCCACAGCAGCACCTGCCAATTTCCCACTTTTTAGTGCATCAGTCAGAGCTTCAATTTCGACCACAAAACCACGAGCCAAATTGATTAAATGAGCGCCATCTTTCATTTGCTCAAATTCTTCTTTTCCGAAAAAATTATAATTCGCTGGATTGTCATCAACATGCAAAGTAACGACATCTGCAATTGACAATAAATCTTTTAAAGAATACATTTTAGTAGCATTCCCAATAGATAATTTATCTTCAATGTCGTAATAATAGACGTCCATTCCAAGTGCTTCTGCCAAAACAGACAATTGTTTTCCTATGTTTCCATAACCAACAATTCCTAATTTTTTTCCACGAACTTCTCTTGAACCATCTGCAGTTTTATTCCAATAACCGTTATGAATTTCTGTACTTCGTTGAAAAACAGAACGCATTAACATGATTATTTCGCCAATTGCCAATTCAACTACAGAACGCGTGTTGCTATATGGAGCATTGAAAACAACAACGCCATGTTCTTTACACGCTTCTAAATCAATTTGTTGAGTTCCAATACAAAAGGCACTCACCACCATTAATTTATCTGCTGCTTCGATAACTTTTTTGGTAACATTGGTTTTGGAACGAATTCCTAAAACATGAACGTCTTTGATTTTTTCAATCAGTTCTTCTTCAGACAAACTTTTTGAGATAGATTCTACTGAGAATCCATCTTTTGATAATTTTTTAAACGCATCAGGATGAACGTTTTCTAATAATAATATTTTAATCCTGTTTTTCGGGTATGAAATTTTTCTAGGCAACTTGTTTATGTATAAAAATTCGTCAAAATTTGGGGCAATATGATCCGCTTTTTCAGTAGTTTTTTTTCTAGAGACGTTTTCGGTATAGGCAAAAAATTTATCAGCAACTCCTGCTTCGCGAGTTACATAATCGCTATAACCATCACCAATTACTTGAATTTCTCCTTCTAAATGCATGTTTTTCAAACATTCAATTTTTCCATTGTGATGAGATAAAACGTTTTTTGAATCAAAACCAACGATTTTATTCGATTCATCAAACTCAAAAGTATTCGCAAAAACTCTATGAGAAGGAATGTTATACTCTGCAACAATTGGATCAATAAACTCTTTAAATCCGCAAGAAATCACATATATATCTTCTGCAAATTCTTTAAAAAACTCTTTATTTCTCTCTATAGACGATGAAACTTGCTTTCTTAATTGTTTGATTAATTCACTCAAATCCTCTTTGTAAGCATTCAATAAATCGATTCTTATTTTTAATGATTCTGTAAAAGAAATTTTACCGTCAATTCCGAGGTTTGTGATATGAGTAATTTGTTGTATTATAGCTTCCTTTTCAGGGTTATTTTTAAGTGTTATTTCTGCCAAAACATCCAATGCTTCAACACGGGTTAAAGTGCTATCAAAATCAAAAACGTAATTCCTCTTGGTGACCAACATTGTAAAATGAAATCCTAAAATTTAAGGTGCAAATTTACAAATTTTGAAATGAATAAGTTAACATCTTAAAAATTTTATGAAATCAGCTTTATTTTAATGAATTTAGGATAAAACTTAACAAAATATCGACCTTTCATCATCTAAAATTGTGAAATCCTAAAAGAAATAACCACCAAAAGATGGGCAACGCTTCAACCCAAAAAGCACTGTAATATTTTGATTGGTTTACTTTCGCTCTCATTAAAAAAACAATTACTAAAAAAAAGAACAGCACAAAGGCATTTTTAGTTTCAAAATTGATTGAAATTGCATAAGAAATCAGCAAAGAAAAAATCATCAAAATCAATCCTAACCGCTTTGTTTTAGAAATTCCAATTTTTCTTGGAATGGTTTGTAAAGAAATTTCATCAAACTGCAAATCTCTGATTTCGAATGGTAAAATTAAAGCTGTCAAGATTAAAAATCGTTGAATAAAAACTAAGAATAAATTGTAAGAAACCTCATTTGTTTGATTAAAGTATGGTACTAAAACAGTAAAAGCTGACCAAACAAATGCTACAATAATTATTTTTAAATAGCCAACAGCTCTTAAATTCTTTTCAAATCCGCTCAAAAAAGGAATTGCATAAAGCAGCGTTAAAATTGCCAATGGAAAACTTATGAACAATGTTTTTATTGGAAGTAAAGACGCATAAAAACACATTGTCAAAAAGCAAAAAAAAGAAAAAATTTCAATGATTTTTAAATTGCGTGTCAAACTTATATAATGCCATTTTGCGATACCAAAATATTTTACAAAATTATATCCAGAGATTGTTCCAAAAAAGACAAAATAATCTAGGTTTTTTTGGTAAGGTAAATCAAGATAAATTTCACTAATCCTCAGAAAAGCATACGCAGCAAAAGCAACGTGAATACTAGCATTGATATAAAAATCAATAATTTTTTTAAAAACATTCATCACGCAAAAATAACCTTTCTGTTTATAACCTTGAAAAATGGTTGATAATTATTTTATTTTGGCAGAATTCTAACAAAAAATAAACTTGCGAAATCATTACTTTTGTACTGCAAAAAAAATCACTTAATTTTTGAAAATTTAGGCTTTCTAAAACTATTGAAATTAAGCAAACTTAATCTTTAATAATGCAAACAAATTCGTTTCAATTAAGACATATTGGTTCTAATCAAAAGGAGCAAGAAGTCATGTTATCAACCATAAAAGTTGATAGTTTAGAGCAGTTAATCAATGAGACTGTTCCTGAAAATATTCGTTTAAAAAACGATTTAGATTTAGAACCTGCCATGAGCGAATATGAGTATTTGGCTCACATCAAAGCACTTTCTGAAAAAAATAAAGTTTTTAAAACCTATATAGGATTAGGATATCACGAAGCCATTGTGCCAAGTGTAATCCTAAGAAACATCTTTGAAAATCCAGGTTGGTACACAGCTTACACACCATATCAAGCAGAAATTGCACAAGGAAGATTAGAAGCATTATTAAATTATCAAACGATGATTTGCGATTTGACAGGCATGGAATTGGCAAACGCATCTTTGTTAGACGAAGGAACAGCTGCTGCTGAAGCAATGGCAATGCTCTTCGATTTGAGAGAGCGTGATAAAAAGAAAATAGACGCTTCAAAGTTTTTTGTATCAGAAGAAGTTTTACCTCAAACATTGTCAGTTTTATTGACACGTTCAGCTCCAATTGGCATTGAATTGGTAGTTGGAAATCATGAAGAATTTGATTTTTCTGACGAATTTTTTGGTGCTATTTTACAATATCCTGCAAAACACGGACAAATTTTTGACTACACCGATTTTGTTGCAAAAGCAAATGCAAACAACATCAAAGTCGCTGTTGCAGCTGATATTTTATCACTTGTAAAACTAAAAGCTCCTAGTGAATTTGGGGTTGATGTGGTTGTCGGAACATCACAACGTTTTGGAATTCCTTTAGGTTATGGAGGACCACATGCTGCTTTTTTCGCCACAAAAGATGCATACAAAAGAAGTATTCCTGGAAGAATTATTGGGGTAACCAAAGATAAAGATGGCAATCGTGCGCTAAGAATGGCTTTGCAAACTCGTGAGCAACACATCAAACGTGAAAAAGCGACCTCAAATATTTGTACAGCCCAAGTTTTATTGGCAATAATGGCTGGAATGTACGCAGTATATCATGGAAAAGATGGCATTCAATTTATTGCAGATGACGTTCATAATAAAACCAAACTGTTAGCTGATTATTTAAAAAAAACAGGATTTAACCAATTAAATTCTTCTTATTTTGACACTTTACTAGTTGAAGTTGATAGTTTGAAACTTAGACCAATTGCAGAATCCCATGAAATGAATTTTAATTATATCAACGATAATTTGATTTCGATTTCATTAAACGAAGCAACAACCTCACATGATTTAATGAACTTATTTGCCATTTTTGAACAATTCAAAGGACAAGCAAATTCAACAACCACCGAATTGAAAAATGATTTTAATATAATCCCAGAAAACCTGCAAAGAGCTACCCCCTTTTTAGAAAACAAAGTTTTCAACACTTATCACTCTGAAACAGATATGATGCGTTATATCAAGAAATTAGAGCGTAGAGATTTGGCTTTAAATCATTCAATGATTTCTTTAGGATCTTGCACAATGAAATTAAATGCAGCTTCTGAAATGTTGCCTTTAACCAATCCACAATGGGGAAATATTCATCCATTTGTGCCTTTAAATCAAGCAGAAGGTTATCAAATTGTATTAAAAAAATTAACCCATCAATTAAATATTATCACCGGATTTGCAGGAACTTCTTTACAACCAAATTCAGGTGCACAAGGTGAATTTTCTGGTTTGATGACTATTAGAGCTTATCATATAGCGAATGGAGATTCTCACAGAAATATCTGTATTATTCCTTCCTCTGCTCACGGAACAAATCCTGCTTCTGCGGTAATGGCGGGAATGAAAGTAGTGGTTACAAAAACCGATGAAAAAGGAAATATTGATGTTGAAGATTTGCGTGCAAAAGCCATTGAACATGCCGCAAATCTGGCAGCTTTGATGGTAACATATCCTTCAACTCACGGAGTTTTTGAGAGTGCTATTCAAGAAATTACTCAAATTATTCATGACAATGGAGGGCAAGTGTATATGGATGGTGCCAATATGAACGCACAAGTAGGTCTTACGAATCCTGCAACAATTGGTGCTGACGTTTGTCATTTAAATTTACATAAAACCTTCGCAATCCCTCATGGAGGTGGAGGTCCTGGAGTAGGGCCAATTTGTGTTGCGCCTCAATTGGTTCCTTTTTTACCAACAAATCCTATGGTTAAAACTGGTGGTGAACAAGGAATTACCTCAATTTCTGCGGCACCTTGGGGTTCTGCTTTGGCTTGCTTAATTTCTTACGGCTACATTAAAATGCTTGGTTTTAGCGGAATTACAAATGCTACTAAAAACGCTATTTTAAATGCAAATTATATAAAAGCACGTTTGCAAGGTTCTTTTGACACACTTTATACAGGCGAAAAAGGACGTGCTGCTCACGAAATGATTATTGATTGTAGAGACTTTAAACAAAACGGAATTGAAGTGGTTGACATCGCAAAACGTTTGATGGATTATGGTTTTCATGCACCAACAGTTTCGTTTCCAGTGGCTGGAACTATGATGATTGAACCAACAGAATCAGAAAGTTTATCGGAATTAGATCGTTTTTGTGATGCTATGATTTCCATCAGAAAAGAAATTGATGCAGCCAATAAAGAAGATGAAAATAATCCTTTGAAAAATGCACCACATACGCAATCTATGCTAACTTCTGATGAATGGAATTTACCATATTCAAGAAAACAAGCTGCTTTTCCATTAGATTATGTTGCCGAGAATAAATTTTGGCCTTCTGTGAGAAGAGTTGATGACGCTTATGGAGACCGAAATTTAGTTTGTTCATGTAATCCAATTGAGGATTATATGTAAAACATAATAAAGTTTTATTCTAGAACCACTTCTTTTGAAGTGGTTTTTTAGTTTAGGACCTCGAGAAAAAAATCTAGAAAACAAAAAAAGCCTCAACATTTTGTTGAGGCTTTATATCTTTTAATTTCGTAAAAAATTATTTACTGAATTTTGAGTATTTGTTTTTAAACTTGTCAATACGTCCTGCTGTATCAACCAATTTAGATTTACCTGTATAAAATGGATGAGAAGTTCTTGAAATCTCTAATTTTATTAAAGGATACTCAACACCGTCAACTAATAACGTGTCTTTAGTGTCTGCTGTAGAACGAGTTAAAAATACATCTTCATTTGACATATCTTTAAAAGCTACCAATCTATAATTCTCTGGGTGAATTCCTTTCTTCATTTCTTTAATATTTAATACTTTAATGTTATGTTTGCTAGTGCAAAATTGGTAAGTTTTTACACAAATTTTTTAAATAGTTAATTTTACTATTTTGAATTTGCAAATTTAGGTTATTTTTTTAATTTACAAATAAATAATTTACATTTATTTACGTTACTAAAAACTTTACCAGAAACATCAGTAAATATTTAGAAAAACCCATATTCAAAAAGACAAAATCAATAAAATGAAAAACCATTTTTCAATTACCACACTTATTATAGCTATATTTTTTATTATTTCTTGCAATGACGATTATAATTTTACGCTTGAAGTTACAAAAAAAACTACTTTAAATAAATCAATAACCGGAATTTTAAAAGAAGAAAATAATAAACCAATTGATAGTGTTCAATTTTTATTAAACGGAATAAAAATACCTTCAAATGGAAGTGAATTCTCAATAAATACCAAAGAAATTGGCGTTGGAAAACACGTTATTTCTGCTTTAATTTTTTATCCCGGAAAAACAAAAAAACAAAATAATTCATTTGAAGTTTTGGCTGATTTGGCTCCTGAAATTTACACTTTCAAAATTATCAATTCATATCCTCATGATTCGAAAGCGTATACACAAGGATTGGAATATCACAAAGGATTCTTGTACGAAACTACTGGAAGAAAAGGTCAATCTAGCTTGCGAAAAGTGGAAATTAATACTGGAAAAGTGGTGCAAAAAATAGATTTAGACAATACTTATTTTGGTGAAGGAATGACCATTTTTAATGATAAAGTATTTTGGTTAACATGGCAATCAAAAAAAGGGTTTGTTTATAATTTGACAACTTTTGAACTTGAAAAAGAATTTGAGTACAATAATAGCGTTGAAGGTTGGGGTTTAACACATAATGAAACTGATTTGATTAAATCTGATGGCACCAATAAAGTTTGGTTTTTAGACCCTGGAACTCAAAAAGAAAAGAGATTTGTTCAGGTTTACACCAATAAATATGCCATTGAAAACCTCAATGAATTGGAAATCATTAACGGAAAACTCTATGCAAATAAATACCAACAAAATGCGATAGTCATTATTGACATCAATACTGGTGTGGTTTTGGGAGTTGCTGATTTGACTGATTTGAAAAAAGAAATGGAAAAGTCTCAAAAATTAATTCCAAATGATGAAGTCTTAAATGGCATTGCTTTCGATCAAGAAAACAATCGAATTTTTGTTACAGGAAAAAATTGGGCAAAACTTTTTGAAATCGAATTGGTTAAAAAACAATAATTCACCCGTTTAAAAGTTCTATTTTTATAAAAAATTTAGCATGCGTCACTTTTTTACTTTTTTACTTTTTTTAATTCTTATTGTTGTTAGTTCTTGTCGAAAAGATTTTTCAACAATTCCAAGTTTTGGAAATTTAGAATTTTCAAAAGACACGGTTTTTTTAGATACAATTTTCACCAATATTGGTTCTGCAACGTACAATCTAAAAGTCTATAACAGAGGAAATAAAGCGATTACCATTCCAAAAATTTCTCTAGAAAATGGAAATTCATCAAACTATAGATTGAATGTTGATGGAATCCCAGGAAAAGAGTTTTTTAATATTGATATTTTAGCAAATGATAGTATATATGTTTTTGTAGAAACTACCATTGATGCAAATAACGTAACAAATCCATTATACACTGACCGAATTTTATTTGATACTGGAAACAATCAGCAAGATGTTGATTTGGTCACTTTAGTGCAAGATGCTAATTTTATTTTTCCCGGAAGAGAGCCAATTTCAATGAAAATAGATAGTTTAACTATTGATGGTCAGCCAACTACTATAAAAGGAAGGTTTTTAACAGATGCTGAACTCACTTTTTCCAACACAAAACCAACAATTATTTATGGGTATGCAGCCGTTCCTGAAAACAAAACGTTAACGATAAATGCTGGCGCAAAAGTTCATTTTCATAACAATTCTGGATTAATTATTGACAAAAATGCTTCTTTGAAAGTGAATGGAAATCTGAATGAAAAAGTCATTTTTGAAGGTGACAGACTGGAAAATAGTTTTGGTAAAATTCCTGGACAATGGGGCACAATTTGGATGCGTGCAGGAAGTAAAGACAACGAAATTCATCATGCAAAAATAAAAAATGGCGTCATTGGAATTCTAGTTGACAGTCTTGGGTCTGGAATAAACGCAACTTTACAACTTTCAAATACCGAAATTTATAACCACTCAAATTTTGGAATTTTAGCAAGAGAAACCCATATTGAAGCTCATAATGTGGTAATTGGTTCTGCAGGGCAAGCATCTTTAGCAGCAACTGTTGGAGGAACTTATAATTTTACGCACTGCACGTTTGCCAATTTTTGGAACAATGGAATTCGTCAATTGCCAGCAGTTTTGGTAAATAATTTTTTCGTTTATGAAAATTCCTCTGGGCAAGAAATTATTGAAACTAGAGATTTAAAAGCTGCCAATTTCACCAATTGTATTTTTGATGGAAACAATAATATTGAATTTCTGCTAGATAAAGTGGAAGGAAGTTTGTTCAATTACAACATCCATAATTGTATGATTTCATTCACTGATGCTAACAATTCATTTGCTGGAAATACAGAAATGATTTTTACGAACAATCCAAATTATCAAAATATCATTTTAAATGGTTTGCCTGATTTTAGAAATAACCAAAACGAAGATTTTATCATTGGTGAAAACTCTGCAGGAATTAACAAAGCAATATCAAGTAGTTTTCCATTTGATGTTTTGGGTGTTAGCAGAGCCAATTCTCCTGATATTGGCGCCTATCAACATATTATTTTTGATTGATTTTAATTTTGAAAAAATCACAAGTAAATCATTATAATTGTAAAGATTGAAAAAAAAATGGAAACAACATCATCAATTGATATATTAACTAAAAAACTTAAAAACGCTCCAGAGAGTGTTATTGAGCGTGTAATTGATTATGTTGATGCACTTATTGAACCAACAATTAATAAAAAACCTTACAACTTATCGGAAAGCCAACAATTAATTTTAGACAACCAAGTAAATTCTGAAAAGTCAACTTATATAGAAGCCGAAAAATTTCATACAGAATTACTAAAAAAGTATGAATTATAACATTATTGTCTCTTCAGTTGCCTCTAAAAATATTGAAAATGCTGTTGAATATTACATTAAAAATGCTACTAAAAAAATAGCTCTTGATTTTTTAAAAGACTATAATAAGCATACAAAACTTTACAAATAAATCCTTTTCATTAATTTCACGATACTATTTATCGATTTTGGCCATTTGATAAATTTCCTTACATAGCTTTTTTCATTGTTGATGAATCTACTAAAACAGTATTTTTAAACGCTGTATTTCATACTGCGCAAAATCCTGAAAAATATCCTGTAAATTGACTGTCTATTCTATTCTAAAATAAAATTTTTTAGATTTATACACTGCATAGTTTATTGTTTATAAACTACCCCATCTTTCATCACAAAAACAACATTTTCCATTGTTGCAATGTTTCTTGTTGGATCTTCATCAACAGCAATAATATCAGCAAAAAAACCTTTTTTGATTTGCCCTAATTCATTTTCCATTTTCAATAACATCGCGTTTGTAATTGTAGCAGATTGAATTGTTTCAATAACAGGCATTCCAGCAGCAACCATAAATCCGAATTCTTTGCCATTATTTCCATGTTTAAAAACTCCTGCATCTGTTCCGAAGGCAATTTTGACACCTTTTTTATAGGCTTTTCCAAAAGTTCCCTGAATTTGAGGACCAACAGCCAACGCTTTTGGGACAACAATATCTGGATAAAAACCTTTGATAGTTGCTTTTTCTGCAACTTCTTTGCCTGCAGTAATTGTTGGCACCATAAAAACATCGTATTTAATCATCAAATCCATAGTTTCATCGCTCATATATGTGCCATGTTCAATGGTTTTTACACCACCCAAAATAGCTCTTTTCATTCCTTCATCACCATGTGCATGTGCAGCCACAAACATTCCATAATCCTTAGCGGTTTCGCAAATAGCTTTGATTTCTTCGATGGTAAACTGAGGATTATCTCCAGATTTTGCTACGCTTAGAACACCTCCTGTTGCAGTAATTTTAATCCAATCTGCACCATTTTTATAACGCTGTCTTACCGCTTTTTTAGCATCGTCAATAGAGTTTACCACACCATCTTTTGGTCCTGGATCGCCAATAAATAATTTATTTCCTCCATTTGTAGGATCAGCATGACCTCCAGTTGTTGCCAACGATTTTCCTGCTGTAAAAACTCTTGGCCCAGGAATTTTTCCTTGATCAATGGCATTTCTGATAGAAACATTTACGCCTGTTCCACCCAAATCTCTCACTGTTGTAAATCCATTTAATAAAGTTGTTTTGGCAAATCCAACAGAATTAAATGCAACATCTGCTTCATTTAAAATATATTTTTCTAGTTGCGTTTTTGGGTTGAATTCCTGTTCAATGTGCACATGAAAATCAATCAAACCTGGCATTACAACCTTGTTTTTCAAATCAATAGTAGTAACATTTTTACTTTTTGCCTCTAAAAAACCATCAACAACATCAATGATTTTATTTTTTTCGATGATAATCGTTTTATTAGTTTCAATCTTCCCAGATTTTGTATCAATTAATTTTCCACAAAAAATGTGTGTTGTTTGAGAAATCGTATTTTGAATTAAAAAAAGTGCAAAAGCAAAGAAGAATATTTTTTTCATTTGGTCTATTTTAGTTTCTAAATGTATGAAAAATTGAGTAATTTGCTCAATAAATTTTTTATTGATGAAACACGTAATTATAACGGGTACAAGCAGAGGAATTGGATTTGAATTGGCAAAATTATTCGCAAATAATGGCCACAAAGTGCTGGCAATTTCAAGAAATACAAAGCCATTATCAGACATCAATCATCAAAATATTACAACTCTTTCTGTGGATGTTTCACAAACATCTGACTTGAAAAAAGTCACCGAATTTGTTAAAAAAAACTGGAAAAAAGTTGATATTTTGATTAATAACGCAGGAAAGTTAATCAATAAACCGTTTACAGAATTGACGACTGAAGATTTTTTAGATGTATATAAAGTAAATGTTTTTGGAGTTGCTGAAATCACTAAAAACATGATTCCCTTCTTAGTAAAAAACAGTCACGTAGTAACCATCAGTTCAATGGGAGGCATTCAAGGAAGTATGAAATTTCCTGGTTTGGCAGCATATTCATCTGCAAAAGGCGCTGTAATTACACTATCAGAATTATTGGCTGAAGAATACAAAGAGCAACAAATTGCATTCAATGTTTTGGCAATTGGAGCAGTGCAAACTGAAATGTTGGAAGAAGCTTTTCCTGATTATAAAGCACCACTTTCAGCATCAGAAATGGCTGAATATATGTATGATTTTGCTTTGAATGGTAACAAATTTTATAATGGAAAAGTATTGCAAGTTTCCTCAACAACACCTTAGTTTTTATGATTATTGCATTAACTTTTATTTTAACTTCTATTTTTCAATATATTTTTTACTTTAAAAACAATCGAAAAGAAAAAAAAATTAATGATTTTTTAATTCCTAAAATTGTAATTTCAAATTACATTTTCATTTACCCATTTCTATTTTATCTTTTTTTTGATAAATATAATTACATGAAAGTATCTTTTATTTTTCAAGTTTTAATTATTGGAAGTATAGGAACTTTTTTTGCATTATTAACTTATATTTTTTGGAACCTTGAGAAGAGAAAATCATCTTAATAACTTTTCAGATTATATTCCACAAAAAGCGATTCCTTTTGTCGAATTTTTAGTTGAGAAACATTTGTTTGAGTTAAAAATTGTCAATGAAAGAGCGACAAAACATGGAGATTTTAGAAAACTTCCGAATGGAAAATTCCAAATAACCATCAATAATAACTTGAATCCACATCAATTTTTATTGACATTGGTTCATGAAATTGCGCACCATGTAACGCATGAAAAATTTGGTAGAGCACAACCTCATGGCAAAGAATGGAAAACTATTTTTCAACATTTGATGTTGCCTTTTTTACATCCTGAGATTTATCCACCAGAGATTTTGAGATACTTGGCGAAATACTTAAAAAACCCAAAAGCGAGCACAGATGCAGACGCAAAATTATCATTGGCTTTGAGAGGATATGAAGCTGAATCTGGAAAATTATTTGTTTTTAACATTCCAAATGGCGATTTTTTTGAATTTAAAAGTACGATTTACAAACGTGGAAATCAACGAAGAACACGAATTGAATGTCAAAATATCAAAACACATAGAAACTATTTATTTCATCAAAATGTAGAAGTAATTCCAGTTTTTATCAAATAGATTTTTCGAATTATCTTTCTCTCTTGATGAATAATGTATCTAATTTCATTTCTTTTTGAAGCCAATCACGCAATTCAATTTCCTTCAAATTAATAGTGGTTTCTAATGTTTTCGAATTCCATTTTACAGTGGCTATTGGAATGGTATCTATTTTTATAAAATCTTTAGAAAATAACATTTTTGCAAAGCCAATTTGCTCAACTTCATTGTATCTTATTTTAACATCTTTCGCAATTCTACTAAAAGCTACTGCTTTTTTGTCTTTTGCAAGTAAATCTTGCTCAATACGAGTGTTGAGTTGGAAAATGGTTTGCTGTAATACAGAAATCTGATTTTCCAATTCGGTAATTTTCTCCTTACTTTCTTGCAATTCTTCTCTTTTTTCTTTGTAAGCAGTGGTAATCAACTCAAAACTTTTGGTATCACTTCCTTTAATTTTCAATTTAAAATCAGCCAAATTCGTGTATAAAATGTTTTTAGTCAATTCATTATTTAGGTCGTTTTTTGTTGCATCAGAAATTTCATTGAAAAAATTCAACAATATTTCTTTGTTTTCCAAATCCTTCTCCCAATCAATCAAGGTTAATGATTCATTATCTTTGATTTCATTCTTAATAAAATTCGAAATTTGATTGTTGATTTTATTTTCATTAAACACTCTCACAAACGTAAAAATCGCAGGAATCATTACAGCAATTCCAATAATTGTTGCCAAAGTTGCATATTGCTTTCTTTTTTTAGCATTGGCATATTCATGCATTGGAAAATTTAACAACTTTAAAACTAAAAATGTAGCTAAGGCAATGAAAATAGCATTGATTGTAAACAAATAAATTGCTCCAAGAAAATAGGTAAAATTCCCTTTTGCCAATCCATACCCAGCTGTACATAAAGGCGGCATTAAAGCTGTAGCAATAGCAACTCCAAAAATCACTGAAGCAATCGTTCCTTTTTTTGTTCGGGCAACCATCAATGCTAATCCTCCAAAAAATGCAATTAAAACATCGCGAATATCAGGACTAACTCTTCCTAATAATTCTGAAGTATCTTCGCTTAAAGGAAAAAGGTAAAAAAACATGAACGATGCAAACAAACTCAGCACTATCATTATTCCTAAATTCTTGACAGATTTTTTAAGTGTATTGATATCATTTAATGCAAAAGACATCCCTATTCCTAAAATTGGCCCCATCAAAGGAGAAATCAACATGGCACCAATAACAACAGCTGTAGAATTGGCATTTAACCCAATTGACGCTACAAAAACCGCAAAAATCAAAATCCAAGCTGTGGCACCTTTAAAAGTAATATCGGCTTTTATAGCTTCAATTGTAGCCTCATGATCTGTATCTTCTCTAAAATCAAAAAGATTATTTAGAAAAGTTTTTGAATGATTAAAAACTCTTGAAAAATCTTCTTTTTTATTTTCAAAAGTTGTTTTGTCTTCACTTAAATTGTTCTTTGTTGAAAAATCTTTTTCCATATCTGAGTTTTAAAAAATAAAAATACAAAAATCAATTTTCTTTTTTGAATTAAATATTTTATTGTAAGTAAATTTTATCAATCTCTAAACGAAAATCTTGAGCTTTTTTATTACCAATCAAAAACGCTATTTCCTCAAAACTATTTGAGGAAAACTTTGGCAAACTTAGGACATTGCCTCTAAATTTAGGTTGCATTTCTGAAAGATTGATTTCAATAGTTTCCCAACAATTATTGGTTTGAAAAGTTGCTACATATGAATAATAGTCATTCTTACTTTTTTTAATTCTTAGTTGATAGTTATTTCCATCACCTCTTAAGCGCACTTTGATTTTGGCTGCATAATTTATTGACTTTTGAGAAAATTGATGCCTTAGGGATGAAAATCCGCCATTATTTTCTAATGACACTTTTCCATAAAAAACAGCATTTCCATCTGTATTGATGGTAAAATTTCCTGAAGATTCTCCTCCCATAACAGCATCATCAATTACTTTCCAAGAAGAAATATCAGTATCCTTTGAAAAATCAAAAATTAGTTGTTTAAAAATCATTGTAAAATAGAGAAGAAAAATTGAAATTAAACTTAATAATTAATCGTAAATCAAGTTTTGTTCATCAACTGGCAATGATTTTATTTTTGATTCTAATAACGCTATATCCATCATGCTAAAATTTAAAATTATTTGAAATATAATTAATTAAACAAAGCCAATTCTATTTGAAATCAAAAATATAATTTTAAAAAATTATCACTGCGTTTTTTATACATAAATCATTCAACGTTAATCCTTGGAAATATAGTGTCTGGATCTGTTAAATTATCTAATTCTTTGATAAATTTCTTTTCAAGAATAGAGAGACCGAGCTGATATGAGGCATTCATCCATCCAAAACCACCATCCGGTATGTAATTAAAATTAGTTCCTACATTTCCATATTCTGTATCAATAATATGTGTGCAATTTACAACATCATATTTTTCTGCAATTGTTCCATTGAAATCTACGGCATTTTTTGTAATCAGCCAAAGCCATCGATACACAAGTTCTTGAGTTTCATTTAAAAAATTATAATGAAGTAATCCTCTCCAAATCATCATTTGATGTGGTGCCCAACCAAATGGATAATCCCATTGTCTTTGAGGATTTTTTGGAGTAATATTTCCTCTTGATTCTTTTGTTGTGCTTACAATTCCTCCTTTGCATTTCAATAAAGGTAATGCTTTTTTTACTAATTGATTTGCTTGTTGAGTACTGCAAAGTTTTGCCCATAAGGGATAAAAAACGGTAGCAGACAAAAAGTTTGAGGGTTGTTTTTTTGAGAAATTATAATCGAAATAAAGACTTTGTGATTCATTCCAAAGCAGTGTATTTATACTATTTTTTCGTTCTTCCGCTTTGTTTTGCCAATAATCGCAAGTGTAATTTTTGTTGTTTTTATGTAAAAAATTTCCTTTGAAATATTTTTTTATTATATAATTAAAATCAATCTCATATTTGTAGAGTAAAGAATTCAAATCGACGGTGTTTAAATCAGCACATATATTCACAAATCGGTTGGTGGTATCATGCCCACTTTCGCGCAAACTTCTATCGTGGGTAAAATATTCATCTAATTCAGGAATATGAATTTTACGATTTTTGTACATTACTTCAAATGTTTGCAAAGGAATTTGGTATTTATTTGCATACAATTCAATTATTTCGTTAAAATGTCCTTTTTCGGTTTCAAAAACATATCCAATTCCTTCGGCAAAATATCTATTTAAACCATTATCAGTAAGTCTTTTAGATTTTGACATCCATACATTTTCATACTCATCTATTGCAGTTGATAGTTTTCCTGAAATCCAATTCAAATCATTAAAATTTGTAGTTTTAATATATTCTATTAGCAAGGAAGAGAAAAAAGGAGGCTGAGTTCTAGTAAGATAATAACTTCGATTTGCATTTAATATTTTTCCGTAGTTTTTTATTTGATATTCGAAATTTTCAATCATTCCATTCACCAAATTAAATTTTTGATCAATTAATAGTCCAATTGATTCAAAATAACTATCCCAACCATACATTTCATTAAAACGTCCTCCTGGTACTACAAATGGCTGGCCTTGGGTTACTTCATCATGTTCATAAAGTGCCAATGTTAATAATCCTGGTTTGTCATTTATAGATAAAACATACTCAGGACTAATTTCTTGAGGAAGTTTTATGACTTTTATTTTTGAGAATTCTTTTGATAAGTTTAAGTAATACTCAAAGGCTTTAATATCATTGAAAGGTACATATATGTAGAAATAATCTTGATTTACTTTTTCGTCATGGAAAACTTTTTGAAGTCCTTTTTTATCCATAGTTCGTGTCAAATTCTCCCAATAAATATCTCTAATGATTCGAGATAGGCGTTTTGTAGGCTTTTCAAATATGTTCTTTGTCGAAATTTCAGCATTGGTTTTAGATCCTTGATTTAAGGAAATTGCTAATTCTTGCAATAGATTTGATAAAAAATATGTGCCCTCAATGGTAATAATTTTTCCACTTTTATCAACAAGATGAAACTTTTTAGGACCTTGATCCTCGATGGTTATTTTATTATCCTTGTTAAGATCTTCTTGCAAAAGTAAGGACTTTAATGACAATAAAGGGTTTATCGTTAATTTCATGTTTTTTTAGTTAACCGATTAAGTAATAATATTGTGATAAATAACAAAACCATTGGGATAAGTGTATAGAAAAAGGCTTTTTCTGCTCCATTTTTTTTAAATAGCCAACCGATGATTGTAGAGCCAGTAGTGCCACCTAAGGCAGAAAATAATACTATCAATCCTGTCATTGGACTGTGTAATTTTTTTGGTAATGCACTTAAAACTGATGAATTTAACAAAGGATAAATTGGGGCAATAAAAACTCCAACAATAGGAAAAGCATATCCAATTAAAGGAATTTCACTTAAAGTTGTTATATGATCTATTTGCACATTTACTGTTTTTGGTAAAACAAAAATTACCATAATCATCGCAATAAAAATACAAAATGACACTATGTAAAACCAAGAAATATATTTTGATAAAATTCCTGCACCAATTCTTCCAGCAGCCAATGAAAGTGCAAAAATGCTTGCCATCATTATGCTTATATTTTGTGGGAGTTCTAAAACACGATTATAAAAAGTTGGTAACCATGTCATTATGCCTTGTTCAACCATCACAAATAAAAATACACTGAATATAAAAACAAGCATTAATATCTTTGTGCATAACATCACCATTTGTTTTAAATCGTCTAAAAGATTTATTCCTGGAATTTCGTGACCTTCATTAAAATCTGTTATATAAAGTAGTAAAAATGATAAAAAAGTTAAACCCGCTAATAACCAATACACTCTTAACCAAGCATCAGGATTTTCGGGTGAGTTAAATGCTGGAAATAAAAAATACGCAAGCGCAATACCTAACATAAAAAATCCTTCGATAGAACTCATCAAGCTATTGTGTTCTTTTGTAGTATTTGTGATTAAGCCAATCACGGAATAAACGGAAACTTTTATTAAAGCAAATGAAATTCCAACTGATGCAAATAAAATTTTCGCAATCCAAAATGAATTTCCATAATACATTAAAATACATGCAAACATTGCAATTAGCAATCCTGTTAGCATTGATTTTTTGTACCCAATTCTGGGTAAAAAAGAAGCAATAACAAATGATACAATTGCAATTGGGATGTCTTTATACCATTCTAAACTACTTGCTTGAATCTCATCAACCTTATAATTTTCTAAGGATTTGAGAATTACAATACCTACACTGTTTAATAAAATAGCAAAAACAAAGTAATTTACAAATAACGATATTTTAATTCCTGTGTTTTTCATTTTTAGAATATTGTAAATGTATTTAATGAAAAAAAATTAAGCCTAAAAATTATCGCACTTACTATTGAATACATAAAACGAATAGTCTTTTTTTTTAAAGTAAGTGCGATAAATTCTTAAAAATTAATTGCTACGGATAATCTTGCGGTTCTACCTAATATCGATCTACCCATAAACGTTTGGCCATCTACAGGCGCAGCCCCATCACTTCTTCCGTCAGCTTCTGTTAATCCAATAGTATTGAACAAGTTAGTAAAATCTAATCCAAAGCGAATATTATTTAAGGTATAGGATCCTCCTAAATTAAACACAAAAAAAGAAGGCAATTCAAAAGTATTTGCGATGTCTTGATATTTTTTTCCAAAATATGATACATTCGCATAAACATTCAGATTTTCAGAAAAATTATAATCAGGACGAAGAACAAAATAAAACTTCGAAATTCTTCTTGCAGTATTTCCATTTAAACTCGATTCACTTCCTTCATAGCCCTTGTATTGGGGATTTTGAAGAGTTCCATTAAAGTTTATGTTCAAATCTCCTAATGTTACTATTGTTTCAAGTTCTAATCCTAAATTCTGAACATTAGCAAATTTTTTCTCAGACGAACCACCTGCTCCAATATCTTGATACGCAATATTGTCAAGGTTCATTAAAAAGCCATTTGCAAAAAAGGCAAAATTTGGTTGTGAATATTTAAACCCAAGTTCCGTTTGATTTACATTGGTTGGCTCTAAACCAACTAAACCAGCTGATCCAGCACCACTTTCAACTGCAGGACCATAAAAAGATTCTTCAATCGGAGATCTATATCCATTACTATAACGAATATAAGAAGCCATCTGATTGTTCATTTTATAATTTAACGAACCTGTGTATGATAATTCATTAAAATTGTAATCCCAATATGTATAATTTCCTTGTAAGATATTCACACTATTATCCGCATTGTTATTCGGAAGAATTCCAATATCGTTTCCAAAAGAACCGTGATCACCAACACCAGAAAATTGATTGATGTCGTAACGTAAACCAACATTTGCAGTAATTTTTTCGGACAAATCAAATTCTGTATCCACAAAAAGTGCATTTACTGTATTTTTAATTTGAGATTCTCTTTGCAACCAAGATATGGCAGAAATTCCGTTATAAGTGTAGTCAATACCCGAATTAGAATCACTTAAATTTACCAATCTTGGATTATCAGAAACGCTTAACAAAAAGCTACTCCAGTTCCAATTTTGATCAGATTTCCAATTTGAGTAATAATGCCCAACTGTAAGATTTGCTTTTTTAAGTTTAAAATTAAATGTTAAATTATTAGCAAAATTTCTCATTGTTTTGTGAATATACCAATAGTCAGCTCTTTTCAATTCAGTATTAGAATTTAACACATTTCCTGAATCATCATAAGTAAAAACAGCATCGCTTAAAGGAATACCAAAGTTACTCGCAATGTCATTCTGAGAAGAAACATCACCCATCCATTGAGCTGCAAAAATGGCATTATAATCCATGTTTATATCGGTGTTCTTAAATGAATTTTTAACTGTTATCTTATCTGTCAAATCAAATTTGAATTCGCCTCCAATAGCATTTGAAACGGGATGAACACCATCTTCTAAATCTGCTTCAAAATATCCACCACCAGATTGTGGTATTCTTAATTTACTAATATTTCGTGAGGAAAATGTTCCATAATTAGGATTAAAACCTGGGTATCCTACAATTTTATTTCCTTCTTTAACAAAAGGTGTTGACTGATAAAATATATTTCTGTCGTTTAAATGTTTAAAAAAAATACGTGCATAGCCCTTATCAAATTTATACGTAAAATTCATTTTTACTTGCCCTCCCTTATTTGCATCAAATCCTGGACTTCTAACTCCTTTATCAACCCTGTAAAAGCCACCAATGTTAAAGAAAAATTTATCTTCGGTGATAGCGCCTCCAATATTAAAATCGGTTCTAAACAATCCATAATCTCCAACGGTTAGTTTGGTTATCCCTTTTGTTTCATTTTGACCCGTTTTTGATGTAAAGTTAATAATACCACCTGGAGCACCACTTGCAAATATTGACGCTGAACCTCCCTTAACAGCTTCCAATCTATTTACAGTTAAATCTACTCTTTGAAAGTTATCAATATTCGCAAACTGCAACGCTCCGTCTTCAAAAACTGGTAATCCGTCTTCTTGTATTTGAACATATTCATAAGCACCTGCAGATGGAATACCCCTTGCAAATAAGTTGTTACCTACTTCTCCTCCTGAAGTTTCTACTAAAAAACCCGGAATAGACTGCAATAAATCTGCTGTGCTTTGCGGTGATTTCGAATCAATTTGTTTAGCACTTAATGTAGTAATTGCAACACTTGACTCAAGTTTTGTTTTCGGATTTGACGAACCTGTTAAAATGATTTCATCTAACGATAATAAATCTTCAGCCAAGATAAAATTTTCAACAACATTGCTGTTGCTAATTGTAATCTGCTTATTTACAGATTTATAGCCAACCGAAGATGCGGTAATTTGATATTTACCTGATGAAATATTAGTAATTTCATATTTGCCATCAAAATCTGATGACGATCCATTTGTGGTTCCTTCAATAACGACGCTAACTCCAGGTAGAGGTTGATTTTTAGCATCAGTTATTAATCCCGAAATTTTAAATGTTTGCTGTCCAAATGCACTATTGAGTGCAAAAAGGACAAAAGCCATAAAGAATAATTTTTTTTTCATTTTTGATTAAATTAGATTGAACTATTTAGATTATTGGTTTAAAATTAAACGCATTCATTAAATCAAAACCATATTTTTTTTTCGCAATCGATTGCGAAAACTCCGAAAACGATTGCGAAATAAAATATTAGCAACCTATCACATTTTTCTTTAAACTAAAAAACACTACACATAATTTAAAAATAATTGTAATTTTGATAAATTTTTAAAAAAAATGAAACCAATTACACAGAAAGACATTGCATTAGAATTAAACATTTCCGTTACAACCGTCTCAAAAGCTTTGAAAGGCATGAAAGATGTAAGCAGTTCCACTAAAGAATCTGTGTTAAAATTGGCTGAAAAAATGAATTATGTCCCAAATTCTGTAGCAGTAAATTTAAGAACTCGCCAAACCAAAACTATTGGAGTTATAATTCCAACAATTGTTCATCAGTTTTTTTCGAAAGTAATAGACGGTATCATCGAAGAAGCTGAAAAACATGGCTATCTCGTAATTACTTTACAATCAAATGAAAATTATGAATTTGAAAAAAAACAACTACAGTTACTTATTCAAAAAAGAGTTGATGGTATTCTTATTTCTCTCTCAAATCAAACTCAATATTGTGAGCACTTAACAGAAATTTCTAATAAAAATGTTCCAATTGTTGTTTTTGATAAAATAAATAAGCTTTTAAATTGTTCAAAAGTATTTATTGATGATCAAAAAGCAGCCTACGAAGCCGTTACTTTTCTAATTAACAAAGGGTATCATCGTATTGCACATTTTAGAGGTTCATTAATGCCACAGAATTCGATTGACCGTTTTTTGGGTTATAAAAAAGCACTTAATGACCATGGAATCCCATTCGATGATTCTTTAGTTTATTTATGTGATAATAATAATGATTTTGAGGACGGTTATAATAATGCACAAAAACTTTTAGAGGAAAATAAAAATGTTGATGCTATTTTTGCAATCACTGATCTGATCGCTGTAGGAATTTTGAAATGTTTCAATGATAATGGGGTTAAAATCCCTAAAGATATTGCTGTTTTTGGTTTTAGTGATTGGTTTATGTCGACTGTTGTTACTCCTAGTTTATCATCAGTTATTCAGCCAGGATTTGAAATGGGAAGAAAAGCAACAGAAATTTTAATTGATGAAATTACAAATCTTAACGCCAATAAACCATATTCTTATCAAAATATTGTGTTGCCAACATCATTAGTAATCAGAAACTCAACTTAATTTTACATGACTTTTTTTTTAATAAAAAACTCTGTAAAAATTTACAGAGTTTTTTTTGTGACCGGGCTGGGATTCGAACCCAGGACCCTTTCATTAAAAGTGAAATGCTCTACCAACTGAGCTACCAGGTCATATCTTTTCTAAGCGGGTGCAAATATAAAAAGTTATTTTATATAAAACAAACGAATTTTTATTTTGTTTCATTTAAATATGCTTCTCTAACTTTTTTGAATAAATTTGAAGAATATACAAAGTCCACAACAGCCTCATTATCAGTTTTAAAGATGTCTTCATTAGAGCCTTCCCAAGCTTTGAGTCCGTTTTTTAAAAAAATAATTTTTTCTCCAATTTCCATTACAGAATTCATATCATGCGTGTTGATTACAGTAGTTATGTTGTATTCTTCAGTGATTTCTTTAATTAAATTGTCAATAACAATAGCAGTTTGTGGATCTAAACCAGAGTTTGGTTCATCACAAAACAAGTATTTTGGATTCATCACAATTGCTCTTGCAATTGCCACACGTTTTTGCATACCTCCAGATAATTCAGCAGGAAGTTTTTTATTGGAGTTTTCTAAATTGACTCTTTTTAGAACAAAATTTACCCTTTCCAACCTTTCGGCTTGTGTTTTTTTGGTAAACATTTTCAAAGGAAACATCACATTTTCTTCAACAGTTTGAGAATCAAAAAGTGCACTTCCCTGAAATACCATACCAATTTCTTGTCGCCATTGTCTTTTTTCTTCTGTAGTAAAATTAGTATTTATTCTTCCGTCAAAAGAAATAAAACCCTCTTCAGGAGCATGCAATCCAATCAATGATTTTAGAAAGACTGTTTTTCCAGATCCACTTTGTCCAATAATTAAACTTGTTTTTCCGGGATAAAATTTTGTAGTAATCCCATTTAAAACTTTTACATCTCCAAAACCTTTGTGCAAATTATTTACCTCTATCATTTTAAGTTAACAGCATTTGAGTTAATAAATAATTGGCAATCACAATCAAAATAGTTGTCCAAACTACAGATTGTGTGCTTGCTTTTCCAACTGCAATTGAACCGCCTTTGACATAATAACCATGATAAGAGGGGACAGTAGCAATTAAAAAAGCAAAAACAAGCGTTTTAATCATTGCATATTTTATTAAAAACGGGTTAAAATCTGTTTGTAAACCGTCAATATAATCAATTCCACTGAATAAACCTGTGAGAACTCCAGCAATCCAACCTCCAAAAATACCCACAACCATAGACAAAGCAATTAAAAACGGATAAAAGAAAACCGTAGCAATTACTTTGGGCAAAACAAGGTGATTTAAAGAATTTATTCCCATTACTTCAAGTGCATCAATTTGCTCTGTAACCCTCATTGTCCCAATACTTGAAGTAATATAAGAACCTACTTTCCCAGCTAAAATAATGGAACAAAAAGTAGGGGCAAATTCTAAAATTATAGAGCGTTTTGCAGCAAATCCAATTAATGATTTTGGAATAAAAGGACTTTCAAGGTTTAAAGCTGTTTGCAATGCAATAACACCACCTATAAAAAAAGAGATAAACATGATAATTCCTAGTGATTTTAAACCTAGTTCCTCAATTTCTTTAAGAAGTGATTCATAAAAAAAACGCCCTTTTTGTGGTTTTTTAAAGACTTGCAAAAGCATCAAGAAATACTTACCAACATGTTCTATGTAATTCATTGAGTTAAATTTGTGCTAAAGTATTAAATTTAGATGAACAGATCGTAAATTTAATAAAATCAAAACATAAATTAATTACTTTTGAGCGGTCCTTTAAAACTATTTTCCATGAAAAAAATCATGCTTTGCCTTTTGTTGATAACACTTCTATCAAACTTTAATAAAATAACTGAAAATCCTGAAAAACCAAAACTTATTATAGGAATAGTTGTCGACCAAATGCGTTATGATTATCTTACAAGGTATTATCATCGCTATGGAAATGATGGATTTAAACGACTTTTAAATGGAGGATTTTCATTAGAAAACGCTCATTTTAATTATATTCCAACTTACACAGCCGTTGGTCATACCTCTATCTATACTGGAACAACTCCTAATCATCATGGAATAATTGCGAATAATTGGTATGACAAATTCCTTAAAAAAAGCATTTATTGTGTAGATGATGAGAGATATTTACCTGTTGGAACAGATTCAAAAAACGGTAAAAAATCTCCTCATAGAATGTTTTCAACAACTGTTTCGGACCAATTGTTATTGGCTCAAAATATGAGTGGAAAAGCGATTGGAATTGCCTTGAAAGACAGGTCTGCAATATTACCTGTTGGTCACACAGGAACTGCTTATTGGTTTGAAGGTGGTGACAAAGGAAATTTCATTACAAGTTCATTTTATATGAAATCTTTACCTAAATGGGTTGTAGATTTCAACAACAAACAAAAAGCACAATTTTATGCTTCCAAGACTTGGAATACACTTTATGATATAAAATCTTATAAAAATAGCACTGCAGACAATTCAATTTTTGAAGGTGTTTTTAAAGGAGAGTTAACACCCACTTTTCCTCACAAACTTTCAAATTTAAAGGCTGAAAACGGGAATTTAAGTATTATTTCAGAAACCCCATTTGGAAATTCAATTACGTTGGATTTTGCAAAAGCGACCATTATTGGAGAAAAATTAGGAAAATCTAACGAAACCGATTTTTTATCAATTAGCTTTTCAAGTACTGATTACGTAGGTCATAAATATGGTGTTGATGCTATTGAAACAGAAGATACCTATTTAAGATTAGATAAAGATCTGGCTGATTTATTAAAATTTTTAGACAAACAAGTTGGCGCTGATAAATACACCGTTTTTTTAACTGCAGATCATGGAGCTGTTAGAGTCCCTGCATATTTGGATTCTTTAAAAATTCCTGCTAAATATTTTGATGCAAAAAAATTTAAAACATTTTTAGATTCTGTTTCAAACAAAAATTTTAAAACTACTGAATTGGTTGAAAACATGTCAAATTATCAACTTTTCTTGAACAAAGAAAAAATAACTTCTTTAGGATTAAAAGTGGATGAAGTTGCAGAAATTTTTGCTAATGAACTCGTGAATTTTGAAACTATAAACAAAGCTGTGACTGCTAAAACTTTACAAAACTCCAATTTTACAAAAGGGATTTTGAACGTTTTACAGAATGGATATCACCAAAAATTTTCGGGAGATGTAATGTTAATTCCAAATCCTGCAACAATTTCTGGAGGTAGAACTGGAACAACACATGGTTCAGGGTTTTCTTATGACACACACATACCAATTATTTTCTATGGAAATGGCATCAAAAAAGGAGTTTCAAAAAAGCATTATGAAATTACTGATATTGCTCCAACAATTGCAAATTTATTAAAAATTGAAGCACCAAATTCAACTACAGGAAAAATTATTGAAGAGGTTTTTAAATAAATTTAAACACTAAAATAGGAATTCTTTTGATGAATTTTAATTGCTTTCTTGGATAAAATTATTCCAATAATTAAAGAAACAAAAGCGCCAATTGCGATTCCCGGAATAAAATTGACAAACAAGAAAAAGTCATAAGTACCATGAAAAAAAGTAGCGACTAATAATCCTGTAAGATTCAATAATTGTTTATTTTTTGAAAACTTTGCCAAGCCCATAAAGTAACCCATCAAAATTCCGAAAGTTGCATGAGCAGGAACTGCTGTAAAAGCGCGAACAATTCCTGTTGAAGCTCCGTATTGAAAAACATAAAGTACGTTTTCTAAGGCTGCAAATCCCATAGAAACCATAACTGCATAAACAATACCGTCAAAAGGTTCATTGAACTCACTACTTTTTTGAGCATAAAATCTAACAATTATATATTTCGAAAATTCTTCGACCAAACCAACAACTAAAAAAGCCTTAATAAATTGTTGATAGATACTGATTTCATCTGTTAGTGGGAAAACTATGTTTAAAATTGCACTTAAAATAATGGTGATAATAACACTCAAAATAGCACCCATCAAAAAATTTTTGAACAAAAAACCAATAGGTTCTTTTTCAAACTTATCTTTGAAATAGATATACAAAATGATAATCATTGCAGGCGAAACTGAAAGCAATAATACTGTCAATGTCATTTGTTAAATTTTAGGTAAAAAAACTTCAGCCATCATACATCGTGCACTTCCTCCACCACAAGTTTCTATGGTTTCTAACGAACTTGAAATAATCTTGCAATGTTTGGTGATTTGCTGAATTTGAGTTTGAGTTAAACAATCAAATGCTGCTTGGCTCATCACCAAAAAACGTTCCTCATTTTTTCCTTTAACTTGCAACATATTTCCAGCAAAATGATTTACTTGATGTTCAGTAATTTCAATAATTTGTTTATTGTTTTCTTTTAAATGCTTAACAACACTTTTCCGCTCTTGTTTATCATCAATGGTATCTAAACAAATTACGGCAAAAGTTTCTGCCAAACACATCATCACATTGGTGTGATAAATAGGTTTTCTTTTTCCATCAACTGATTGATTTGCAGTAAAAACAACAGGGGTATATTCAAAATCTTCACAAAATTCGATGAATAATTCTTCATCAGCTCTTGGCGATAATGCACAATAGGCTTTTCTGTTGACACGATCTAACAACAAACTTCCTGTTCCTTCTAAGAAAATTTGCTCTTCTTCTGCCGAAGAATAATCAACTACGTTTTCAATCAAAAAACCATTTTCTTCAAGAATATCTAAAATATCTTCACGTCTTTCATGCCTTCTATTCTCAGCAAACATAGGATAAAAAGCTACTGTACCATCTTCATGAAATGAAATCCAATTGTTAGGAAAAAGAGAATCAGGAGTATCAAAATCGACTGTATCAGAAATTACAATTACTTCAACTCCATGGCTTTTTAACTTCTCAACATAGACGTCAAATTCAAATTGGGCTTTTTTATTGATTTCAGCATTTTTTAAATCTAATGCTTCCTGATAATAATTATTAATGGCTGTTTGTTCGTTCATCCTAAAATTAATTGGACGAATCATTAAAATAGAATTGGTAGATTGTTGCATAGATTATGAATGTAAAACAAAATTATACTTTTTTAATGATGTTTTGATGTAAGGAAATTAAAAATGAAATAAAATATTTTGTTTAACATTTATTTATAATAGTTTAACAAAATGACAAGATTTTAATGTTTGATTTATAGCTATTTTTGTTTAACAAACATAAACCTAAAACTAATATATTATGAAAAAAATAACGAGTATTATTTTAGCATTATTTGCAGGATTCGTCTTTACATCTTGCAATGACGACAATGAAACTGTAGTAGAATCAAACACTATTGTGGATGTTGCAGCCAATAACAATTTAACCAGTTTGTTAGCAGCTGTTCAAAGAGCAGGATTGGCATCTACTTTATCTGGAAATGGACCTTTTACCGTTTTTGCGCCAACTAATGAAGCTTTTCAAGCGTTATTAGATTCAAACCCAAATTGGAATTCAATTAATGATATTCCAGTTGAAACTCTACAAGCTGTATTATTATTTCACGTTTTAGAAGGAACTGTAAGATCTACAGATTTATCAGATACGTATGTAAATTGCCTATCAACAGGGCCAAATGATGAGCCATTATCTTTGCAAGTTGAAGTTACAGGCGGTGTTGCTTTCAATGGTGATGCAACTCCAGTAGCAGTAGATGTGAATGCATCAAATGGAGTTGTACATGTAATCAACAAAGTAATGTTACCACCTAATATTGTTACATTGGCTTTAAACAATGGAGGATTTACAAGCTTAGTTACCGCTTTAACAGACAGCAGACATACAACTGATTTCGTTTCAATACTTTCAGGAACTGGTCCATTTACGGTTTTTGCTCCAACAAACGCAGCTTTTCAAGCTTTGTTAGATTCAAATCCCAATTGGAATTCGTTACCTGATGTACCAATTGCAACTTTAGATGCAGTTTTAAAATACCACGTGGTAAATGGTGCTAATGTACAAGCAAATCAATTAACCAATGGAAGTGTAACAACTATTGGTGGAAGTATCACAATAAATTTAACAAACGGAGCTCGAATTCAAACTACGAGTTCTCAAACTGCGAATATATTAGTAGGAGCTGCAACAAATGATGTACAAGGAACAAATGGAGTTATCCATGCAATTGACTCAGTCTTGTTGCCATAATTACCATTCTTGTTTCAGGAGGAAAAAGCTGCACAAAATGCAGCTTTTTTTTATTCGCGAATTAAAGGTAATGTGGAGCATCGCAACAAACCTTCTTGTTTCGAAATTTCTGCATACGGAACTTCTTCCACTTTAAAACCTTGATTTCTTAGCCAAGAATTGAGTCTAACAAAATTTTTTTCTGATATTATAACTTCCTCAGAAATTGAAAAAACGTTGCTATTCATATCGTACATTTCTTGTTTTGTAATTTCAAAAATGTTTTCTTCACCAAAATATTGAACCAACCAATTGTATTCTTCTTCAATCAAAAAACCATTTTTGTGTAAAATTGCTTTGTTTTTTCCAATAGGTTGAAAGCAACAATCTAAATGCAATGCATTTTCTTTTGGATCAGTATTGTGTTTTCTAAGCTCAAAAGGTTTCACTTTTTTATGTGGAAATAATTGCTGAAGTGCCAAAACTGCTTTATTATTTGTGCGAGCTGTAATAAAGTTTGGATAATCTTCACCTGAATAGGTCCCCACAAAAATATACTCATTCCAAGGCATCACATCTCCCCCTTCAATATGACAATCTTTAGGAAGTTCAATGATATTTTGCGGATTAATTTGATTGGTAACATTCGCAATTGCAATGTATTCCTTTTCTCTATCAGGTAAAATATTCGCTTTTATCAATTTATCTTCAATCACAAAAGCGATGTCTCTAGAAAAAATTTGATTGTAATTTTTGATGACTTTTGGTCTAAAAACAGAGATTTCATATTTTTTAAAAACAGCAGCAACAGCTTCCATTTCTTCAATCATGTCTTGTTCTTTTGGATAAGTTCCATTCAAAACATGTTCTCTACTTTTTGGGTCGTAACAATCCTCAAGCGTTGGAATTAAACCATTGCTGGTTGCAATGCCTAAAACCACCGCTTTTAATTGAGAAGTTTCGTTAGTTATATTGAGTTGTAACATTCTTTTCAGATAAAAAAAGCTCCATGAATCATGAAGCTTTCGGTTGTAAAAATAAAAAAAGTAATTATCTTTTTTCTATTGATTTGAATGGTCTTAAAGTTTCGCCAACATAAATTTGACGAGGCCTTCCAATTGGTTCATTATTTAATCGCATTTCTCTCCATTGTGCAATCCAACCTGGTAAACGGCCTAGAGCAAACATTACAGTAAACATATCTGTTGGAATATCCATTGCTCTATAAATAATACCTGAGTAAAAATCTACGTTTGGATATAATTTTCTTTCCACAAAATAAGGATCATTCAATGCTTCATATTCCAAACCTTTTGCAATAGCTAATATTGGATCTTTAACTCCTAAGTCTTTTAAAACTTCATCAGCAGCTTTTTTTATGATTTTTGCTCTTGGATCAAAATTTTTATAAACTCTATGTCCAAAACCCATCAATCTAAAAGGATCATCTTTGTCTTTCGCTTTTGCCATGTATTTTTTGGTATCACCATCATCTGCTTTGATAGCTTCCAACATTTCTAATACTGCTTGATTTGCACCTCCATGCAATGGACCCCAAAGTGCAGAAATTCCTGCTGATAACGAAGCAAATAACCCAACATGAGATGAACCTGCAATTCTTACAGTAGATGTAGAACAATTTTGTTCATGATCTGCGTGTAAAATCAGTAATTTATTTAACGCATCTTTAATGATTGGATTTACAACATAAGGTTCGTTTGGTTGTTCAAACATCATTTTCATAATATTTTCAACATAATCCAACGATTTTGAACCATAATTTAGTGGTAATCCTTGTTTTTTACGCATAGTCCAAGCCACCAAAACTGGAAATTTCCCCATTATTTTAACAATTGCTTTGTACATATCTTCTTCAGATTTTACATTCACTGAAGAAGGATTGAACGCAGTCAATGCACTCGTTAAGGAAGATAAAACGCCCATTGGATGAGCCGATTTTGGAAAAGCATCTACAATTTTTTTTACGTCCTCATCAACCACAGATTGCGCTTTAATGTCAACAAGAAATTTATCTAATTGTTCTTTGGTTGGTAATTCTCCGAAAATTAAAGCATATGCAACCTCAAGAAACTCAGCTTTTTCTGCCAATTCTTCTATGTCATAACCTCTATAACGTAAAATCCCTTTTTCACCATCCAAAAACGTAATACTGCTCTCGCAAGAACCTGTATTTTTGTAACCAGAATCTAAAGTTATAACACCATCAGTGGCTGTTCTTAAGTTTTTGATATCGATAGCAACCTCATTCTCAGTTCCTTTCACTAATGGAAATTCGTACGAATTTTCTCCTATTACTAACTTTGCAGTATTTGACATATTCAATCTTATTTTTTATGTTGAAGTGTTTTGCGAAGATACCAATAAATTAAGGATTTTAAAAGTTGAAAATTATAGATTTTTAGTGACTTAAAATAAATTTTACTGATTTAACAATTCTTTAGTAAAAAGAAAAAATCCCCTTAGAAATTCTATGAGGATTTATGTAAAAAGCAAATAGTATTAAAAATAATTTAAAATCCAATTCCAATTCCTATACCATATCCACCATGATAAATTATGTCTCTAGGATTTTCATTGGAGATAAGTGGCTTTTTTAGTTTATACGAATCATTATCCCAAAATATTTTAAAAATTATGTTATACTCATCATATTTTTCAATTGGAAATTCTAATCCAAATCTAATATTTCCATATCCTGCCGAATTTTCAACTTTAGAATCTAATCCAAAACCTCTAGCTGTCATAATATAAAAGTTTGCAGAATCATAATTTTTGAAATAATAGCGAACCAAACCTCCCAATTTATAACTAGTAATTCTTCCTTGAGATTGATGTTGAAATCCTGTTATTAAACCAAAAGTAACTTTCTTAAATATTGGATAATTGATTGTGTAAAATAAATCAAATGACAATCTACTTTTTAAAGTTTCACCACCACCATCTTTAAAATGATATGAAATATCATCTGGTAAAGAAATTCCAAAACTGAAAGTTTGAATTAATTCTGCTGGTAATTCATTGAATTTTTTGTCATTTTTAGAAATTTCAGCACCAGTTCTTAATGCATCTTGAATACTTATTTGACTAAAAATTGCTGATGCTGAAAATGATAATAAAAATGCTAGGATTAGATTTTTCATTTTAATTTTAAATCAAACCCTAAGTTAAGTTGAAACATAATTGGGAAAATATATCCTTTCCCATTAGTATCAAAATAATATATAGGTCCAACATCAAATAAAAAATGAAAATTTTTACCATATTTTCTTTGCAAGCCCCAAGTTGGTCCAACTGCAAAATCAAAATCAGTCGTTCTATTAAAATTACTATCAATTGTGTTTCCTCTTGTTAGTAATCTTGCAGACACAAAATTTCCTGAGTTATTTTCATTAGATCGATTTTTACTTTTTCTTTTTGAAAAATTATAAAACCATTTTTGTTGTAAATCCAAAAAAGGGTTAAAAGAATATAAAAAACCAAAACCTCCATTAGAAGTCTGTGGATACGCACCACCATAACCGATTCCTAAACCAGCAGAAAAAGTTGTATTAGAACTTGTTGGTAATTCTAATTCTATTGCTGGATTTAAAAAATTTATTCTCCATACTTTCACGGTATTAGCTTCTTGTGAATAATGAATTTTATTAAAAAAAACTAGTAGAATTATAGATAATATATATTTTTTCATAATTATATACTTTTAAAATTTAAGTCTTAAACCTCTCCATTCTTCACCCCTTCTTGCTAGTCCATATATATCAATATTTTTAGATTTATAGTCTCCTAAAGTATTAAATCCATTTAAATTTATTGGTGTATATGTAGATTTCCATGCTGAGCCAGTATCAGCAAATTTCAAACCTATCTGCCAATCCCACTCAGAAAAAAATATTCTTTCAACCTCATCAGTATTATAAACTCTTTGAAATTCATCAAAATATAACAAATCTACTTCGTTCGGATTTTTTTGAATTGTAACAATAAAATCTTTTCTACTCGAGTATTTAGATTTTAAATAATCTGCTCCTAATTTATAAAGAGTTTTAATATTTGAATCACTTAAAACATTGTAAGTAATATCTAGATTTAAATTCAACCCTAAAACACTTCCAATGTAAATATTTAAAATAGCGTCATCTCTAAATTCGAAGAAAGGAATTCTATTATTATTTAAAACTTTTATGTTAATAGGTTCATATACTGAATTATTATTCTTAATAAAAAAAGAGTTATTATGAATATATAAAGGTTGTTTTGTGTTTTGGTTTAAAACATTATTAGTATAATTCACAAAGAAAGATATATCAGGAGAAGGAATGTCATATATTAAGTGTACTTTATTTATTCCTAAAACTATTTCATCAGAATTAATATTGTTCCACCAGAACCAACCATCTTTATGAGTTTCAGCCTCAATACCAACTGATCTGTATATTAACCAAGTTTGATCCCAAAAATCTAATTCAAATCTATAGTCATCATCACTAAAATACTCGTGAGAATATCTATAAGTACCCCAAATATTTTGAAACCAATTATCATCAGGCGATGTTTCAATTCTTAAATCTTGAATAAGTGTGTTTAACCCTAATTCAGAGTTTTTCGCATTATATATGTCAGTTATCGCTTTATAACCATTATTGGAGTTATAAGTAGATCCCCCGCCTGTACCAGAACCGGTACAACCTGTTTCGTCTGCAATCCTAACAAACTGATGTACTCCATTTTCTATTTCAGTAATTCCACCTTCTGTTTCTCTTATGTAACAATCACTTTCAATAGTTTTTTGACTTTTAGCCGAACTGTTTTTTCTGAAAGCTACTTCTCTAATTTTTAAAGAATCGCTTAACTTTCCAAAATATAATCCTCTATTAGTATATTTAAAAAGTGAATCATTTACTATTATCTGACCTTCTTCATTAATAAAAGCACCGAAAACAGCATCTGCAATTTTAAGTGAGTCAGAAATAGATTTTCTTGTATTAAAGTAATTTTTCTTCTTACTATATATTTTTTGTAATAATTTAGAATTTGAAGCATTTATAATAATTCTCTCTGAGGTGTATCCTTTTTCATAAAATTTTTCAAAATACTTTTCTAAATCTGTTCTTTTTTTCATTTTCAAAGAATTTATAGTCTCAGATAATTGTTCTCTTGAGCTAACTTTAATTTTTGTCCCATAAAGATTAATGTTTTCTACTTCATTAAAATTGTAATCCATTGATTTCTCTTCACAACCAATGAAAATTAAGTAAGTAAGTAAGTAAGTAAGTAAGTGTTTTTCATAATTTATTTTTTAGATTTTAAACAATATTAAAATAAAATAAGCAAAACAACAAACAAAATATAAAAAAATCCCCTTAGAAATTCTAAGAGGATTGATTTATAAAAGCGATTGTTTTTTTAAATTTTGAAAGCTTTTTCTTTAGGATAATAAGCAATATCCTCTAATTGTTCTTCAATTCGCAATAATTGATTGTATTTCGCCATTCTATCAGAACGTGAAGCTGAACCAGTTTTGATTTGACCACAGTTTAAAGCTACTGCTAAATCAGCAATAGTATTATCTTCTGTTTCTCCAGATCTATGTGACATTACAGTTGTGTAACCTGCATTTTTAGCCATATTTACAGCTGCAATTGTTTCTGTTAATGTTCCTATTTGATTTACTTTGATCAAGATTGAATTTGCAATTCCGTTTTCAATCCCTTGAGACAAACGCTCAACATTGGTTACAAATAAGTCATCTCCAACCAATTGCACTTTTTTTCCAATGATATCTGTTAAATATTTCCAACCTTCCCAATCATTTTGATCCATTCCATCTTCGATTGAAATAATTGGATATTTACTTGCCAATTCAGCCAAATAATCAGCTTGCTCTTTACTAGTTCTTACTTTTCCAGTTGCCCCTTCAAATTTAGAATAATCATATTTCCCGTCTTCATAAAATTCTGCGGAAGCACAATCCAAAGCTATTTTTACTTCTTCACCAAAAACATACCCTGCATTTTTAACTGCTAAAGCAATCGTTTCAATGGCATCTTCTGTTCCGTCTAAAGTTGGTGCAAAACCACCTTCGTCACCAACTGCAGTTGATAAATTTCGGTTGTGTAAAACTTTCTTTAAATTATGAAAAATCTCAGTTCCCATTTGCATTGCATGAGAAAAAGAAGTTGCTTTTACAGGCATAATCATAAACTCTTGAAAAGCAATTGGCGCATCAGAATGTGAACCACCATTGATAATATTCATCATTGGAACTGGAAGTGTATTCGCAGAAACACCTCCTACATATCTATACAAAGGAAGTCCTAATTCATTTGCTGCTGCTTTTGCAACCGCCAATGAAACTCCTAAAATTGCATTTGCACCAAGGTTTGATTTATTTTTAGTTCCATCTAATTCAATCATAATTTGATCAATTAAATTTTGTTCAAAAACAGAAGTTCCTAAAAGTTCTTGTGCGATTATTTCATTCACGTTTTTCACAGCGTTTAAAACACCTTTTCCCATGTAAGCTTTTCCACCATCTCTTAATTCTACGGCTTCGTGTTCGCCTGTTGAAGCTCCTGATGGTACAGCAGCCCTTCCTAAGACTCCATTTTCTGTGGTTACATCAACTTCTACTGTTGGATTTCCTCTTGAGTCAAATATTTGACGTGCGTGAATGTTAATTATAATACTCATTGATTCTAAAATTTATAAATTTAATTTATTTTAAGTTTTGGTTACTTTTTAAAGTGATGCTAATTTACGAAAAGTTAAACGCATAAAATAATATGAATTTGATTAATTACGAAAACGTTTGCTAAAAAATTTCGAATTCAAAAAAAATCCACTTAAAAATTAAGCGGATTATTTAAAATTAAAAAATAAGTGAGTTGGATTAAAAAATTAAGAACCCATTGTTTTAAATTTTTTAATATTTTCGATAAACTGATCAAATAAATATTCAGCATCATGAGGTCCAGGACTTGCTTCTGGATGATATTGAACAGAAAACGTATTCTTATTTTTAATACGAATTCCTGCAACTGTATGGTCATTTAAATGAACGTGTGTAATTTCAATATTCTCATTAGCCTCAGTTTCTTCTTTATTGATTGCAAAACCATGATTTTGAGAAGTTATTTCACCTTTTTCTGTCAATAAATTTTTCACAGGATGATTGATTCCTCTGTGACCATTGTGCATTTTATACGTAGAAATTCCTTGTGATAATGCAATGACTTGATGTCCTAAACAAATACCAAATAAGGGTAAATCTTTCTCAATAATTTCAGCAGCTAATTTTTGAGCATCTACTAAAGGCTCAGGATCTCCAGGTCCATTTGAAATAAAATAGCCATCAGGATTAAAAGAAGCCAACTCTTCAAAAGTAGCATTGTAAGGAAACACTTTGATGTAAACACCTCTTTTAGCTAAATTTCTTAAAATATTTTTTTTGATGCCAATGTCTAAAGCTGAAACTTTGATTTTAGCATTTTCATTTCCAAAATAATATGGTTCTTTAGTTGACACTTTTGAAGCCAGTTCTAATCCTTGCATACTTGGAACGTTCTCTAATTGCATTTTCAAATCATTAATATTGTCAATATTTGTAGAAATAATCGCATTCATAGCGCCATTATCTCTGATATAAGAAACTAATGCTCTAGTATCAACATCTGAAATGGCAACCAAATTGTGTTTTTGAAACCAATCAAATAAATTTCCATTAGCGTCAACTCGCGAATGTGCAAAACTAAAATTACGACAAACCAAACCTGAAATTTTAATTCCATCAGATTCAACTTCGTTGTCATTCACACCATAATTCCCAATATGCGCATTGGTTGTTACCATTAACTGACCAAAATATGAAGGATCTGTAAAAATTTCTTGATAGCCTGTCATTCCGGTATTAAAACAAATTTCACCTGTTGCAGTTCCATCAATTCCTACAGATTTTCCATAAAAAATAGTGCCATCTGCTAATAAAATAAGTGCTTTTTTTCTAGTTTGATACTTCATTGGTCAATAAAAATTATAATATGTAAAAAAATATAAAAAAAGGGATAAACATTACTGCTTATCCCTTTATATGTGAACTAAAATTCATTTATTCTTCAGATTTTGTTTCAGGAGTTGAATCCGTTTCTACTTGAGTAGTGGCTGCTTTTTTGCTTCTACCTCTACGTGTAGTTTTCTTAGCTTTTGCTCCTTTTGGATTGTAGATTTCGTTATAATCAACCAATTCAATCATTGCCATTGCAGCATTGTCTCCTTGTCTATTTCCTAGTTTAATGATTCTTAAGTAACCTCCAGGTCTTTCAGCAACTTTTACAGAAATTTCTTTAAACAATTCTGTAACAGCATATTTGTCTCTTAAAACAGAGAATACAATACGTCTATTGTGAGTTGTGTCTGATTTCGATTTTGTAATTATTGGCTCTACAAAAACTCTTAATGCTTTTGCTTTTGCAACAGTTGTGTTGATACGTTTGTGCTCAATAAGAGAACAAGCCATATTCGCTAACATCGATTTTCTGTGCGCTGTTTTTCTACTTAAGTGGTTTATTTTTTTTCCGTGTCTCATGACGTTTGTTTTATGCTTTCATCTTGCTCAACCCTTTTTGAGGAGCAAAATATGAAAGATTAATCTCTATCTAATTTATATTTTGCTAAATCCATTCCAAAACTCAATCCTTTCACAATCACAAGTTCTTCTAGCTCTGTTAATGATTTCTTTCCGAAGTTTCTGAATTTCATTAAATCACTTTTATTGAAAGATACCAAATCACCCAAAGTATCTACTTCTGCTGCTTTTAAACAATTCAAAGCTCTTACAGAAAGATCCATATCAATCAATCTTGTTTTTAACAATTGACGCATGTGCAATGATTCTTCATCATACGTTTCTGTTTGTGCAATTTCATCAGCTTCTAAAGTGATACGCTCATCAGAAAACAACATAAAATGGTGAATTAAGATTTTTGCTGCTTCTGTTAAAGCTTCTTTAGGATTGATTGAACCATCAGTATCGATATCAAAAACTAATTTTTCAAAATCTGTTTTTTGTTCAACACGAAAGTTTTCAATTGCATATTTTACGTTTTTGATTGGTGTATAAATAGAATCAGTAAAAATTGTTCCTATTGGGACACCAGCTTTTTTATTTTCCTCAGCTGGCACAAAACCTCTGCCTTTTTCTATAGTAATTTCAGCGTTTAGTTTTACAGATTTATCCATATTACAAATAACCAATTCTGGGTTTAACACTTGAAAACCAGAAATGAATTTTTGTAAATCACCTGCTTTCAATTGTTCTTGACCAGAAACGTTGATAGAAACAGTTTCTCTATCAGTTTCATCAATTTGTTTTTTAAAACGAACTTGTTTTAAATTTAAAATGATTTCTGTTACGTCTTCTACGATTCCACTTACAGTAGAAAACTCGTGTTCAACGCCATCAATTCTTAATGATGTAATCGCAAATCCTTCTAGAGAAGATAAAAGTACTCTTCTTAAAGCATTTCCAATTGTTAAACCAAAACCTGGTTCTAAAGGTCTGAACTCGAATCTACCTGTAAAATCGGTAGATTCAATCATTATTACTTTATCGGGCTTTTGAAAATTTAAAATTGCCATAGTACGTTTATCAGGATTATTTAGAATATAATTCTACGATTAATTGTTCTTTTATATTTTCAGGAATTTGTAATCTTTCAGGAACTTTAACGAAAGTACCTTCTTTTTTATCTGAATTCCATGTTAACCATTCATACACATTACTGCTTGACGCCAATGAGTTTTCAATAGTTTGTAAAGATTTTGATTTTTCTCTAACAGCAACAATATCACCTTCTTTTAATCTGAATGAAGGAATATTTACAATTTCTCCGTTAACAGTGATGTGTCTGTGAGAAACCAATTGACGTGCGCCACTTCTAGATCCAGAGATTCCCATTCTATAAACTACGTTGTCTAATCTTGATTCACAAAGTTGTAATAAAATTTCACCTGTAATTCCTTGAGAAGCTTGTGCTTTTTTGAAAAGGTTACTGAATTGACGTTCTAAAATACCATAAGTATATTTGGCTTTTTGCTTTTCCATTAATTGGGTAGCATATTCAGACTTTTTCCCTCTGCGTTTTGCAGCTCCATGCTGACCTGGAGGATAATTTCTTTTTTCGAAGTTTTTGTCATCACCGAAAATTGCTTCGCCGAATTTACGTGCAATTTTAGTTTTTGGTCCTGTATATCTTGCCATTTCTATTTGATTGTTTTTGATAGGGATTATGAATTAAGGCTAATCCTTCGATAATCTAAATCCTATCTGATTAAAATATTTAATTATACTCTTCTTCTTTTTGGTGGGCGACATCCATTGTGAGGAATTGGAGTAACGTCAATGATTTCAGTTACTTCAATACCAGCATTATGAAGCGATCTAATTGCAGATTCTCTTCCATTACCTGGTCCTTTTACGAAAACTTTAACTTTACGTAAACCAGCTTCTTTTGCAACTCCTGAACAATCTTCAGCGGCTAATTGAGCTGCATAAGGAGTATTCTTTTTAGACCCCCTAAAACCCATTTTACCTGCTGATGACCATGAGACTACATCACCTTTTTTGTTTGTCAAAGAAATAATAATATTATTGAAAGTCGCATTTATATGTGCTTCTCCAACAGAATCTACTATTACTTTACGTTTTTTTGCGCTTGCTTTTGCCATAATTTTTTGTTGTTAAGCTATTGAATTAAGTAAATTGTATTTAAAAAAATACGGCACACTTAAACCATATACTAGAATAATCTGAAACTTATTTTTTCTTATTAGCTACCGTTTTTCTCTTACCTTTTCTTGTACGAGAATTATTTTTTGTTCTTTGACCTCTTAAAGGAAGACCAAGTCTATGACGAATTCCTCTTTGACAACCAATGTCCATTAAACGTTTGATGTTTAATTGAACTTCAGAACGTAACTCACCCTCAATAGTAAAGGCACCTACTTGTTCTCTAATTGCTGAGATTTGATCATCGTTCCAATTTTGAACTTTAATACTTTCATCAACGTTTGCTTTAGCTAAAATTTCTTTAGCTCTACTGTTTCCGATACCAAAGATATAAGTTAACGCAATAACTCCTCTTTTGTTTTTTGGAATGTCTATACCTGCTATTCTTGCCATTACCCTTGTCTTTGTTTAAATCTAGGATTTTGTTTGTTTATTACATATAATCTACCTTTTCTGCGAACAATTTTGCAGTCGGCACTTCTTTTTTTTACTGATGTTCTAACTTTCATCTTTTGTTTAGTTAAAAAGTTTAAAGTTTAAATATTAAAAGCTACCTAAAATAATGATAAAACTTTTACATTCTTTACTTTGAAACTTCGTATTTTAATATCTATATGTTATTCTTGCTTTTGATAAATCGTATGGACTCATCTCTAATTTTACTTTATCACCAGGTAATAACTTGATGTAATGCATTCTCATTTTTCCAGAAATGTGAGCAGTAACAATATGACCATTTTCTAATTCTACACGGAACATGGCATTTGATAATGCCTCTGTGATTGTTCCATCTTGTTGAATTGCTGATTGTTTAGCCATATTTTTATTTAATCGATTTTCTATTGCTTTGCCCAGTTTTCATCAAACCATCATAATGACGGTTTAATAAATAAGAATTAATTTGTTGCATGGTATCAATAGCAACGCCTACCATAATAATCAATGAAGTGCCGCCATAAAACATTGCCCAGCTTTGCTGCACACCAAACTTAGTTACAATAGATGGTAAAATTGAAAGTGCTGCCAAAAATAAAGAACCAGGGAAAGTTATTCTTGATAACACAGAATCCAATCTATCGGCCGTATCTTTTCCTGGTCTGATACCTGGGATAAAACCACCACTTCTTTTTAAATCATCAGCCATTTTATTGGTTGGTATTGTAATAGCTGTATAAAAGAAACTAAAAATAACAATTAAAAAAGCAAATATAACATTATACCATAAACCATTCATATCTTGTAATGAGGCTATCGCTGGAAACCTTTGAGCTAAAGCAACTGGTAAAAACATAATTGCTTGTGCAAAAATGATGGGCATAACACCTGCTGCGTTTAACTTTAATGGAATATAATCTCTTGAACCAGCAACATTTTGAATGTTTCCAGCAACCGTTCTTCTAGCATATTGAACAGCGATTTTTCGGACAGCCGTTACTAATAGGATAGTTAATAATATTACTAAAAACCAAACAATAATCTCTATCAAAATCATCATTACACCACCAGCACCTGCATTTGTGGTTTTAGCTACAAATTCTTGTAAAAAAGATGCAGGAAATCTAGCTAAGATTCCAACAGTAATCAATAATGATATTCCATTACCAACTCCTTTGTCAGTTATACGTTCACCCAACCACATTGCAAAAATTGTTCCAGCAGTTAAAATGACAATTGAGGAAATCCAAAATGTAGCACCACTCACTAAAAATGCTTCTGGACCCAAACCAAATTGGGTTTTAATTGCAGTGATATAAGTTGGAGCCTGAACTAAAGTAATACCAATAGTCAACCATCTTGTTATTTGAGTTATTTTCTTACGTCCACTTTCTCCGTCTTTTTGTAGTTTTTGAAGATAAGGAACAGCAATTCCCATCAACTGAACCACAATCGAAGCAGAAATATAAGGCATAATACCCAAAGCCATCACTGATGCTCTCGCGAATGCACCTCCAGTAAACGCATTTAATAAACCTAAAAGCCCTCCTGAAGTACCTTCTTTTAATGCAGCAAGCTGTAAAGGATCAATTCCAGGTAATGGTACTGCTGCCATAAAACGATAAACAGCAATCAAACCTATGGTTAAAAGAATTTTATTTTTTAATTCTTCAATCTTAAAAATGTCCTTTAAGGTATTTATAAAATTCATCATTTACTAGGGTCTTATAAAGTTACAGCTTCTCCTCCAGCTGCTTCAATAGCTGCTTTTGCAGTTGCTGTAAATTTGTGAACAGTAATTGTAAGTTTCGCTTTTAATTCTCCTCTACCTAATACTTTAACCATCTCATTTTTACTTACCAATCCATTAGCTATTAAAATATCCAAATTAACAATATCAGAGATTACTCCGTTTTCAACTAAAGATTGTAATTTATCTAAGTTGATTCCTTGGTACTCTTTACGATTAATATTAGTAAAACCAAATTTTGGCACACGTCTTTGCAGTGGCATTTGACCACCTTCAAAACCAATTTTTCTAGAATAACCTGAACGAGATTTCGCTCCTTTGTGACCTCTAGTTGCTGTACCACCATGACCAGAGCCTTCTCCACGAGCGATTCTTTTATCTTTTTTTACAGATCCTTCTGCAGGTGTTAAGTTATGTAAACTACTCATCTTTAATATCTTATTTTAATTCCTCTACAGAAACTAAATGTGAAACTTTATTTACCATACCAAGTATTGTAGGAGACGAATCGTGCACTACAGTTTGGCTTATTCTTCGTAAACCTAATGACTCTAAAGTTCTTTTTTGATCTTTAGGGCGTCTGATTTGACTTTTTGTTTGGGTTACTTTAATTTTTGTCATCTTTCTTAGATTTATCCGTTAAATACTTTTTCTAAAGAAATACCTCTTTGTTTGGCAATCGAAGCAGCATTACGTAGTTGTAATAAAGCATTAAAAGTTGCTTTAACTGCATTGTGAGGATTTGATGAACCTTGAGATTTTGATAACACATCATGAACTCCAACAGATTCCAATACTGCACGAACAGCACCACCAGCAATAACTCCAGTACCAGGAGAAGCTGGTTTGATGAATACATTAGCACCTCCAAATTTTCCTTTTTGTTCATGAGGAAGCGTTCCTTCAATTATAGGAATTCTTACAAGATTTTTCTTAGCATCTTCAATTGCTTTAGCAATAGCAGAAGAAACATCTTTTGATTTACCTAAACCATGTCCAACAACTCCGTTTCCGTCCCCTACAACAACAATTGCAGAGAAACCAAATGCTCTACCACCTTTTGTAACTTTAGTAACACGTTGTACTCCAACTAATCTATCTACAAGCTCTAATCCGCTTGGTTTAACTCTCTCTACGTTTCTATAACCTTGCATAATTCTTAAAATTTTAAACCAGCCTCTCTTGCAGCGTCAGCTAATACTTTAACTCTACCATGATACAAATAACCATTTCTATCAAAAGCAACACTTTCAATTCCTTTAGTTAATGCTTTTTCGCCAATTGTTTTACCAACAGCAATTGCTGCTTCTCCTTTGGTTGTTGCTTTAATATCTTTATCTCTTGATGAAACAGAAGCTAATGTAACTCCGTTAACGTCATCTACAATTTGAGCATAGATTTCCTTATTACTTCTATAAACAGATAATCTTGGTTTGGTTGATGTTCCAAAAACAATTTTTCTGATTCTACGTTTGATTCTAGCTCTTCTTTCTAGCTTTGATAATGCCATAATACCTATATATTATGCAGATTTACCTGCTTTTCTTCTTAATTTTTCGCCTACGAACTTAACACCTTTTCCTTTGTATGGTTCAGGACTTCTGAAAGAACGAATCTTTGCAGCAACATGTCCCACCAATTGTTTGTCAAAAGAAGTAAGTTTTATAATTGGATTTTTACCTTTCTCAGAAATAGTTTCTACTTTAACTTCAGGAGCTAATTCAAAAACGATATTGTGAGAAAAACCAAGTGCCAAATCTAACTTTTGACCTTGATTTGAAGCTCTATATCCAACACCAACCAATTCAAGTTGTTTTGTCCATCCTTTACTTACACCCTCAATCATATTATTGATTAATGATCTCATTAATCCATGTTGAGCTTTGTGGTTTTTAGATTCTGAAATCCTGTCTAAAACGACATGACCATCTTCAATTTTGATAGTAATTCCCTCAGAAATTGTTTGAGTTAAAACTCCTAAACTTCCTTTTACTGTTACTAAATTATTACTAATGTCTACATTTACACCTTGTGGAATGCTAACGGGATTTTTTCCTATTCTACTCATTTCTTCTAGTGATTAATAAACGTAACACAAAACCTCTCCTCCAACGTTTTCAATACGAGCTTTTTTGCCAGTCATTACTCCTTTAGAAGTTGAAACTATGGCAATTCCAAGGCCGTTCAATACTCTTGGCATCTCTTTCGAGCCAACGTATTTACGTAAACCTGGAGTACTAACTCGTTGAATTTTTCTGATAACTGACTCTTTTGTTTCTTTGTCATATTTTAAGGCAATTTTGATAGTTCCTTGAACTTTATCATCATTAAATTGATAACTTAAAATATAACCTTGATCGAACAAAATCTTTGTTATTTCCTTCTTCAAATTTGAAGAAGGGATTTCTACAACTCTGTGTCCTGCAGAGATTGCATTTCTTACTCTAGTAAGATAATCTGCAATTGGATCTGTATACATATTTATTTAAATTGCGATTATGGTTTTCAAAATCTCTATTGAACCTACAAGATTAACTTGTGATGTTTGAACCTACAATCAGTTAAAAATTCTTTTACTCAAAAAAATAGAGCGTGCAAAGATACACATTCTATTTAATATTTATGAATTTATTTTGGTTACTTACCAACTTGCTTTGGTAACCCCAGGAATTAAACCTTGGTTTGCCATTTCACGGAATGTAACACGAGATAATCCAAACTGTCTCATGTATCCTCTTGGGCGTCCAGTTAGTTTACATCTATTGTGCATTCTTACTGGTGAAGCATTTTTAGGTAATTTTTGTAATCCTTCAAAATCTCCAGCTTCTTTTAAAGCCTTTCTTTTTTCAGCATATTTTGCAACAGTTTTAGCTCTTTTAAGTTCACGAGCTTTCATTGATTCTTTAGCCATTTGTTAATTTTTTTTAAATGGTAACCCTAATTCCCCTAATAAAGACTTTGCTTCTTTATCAGTTTTAGCAGTTGTTACGAAAGTAATATCCATACCATTGATTTTCTTTACTTGGTCAATATTTATTTCTGGGTAAATGATTTGTTCAGTGATTCCAAGATTGTAATTACCTCTTCCATCAAAACCATTGGCTTTAATTCCATTGAAATCTCTCACACGTGGTAAAGATGCTGTAATTAATCTGTCTAAAAATTCATACATTTTATCTCCTCTCAAAGTAACCTTTGCTCCGATAGGAGAACCTTTACGCAGCTTGAAATTTGCAACGTCTTTTTTAGAGATTGTTGATATAGCTCTTTGACCAGTAATTTTAGTCAATTCTTCAACAGCATAATCAACTAATTTTTTGTCAGCAATAGCAGCACCAACACCTTTAGAAACAACTATTTTTTCTAATTTAGGAACTTGCATTACATTTTTGTAACTAAATTCTTCGATAAGAGCACTCACGACTCTTTCTTTATATTCTGCTTTTAATCTTGGTACGTAACTCATGATTATTCTTATTTTTTAGTTTTTTTAGAAATTCTAGTTTTAGTATCTCCATCAACTTTATAACCTACTCTTACAGCTACACCACCATCAACCAACAAAACATTTGAAATGTGTAACGACGCTTCCTTTTTTACGATACCACCTTGAGGACTTTTAGCACTTGGTTTAGTATGTTTAGAAACCAGATTTACACCCTCAACTAACACTCTGTCTTTATCTTTGATGATTTGTAATACTTTGCCTTCAGATCCTTTATGGTCTCCAGCAATTACTTTTACAGTATCACCTGATTTAATTTTGAATTTCTTCATTTTATAATTATTTAAAGCACTTCAGGTGCTAATGATACTATTTTCATGAATTGTTTCTCACGAAGTTCACGAGCTACAGGACCAAAAACACGTGTTCCTCTCATTTCCTCTGCAGGATTTAAAAGTACACAAGCATTGTCATCAAAACGAATATATGAACCGTCTTTACGTCTTACTTCTTTTTTAGTTCTTACAACAACGGCTCTTGATACTTGACCTTTTTTTACAGTTCCGTTAGGAGTTGCGGCTTTTATAGTTACAACAATTTTGTCACCAATACTTGCGTAACGCTTTTTTGTACCTCCTAAAACTCTGATTACTAAAACTTCCTTAGCTCCAGTATTGTCTGCTACTTTTAATCTTGATTCTGTCTGTAACATATTATTTAGCTCTTTCTAGGATTTCAACTAATCTCCAACGTTTAGATTTACTCATAGGTCTTGTCTCCATGATCCTAACAGTATCACCTTCGTTGCAATCATTCTTTTCGTCGTGTGCAACGTACTTCTTAGTTTTTAATACGAACTTTCCGTACATTGGGTGTTTTACTCTTTTTACTTCTGAAACAACAATAGATTTCTCCATTTTGTTACTAGAAACAACACCTATTCTCTCTTTTCTAAGATTTCTTTTTTCCATCTTTAAAACTGACTATAGAATTATTGTAATTCTCTTTTTGTTAATTCTGTTGCAATTCTTGCTACAGTTCTTCTTAGGCCTCTTAATTGCAACGGATTTTCTAACGGTGTAATTGTATGAGCCATTTTAAGATCAGTGTAATTTTTTTGCAACACTCCTAGCTTCTCTTGAAGATCTGCCAGGGATAATTCTTTTATTTCTGATTGTTTCATTTTGTATAGAATTATGCGTTAAAATCAAAATCCCTTGCTACTATAAACCTAGTTTTAACTGGGAGTTTTTGAGCTGCTAATCTTAAAGCTTCTTTTGCAACACTTAATGGAACTCCTCCAACTTCGAACAAAATTCTACCTGGTTTAATAACAGAAACGTAATGATCTGGAGCACCCTTACCTTTACCCATACGAACTTCTAATGGTTTTTTGGTAATAGGTTTATCTGGAAAAATTTTAATCCACAACTGTCCTTCTCTCTTCATAAAACGAGTTGCTGCAATACGTGCTGCTTCTATTTGTCTTGAAGTTAATAAATCTTGATCTAGAGATTTGATACCAAACATCCCGTTAGAAAGTTGGCTTCCTCTGCCAGTATTACCGTGCATGTTTCCCTTCAACTTCTGTACCTTACGGTATTTTACTCTTTTTGGCTGTAACATTTTTAATTTCTAATTTAAAAATTATTTTCTTTTACGAGGTTGGCGTTTTGCAGGACTAGCAGCACCTTTCGTAGTAGGAGCTTGTTTTTTAGCCAAACCTACTAGTGGAGATAGTTCTCTTTTTCCATAAACCTCACCCTTCATAATCCATACTTTAATTCCTAATCTTCCATAGGTAGTATGAGCTTCAGCAAGTGAATAATCAATATCAGCTCTGAAAGTAGAAAGAGGAATTCTTCCTTCTTTAAAATGTTCGGAACGAGCCATCTCTGCACCATTCAAACGACCTGAAATTTGAATTTTAATTCCTTCAGCATTCATTTTCATTGTAGCAGTAATTGCCATTTTGATTGCTCTCTTGTAAGAAATTCTATTTTCAATTTGACGAGCAACACTAATTGCAACTAAATTTGCATCTAATTCTGGACGTTTAATTTCAAAAATATTAATTTGAACTTCTTTACTAGTAATTTTTTTAAGCTCTTCTTTTAACTTGTCTACCTCTTGACCTCCTTTGCCAATGATGATACCTGGACGTGCAGTAGTAATAGTAACGGTAACAAGTTTAAGCGTACGCTCAATAAATATTCTAGAAACACTTGCTTTTGATAATCTAGCATTTACATACTTTCTTATCTTATCATCTTCAGCAATTTTATCTCCGTAGTCATTACCACCAAACCAGTTAGACTCCCAACCTCTGATGATTCCTAATCGATTTCCTATTGGATTCGTTTTTTGTCCCATTTCTACTTAGATTATTTACTTAAATTTTTACTTCCTAATTCTAATGTAACGTGATTTGAACGCTTACGAATTCTATGAGCACGCCCTTGTGGAGCTGGTCTTAATCTTTTTAACATTCCAGCGCTATCTACACAAATAGATTTTACAAATAAACCTGCTTCTTCTATGCTAGAGTTTTCATTTTTAGCTTGCCAGTTTGCAATAGCAGACAATAATAATTTCTCTAAATTTTTTGAAGCATCTTTTGGGCTGAATTTTAAAATATACAAAGCTTTTTCAACTTCAATACCTCTTACTTGATCAGCTACCAAACGCATTTTTCTTGGTGATGTAGGACAGTTAGTAAGCTTTGCAAAAGCGCGTTGCTTTTTATCTGCTTTTATCTGATCTGCCATGTTTTTTTTACGAACTCCCATTTCCTACCTATTTTTTACCTTTATTTTTTGCACCTGCATGTCCTCTAAAAGAACGCGTTGGTGAAAATTCACCTAATTTGTGCCCTACCATGTTTTCAGTAACATAAACTGGCACAAACTGACGTCCATTGTGAACAGCAATCGTTTGTCCAACAAAATCTGGTGTAATCATACTTGCTCTTGACCAAGTTTTTATAACAGTTTTGCTTCCAGCTTCTACGTTAGCCAATACTTTTTTCTCTAACTTATAGTGAACGAAAGGTCCTTTTTTTAATGATCTTGCCATAACTTAATTATTTCTTTCTACGTTCTACGATGTACTTGTTACTAGCTTTGGTTTTAGATCTAGTTTTATATCCTTTTGCAGGGATACCATTTCTTGATCTTGGATGACCTCCAGAAGCACGACCTTCTCCACCACCCATTGGGTGATCTACAGGGTTCATTCTTACTGCATTAACTCTTGGTCTTCTTCCTAACCATCTTCTTCTACCCGCTTTACCAGAAACTAATAACTGATGGTCAGAGTTTGAAACAACTCCGATTGTAGCCATGCAAGTTAAAAGAATTAATCTAGTTTCGCCTGAAGGAAGTTTTACAGTTGCATACTTACCGTCTCTTGCCATTAATTGAGCAAAAGAACCAGCTGAACGTGCCATTACAGCTCCTTGCCCAGGACGCAATTCTATACATGATATTGTAGTTCCCAAAGGGATTTCACTTAAAGGTAAAGCATTTCCGATTTCTGGAGAAACTCCACTACCAGAAATTATTACTTGATCAACTTGCAAACCATTTTGAGCAATCACATAACGTTTATCACCATCAGCATAGAATAATAATGCTATGAAAGCTGTACGATTTGGATCATATTCAATAGTTTTTACAGTTGCAGGAATACCGAACTTGTCCCTTTTAAAATCGATTGTACGATATTTTTGTTTATGACCACCCCCTATATTGCGGGTCGTCATTCTACCTTGACTATTTCGACCTCCAGATCTTTTTTTCGGAGCAATTAAGCTTTTTTCCGGCTTATCAGTTGATATGGTGTCGAACCCATTTACAACTCTAAAACGCTGACCTGGTGTTATTGGTTTTAATTTTCTAACTGACATTGTTGTCTTTTTTCTTAAAGATTGTTATAAAAATCAATACTTTCTCCTTCAGCTAACTGCACAATTGCTTTTTTGTATCCGCCTTTGACACCTGTAACCAATCCTTTTTTGGTGTATTTTGTGCTTTTTTGAACTGGATAATTTAAAGTTTTGATACTTGAAATAGAAACGCCATAAACTGCTTGAATAGCACTTTTGATTTCTAGTTTATTAGCTTTTTTTGCTACAACAAATGTATAACGATTATTAACTTCGCTGTCATTTGTTGCTTTTTCCGTTATAATAGGTTTTACTAAAATACTCATTTTGATTCCCTATTTATTAAAGTTTGTATGTAAACCTTCTAAAGAACCCTCAGTAAAAACTATCTTATTGGCATTTAAAATACCATAAGTGTTTAATTCTGAAGTATTGATTACTTTTGAAGATTTTAAATTTCTTGAAGATAAATACACATTTTCGTTGATATCACCTAAAACAAACAGTGATTTTTTGGTATCTAACTCTAAAGCTTTTAAAATGTCAACAAAATTTTTAGTTTTTGGAGATTCAAAATTGAAGTCTTCAATTACTACTAAATTGTTACCATTAGCTTGAATACTTAAGGCTGATTTACGAGCTAAACGTTTTAAATTTTTATTCAATTTAAAAGAATAGCTTCTTGGTCTTGGTCCGAAAAAACGTCCTCCACCTCTAAAAACACCTGATTTAATTGAGCCTGCTCTTGCAGTACCAGTTCCTTTTTGTTTTTTTATCTTTCTTGTAGAACCTGAGACTTCAGCTTTTTCTTTAGAATTGTGTGTTCCTTGTCTTTGATTAGCAAGAAATTGTTTAACATCTAAATAAATTGCATGATCGTTTGGTGCTATTCCAAATACATCATTAGAAAGTTCAACTTTTCTACCTGTATCTTTACCTGTAATATCTAAAACTGCTACTTCCATTATTTCTGAATAGTTACAAAAGCATTTTTGTGACCAGGAACTGCTCCCTTAACAACAAGCAAGTTCTTTTCCGGAACTACCTTTAATACTTTTAAATTTTGTACTTTCACATTATCACCACCCATTCTTCCTGCCATTCTCATCCCTTTGAATACTCTTGCTGGATAGGATGCAGCACCTACTGACCCAGGAGCTCTTAAACGATTGTGTTGACCATGTGTGGCCTGACCAACACCAGCAAAGCCGTGAAGTTTTACAACACCTTGGAAACCTTTTCCCTTTGATACACCTGATACATCAACGAACTCTCCTTCTGTAAAAAATGATACAGTTAAAGAATCACCTAATTTAAAATCTTCTTCAAACCCTTGGAATTCAACGACTTTTTTCTTAGCAGTGGTGCCAGCTTTTTTAAAGTGACCGTCTAACGCTTTGTTAGAACTCTTTGCCTTTTTGTCATCGAAACCAAGTTGCAACGCATTGTAGCCGTCAACCTCTTTGGTTCTGACTTGGGTAACAACGCAAGGACCTGCTTCGATTACTGTACAAGGAATATTTTTCCCGTTTTCATCAAATAAGCTGGTCATTCCAATTTTTCTACCTATTAACCCAGACATGTTTTAATTATTAATTAATTTGTTTTATTTTTTGTTCCTTTTGAGTTTCAAAAAAAAAACAGCGTAAAAACACTTTCAACGCTGAATTTGTTTTTACCGTTTTTCCTTTGCGAAACGCTCTGGACATGTTACTATTTTAATGGAAATCAAAAAAATAGCTTTACCCTACTCTAATTCGGGTTGCAAAAGTATAAAAATATTTCGGTTCAACAAAGCTAAACCGAAATATTTTATAAAAAAATTATACTTTTATTTCTACTTCAACTCCACTAGGAAGTTCTAATTTCATAAGTGCATCAATGGTTTTAGACGATGAACTGTAAATATCTAACAAACGCATGTATGCAGATAATTGAAATTGTTCTCTTGATTTTTTATTCACGTGAGGTGAACGTAAAACCGTAAATATTTTTTTATTCGTTGGTAAAGGAATTGGACCGTTTACAACAGCTCCAGTACTCTTTACTGTCTTTACAATTTTTTCAGCAGATTTGTCTACCAAATTGTAATCGTAAGATTTTAATTTTATTCTAATTTTTTGACTCATCGTGTATTATTTAGTAGATTACCCTTTAGCAGCTGCAATTACAGCTTCTGAAATACCTGAAGGTGTTTCTTCATAGTGTGAAAATTCCATAGTAGAAGTTGCTCTACCAGAGGACATTGTTCTTAAAGAAGTTACATAACCAAACATTTCTGATAATGGCACTGTAGCTTTTACAACTTTTGAACCCGCTCTATCAGACATGTCTGATACTTGACCTCTTCTTCTGTTTAAATCTCCAACAATATCTCCCATATTTTCTTCAGGAGTTATCACTTCTAACTTCATGATAGGCTCCATGATTTTTGCTTTTGCAGATTTAGCAGCAGCTTTATAACCCATTTTCGCAGCCAATTCAAATGATAATTGGTCAGAATCGACAGCGTGAAACGAACCATCCATTACAGTAACTTTCATAGAATCCATTTCGTAACCAGCCAAAGGACCGTTTTTCATTGCTTCTCTAAATCCTTTTTCAATCGACGGAACAAACTCTTTCGGAATATTTCCTCCTTTGATTACTGATTCGAATTGCAATCCTTGAAAACCAGCATCCGCAGGCTCCATTCTGAAAACAATATCCGCAAATTTACCACGTCCACCAGATTGTTTTTTGTAAACTTCTCTGTGCTCTGCTGCAGCGGTAATTGCTTCTTTATACTCCACTTGTGGTTGCCCTTGATTTACATCAACTTTAAACTCACGTCTTAAACGATCTACAATAATATCTAAGTGTAATTCACCCATTCCTGATATAATTGTTTGGCCCGAAGCCTCATCAGTTCTTACAGTAAATGTTGGATCTTCTTCAGCTAATTTTGCCAAAGCCATTCCTAATTTATCAACATCAGCTTTTGTTTTTGGTTCAACAGCGATACCAATTACTGGATCAGGAAAATTCATCGATTCTAAAACAATTGGATGCTTTTCATCTGAAAGAGTATCTCCTGTTTTGATTGATTTAAATCCTACTGCTGCACCAATATCTCCAGCCTCAATATAATCAATTGCATTTTGCTTGTTGGCATGCATTTGATAAATTCTAGAAATACGTTCTTTTTTTCCTGATGTATTGTTCAAAACATAAGAACCTGCATCTAATCTTCCTGAATATGCTCTAAAGAAAGCCAAACGCCCAACAAATGGATCAGTTGCAATTTTAAAAGCCAAAGCAGCAAAAGGTTCTTTTACATCTGGTTTACGAGAAATTTCTAATCCTGTTTCAGGATCTGTTCCGTAAATATTTTCTCTATCTAAAGGAGAAGGCAAATAACGACAAACAGCATCTAATAAAAACTGAACACCTTTATTTTTGAATGATGAACCACATATCATAGGAATGATTGCCATATCTGTTACAGCTGCTCTTAATGCAGTGTGGATTTCATCTTCGGTAATTGAATCTTCATCTTCCATGAATTTCTCCAAAAGATTTTCATCATAGCCTGCTACTTCTTCAATTAACAAAGCTCTATATTGTTTAGCTTCTTCTTTCAAATCTTCAGGAATATCGATAATATCGAAAGTAGCTCCTAAGGTTTCGTCATGCCAAATGATTGCTCTGTTTTTTACCAAATCAACAACGCCTCTAAAATCAGATTCATCACCAATTGGCAAAACAATAGGCACTGCATTAGAACCTAACATTTCTTTTACCTGTCTGTTAACCATCATAAAATCAGATCCTTGACGATCCATTTTATTAACAAAACCGATTCTAGGCACTTTATAGTTATCAGCCAATCTCCAGTTAGTTTCAGATTGAGGCTCAACACCATCAACTGCTGAAAATAAGAAAACCAAACCATCCAAAACACGCAAAGATCTGTTTACTTCAACAGTGAAATCTACGTGACCAGGAGTATCAATAATATTGAAATGATAACTCATAGAGTCATCAGTAGGTTGACCATTTTCTCTTGGAAAAACCCATTCACAAGTAGTTGCTGCAGAAGTAATTGTGATTCCTCTTTCTTGCTCTTGCTCCATCCAGTCCATAGTCGCAGCACCATCATGTACTTCGCCAATTTTGTGAGATACTCCTGTGTAATACAAAATACGTTCTGTAGTTGTAGTTTTACCAGCATCAATATGCGCTGCAATACCAATATTTCTTGTATATTTTAAGTCTCTTGCCATTTTTTAAAATCTGAAGTGTGAGAATGCTTTATTGGCATCTGCCATTTTGTGTGTATCCATTCTTTTCTTAACAGCAGCTCCTTCTTCTTTAGCAGCAGCTAAAATTTCAGCAGCTAAACGTTGTGCCATGGTTTTTTCATTACGCTTTCTGGTGTAAGTAATCATCCACTTTATTGCCATAGACACTTTGCGATCAGGTCTAATTTGCATTGGAATTTGAAAGGTAGCTCCACCAACTCGTCTTGAACGAACTTCAACGTGAGGCATTACATTTGACAATCCATCTTTCCAAACTTCTAAAGCTGACTTCTCTTCGTCAGTTTTTCTTTGTTCTACGATGTCTAGTGCATCATAAAATACTTTAAACGCCACAGACTTTTTACCATCCCACATTAAGTTATTTACAAAACGTGTTACTAACTGATCATTAAACTTTGGATCTGGTAAAAGCTCTCTTTTTTTGGCTCTTCTTTTTCTCATGTCTTTACATTAAAAGATTTTAAATTACTTTTTCTTACCTTTTGTTGGTGCAGCTGCTACTTGACCTGGTTTTGGGCGTTTTGCACCATATTTCGATCTGCGTTGGGTTCTTCCTGCAACACCTGCTGTGTCTAAAGCGCCACGAACTACGTGATACTTTACACCTGGTAAGTCTTTTACTCTTCCACCTCTAACTAATACTATCGAGTGCTCTTGTAAGTTGTGTCCTTCACCTGGAATGTAGGCGTTTATTTCATTACCATTTGTCAATCTAACTCTGGCAACTTTACGCATTGCTGAATTAGGTTTTTTTGGTGTTGTAGTATAAACACGTGTACAAACTCCACGTCTTTGAGGACAAGACGACAAAGCAGCCGATTTACTCTTCTTAGTTATTTTGGTTCTTCCTTTACGAACTAATTGTTGAATAGTTGGCATACTAAATTATTACTGTTTTTCGTTTATAATTAAACTTTCCCCTGTTTTTTGGGTGTGCAAATGTACAATTAATTTCTAATTATTCAAAAATCAACAAGTTATTTTTTGATTCAAATTTTTATTTTGACATTTTTTAAGGATTTCAATTACTTTTACAAACAAAAAAGTCATATTTGAAAACAACTTTTAAACCTTATATACATGTAGTATTTTTTCTGATGATTTCTTTTGATGGAATCTCTCAAGAATTCACATTGAAATTGATTTCAAAAAATAAAGTTGAGCAAATCGTTTTAGATAAAATTGAGTATCAAAAAAAATTTAAAAACCCTGCTTCTATTCAAAGTGAGATTGAAAAAATTGCTGACCAACTTAAAAATTTCGGCTATTTTACCAATACAATTGACAGTGTTAAAAATACCAACAATAATTATAATGCATTTTTTACTTTAAATGATTTGATTGAAAAAGCCATTATAAAAATTGATTCAATAGCATTTTCTGACATAAAAACAATTGTTATTAAAAATAATTCGTTTTCAATTCCTATCAATCAACTTCAAAATACTTTAAATGAAATCTCAAATTCGCTTGACAATCAAGGAAAATCATTTTCAAAAATTCATCTAGAAAATATCATTATTAAAAACAAAACACTTTTCGCCGATTTAAAAATAAATTTATCGGAAAAAAGAATTATAAATAAGGTAATCGTTAAAGGATATGACGTTTTCCCTAAATCATTTCTTAAAAATTATTTTAAAATCAAACCTTTAAGCATATTTAATCAAAAAAAAATGGAAAACATTTCTAAGAAAAGTAAAAATTTACCATTCATCAAAGAAATAAAACCGCCTGAAGTTCTTTTCACAAAGGATTCAACTTTACTTTTTTTATATTTCTCAAAAAAACAAAACAATAGTATTGATGGGATTGTGAATTTTTCATCCAAAGAAAATGGTGATTTATTGTTCAATGGAATGCTTGATGTGCGTTTTCATAATATTTTAACTACTGGAGAGCGTTTTGAAATTTTTTGGAATAGTATTGGCGAAGAGCGTCAGGAATTTAAGGTAACCACAGCAATTCCTTATATTTTCAATTCTAAAATTAGTCCTGAGATTTCTTTCTCGATTTATAAACAAGATTCTACTTTTTTAAATACGAATTTCAATGCGAATTTTAAACTTAGCATTGCTGATTTTTATACACTTGGACTAAAATACGATGCTGAATCCTCAGAAAATCTTGAACAAAGTAATTTAGGTAACAATATTGCTGCTTTTTCAAACAATTTTTACGGCATTTATTTCTCATACTCAAAACCAAAAAACGATTTGTTTTATTTCAATAAGTTTTATTTTGAAATTAATCCAGCTTTTGGAAATAGAAAAATTGAATATGAAAATTCTAAGCAATTTAAACTAAAATCTACGGCTTCTTACATTTGGGATTTAAATGCTAGAAATAGCATTTACATAAAAAACGAAACAGGATACTTGAATTCTGATACCTATTTAAATAACGAACTGTTTAGAATTGGAGGTGCCAATTCAATTCGAGGTTACAATGAACAAAGTATTTTCACAGAAAGCTATACTTTCTTTACAATTGAATACCGTATTTTAACATCTTCGTTGTCATATTTATACTCAATTACAGATTTCGGTCAATTTTATTCATTTAAAGAACAAAAAAAAGCCCTCGGAATTGGCTTCGGATTTTTATTTAATGTAGGTAATTCTCAAATAAATTTAAACACTTCCGTAGGAAAAAATAATAGAAATCCTATTGATTTTAAAGACATTAAGGTGATAGTAAATTGGAAAAGTTATTTTTAAAATGAGTTTAATATTAACTAAACATTAAGGGATTTTATTTTTTTTCAGTTATTTTAACTCTTTTTAACGTTTTTTGTTGTTTAGTTAACATAGAATTAAGATATTTGATGCAATTAATTCAAATATAATAAATAATGAAAACAAAGTTTAAAGGGATTTTAACGCTATTATTAGCGTTGGTTGTGCAAATTTCGTTTGCACAAGAAAAAACAGTTTCTGGAACTGTATCCGATGCTTCTGGTGTTTTACCAGGAGTTAGTGTCCTAGTAAAAGGAACCACATCTGGAACAGAAACTGATTTCAATGGAAAATACTCAATTAAAACTAAAGTTGGCGACGTCTTGAGTTTTAGTTATGTAGGTTATAAATCCGTTGATAAAAAGGTTAGCAATGCAAACACAATAGATGTTGTGATGCAAGAAGATGCTGGGATTCTTGATGAAGTTGTAATTACTGCATTAGGCATCAAAAGAGATAAAAAATCTCTTGGATATTCAACTCAAGAAGTTAAGGGTGACAAAGTATCTGGTATAAAAAGTCAGAATTTTGTTAATTCATTATCTGGTAAAGTTGCAGGTTTAGATATTAAATCTTCAGGAAATCTTGGTGGATCTACCAATGTTGTAATTAGAGGTAACAACTCAATTGCGGGGAACAATCAGGCTTTATTCGTTGTAGATGGGGTTCCTGTTGACAATGGCAATTCAAATTCTTCTGGTCAGCAAACAGGAAGAGGTGGATATGATTATGGTAACGCTGCTTCGGATATTAACCCAGACGACATTGAATCGATCAACGTATTAAAAGGTGCAGCTGCAACTGCTCTTTACGGTTCGAGAGCTTCAAATGGTGTTATAATGATTACTACTAAAAAAGGAACTTCTAAAAGAGGTATTGGAGTAACAATTAATTCAAGTATTACATCAGGAACTGCTGATAAGAGTACATTAGTTAAATACCAAAATAAGTATGGTGCTGGTTATGGTCCATATTATGATTCAGCAGATGGATATTTTAATTTATTTGATGTAAATGGAGACGGGACACTTGATTTGACAACTCCTTTTACAGAAGATGCCTCTTATGGTGCCGCTTTCAATCCTAATTTATTGGTTTACCAATGGAATTCAATATACCCGCAATTGAGCACATATCAGCAAGCAACTCCTTGGTTATCTCACAGAGAGGGAAATGATCCAAATTTCGTTTGGGGAACTTCAATTACTGCTGTAAACTCCTTTTCTTTAGATGGAGGGAATGATACTAGCGCATTTAGATTGGGAGTTACTAATCTTAATCAAGAAGGAAATTTACCAAATAGCTTACTTAAAAGAAATACTATTTCATTCAACGGGTCACACAATTTATCTGATAAATTTAAAGCTTCAAGCTCATTTAACTTCATAAAAACAAGTGGTAAAGGTCGAAATGGAACAGGTTATGACTCAAATAACGTGATGCAGCAATTTAGACAATGGTTTCAAATGAACGTTGATCTAAAAGAACAGAGAGACGCATACTTCGCAACTGGTGATAACATCACTTGGAATCCTAATGGTCCAGATGATTTATCTCCTATTTACTCTGACAACCCTTATTGGACTTTTTATGAAAATTATGAAACTGATACTAGAAGTAGATTTTTTGGAAATTTAGCATTAGACTATGAAATCAATGACTGGTTAAATACCACAGGAAAATTTTCTTTTGACACCTATTCAGAATTACAAGAAGAAAGAACAAATGTTGGAAGTGCAAATGTATCTTCATATTCGAGATTCAACAATAATGTTGCAGAATACAACTGGGATTTCATGTTAAATTTTAATAAAAATCTTACTGATAAACTAAACTTAGAGGGAAATATTGGTGTTAATATAAGAAGAAATGTACGTAATAGTATTTTCGCATCAACTAACGGTGGCCTTAATTTAAGAAGTTTATATTCACTTTCAAACAGTGTAAATCCTATAAATGCACCAACAGAATATGATTCAACAAGTATGGTTGACGGTGAATATATTAGAGCTAGTTTGGGATATGACAATTTTGCTTTTGTAGAAGGTTCTTACAGAACTGACCGTTCTTCCACTTTGCCTAAAGCAAATAATCGTTATGGATATTTCTCTATCTCGGGAAGTTTAATATTTTCACAACTCATCAAAGGAGATTGGTTAAATTTTGGTAAACTAAGAGCAAATTATGCAGAAGTAGGAAGTGATACAAATCCCTACAGAGTTTTCAATACCTTTGGAATTGGAACACCTTTTAATGGTAATGGAATTGCATCAAATCCAAATGCACAAGCCAACTTAAATCTTTTACCAGAGAGACAAGAAAGTTATGAAATTGGATTAGAAATGTCAATGTTTGACAGAAGAGTTGGAGTTGATATTTCTTACTACAATACTCAAAGCATCAACCAAATTACAAGTATCCCTCTTTCTACCGCAACAGGATACACATCTGCCGTATTAAATGCTGGTACAATAGAAAATAAAGGTTGGGAGGTTCAATTAAATTTAACACCATTAAAATCAGAAAATTTTCAATGGGATATTACCACTAACTGGGCTAAAAACGAAAGTTTAGTGGTTGAATTGCTTAACGGAATTAAGAATTTACAGATAGCAGCCTTACAAGGAGGTATATCAATCAATGCAACCCCTGGTCAACCTTACGGAACTATTAGAGGATCTGATTTTATTTATGCAGCAAATGGAGGTAGAATTGTAAACCAAACAGGTTCAGCAAGTAGAATAGGAACTTATCAACGAACCAGTGACAGTAACCAAGTAATTGGCGACATAAATCCAGATTGGAAAGCAGGTGTTTTCAATACTTTTAGATATAAAAACTTTAGTTTAGGTTTTTTAATTGATATTCAAAAAGGAGGAAATGTATTCTCTTTAGATACTTGGTATGGTTATGCAACAGGAATGTATGACTGGTCTGCACAAAATAATGAATTAGGAAATCCTATAAGAGATGTTGTAACAGGAACACCAGGAAACTACGGAGCTGATTCTGGCGGATTGATTGTAGACGGTGTTGCTCCAGATGGAACTAAAAACGAAGTAAGAGCTAATTTTGATATATATGCAAACCCTTACGGATATGCAAGAGCTCCAAATGCATTACACGTTTATGACGCTGGTTATATTAAATTAAGAGAAGCTAGTATAACTTATAATTTGGATAAAGAAACAATTAAAAAAACTCCATTTACATCAGCATCTATCTCAATAATTGGTAGAAACTTATGGATAATCAACAAAAGCACTCCTTATTCTGATCCAGAAGCTGGTCTAAGCTCAGGAAATATACAAGGATATCAATCTGGTGCATACCCTTCTATTAGAGAAGTAGGAGCTAGTGTTAAATTACAATTTTAAAAAATTAAATCATGAGAAATAAACTATTAACAATTCTATCTCTAATTTTAATTATTTCTTGTCAAACCGACGAGGTATATGAGAATTTAAACAGAGATCCAAAAAATCCAACTCAAGTTGACGCTGGATTCTTATACAATGCTGCTGTAAAAAGTTTGTATGACCAAATGACAAGTACAAATGTCAATAGAAACATTTTTAGAATGTTAGGACAACACTGGACAGAAACAACCTACGTTGACGAGGCGAACTATGATTTTAATAATAGAAATATTCCTGCAAATCACTGGTCAGAAATGTACAGAAACGTATTGTTAGATTTGAAAACAGCTAGTGAGGTAGTTACTGCTGATGAGGGATTATCTTCTGCAGAAAAGAATTCTAAAAATGCTCAAATAGAAGTTTTAGCAATTTACACCTGGGCACAGTTAGTTGAAACATTTGGAGATATTCCTTATTCTGAAGCTTTGAATCCTTCTCAATTTGTTTTACCAAAATATGATGATGCGGAGACCATATATAGTGACTTAATTACTCGTTTGACAAATGTAATCCCAACAATTTCAGGAACTGGTTTTGGTGCTACTGATCCAATTTACAGTGGAAATGCTACTTCTTGGAAGAAATTTGCAAATTCGTTATTATTAAGAATGGGATTGCGTGTTATTGATGTTCCAAGTATGTCAGCTCAAGCAAAAACTGCGATTACTTCTGCTGTAAGTGGAGGTGTTATTTCGTCAAATGCTGACAATGCAGCCCTTGTTTATGAAAGTGCTACACCAAATACCAATCCTATTTGGGTTGATTTAGTACAATCTGGTCGATCTGATTTTGTTGCTGCTAATACATTGGTAGATTTTATGAATAATTTAAATGATCCTAGAAGATCTGTCTACTTTGACCAAAACCTCGGAGCAGACACTTACTTAGGAGGCCCTTATGGTGAAAACAACAGTTTCAATAGTTACTCTCACATAAGAGGTAAAGATGATAACACATCAATGCACAGCCCTGAATTTCAGGCATGTTTAATTGATTACGCTGAAGTATGTTTTTATCTAGCAGATGCAGCTGAACGATCAATTTCTGGAACTCCAGCTAATGCAGCTAGTTTTTATAACAACGGCATCACTGCTTCATTTAATTACTGGGGTGCTTCGAATGTTGCTACTTATTTGGCAAATCCAAATGTAGCTTACGCTACTGCGCCTGGAGATTGGAAAGTAAAAATTGGTAATCAGTTGTGGTTAGCAATGTATAATAGGGGTTTTGAAGCCTGGACTGCTTGGAGAGTTTATGATACACCCACTTTCAACTTACCAGCAGTTAGTGGAAATCCTGTTCCAACAAGATATACATATCCTATTAGTGAGCAGAACTTAAACGAAGCTAATTGGACAGCAGCATCTGCCGCAATTGGTGGTGATACCCAAACAACAAAATTGTTTTGGGATAAAAATTAAAAAATACAAATAATTTCCTAAAACCACTAACGATCAAAAGTTAGTGGTTTTTTTGTTTAATTACAGTAAACTACAATGCTACAATTGCTGCACAAAGAACTGACGCATTAAATACCGTGCTTTGGTTGTTTAAATAGCAACAAAAACTTCAATTCATTATCAAAACCAACCTAAATAGGTTGGTTTTTTTATTTATTTTTCATTTAAAGTAAATTTTTTAGTGTTAAAAAATTGTTTTTTAAAGTTTAATTTAAGACTTTTGACATTAATTAATTCAAATAATTATACAATGAAGACAAAGTTTAATGGATTTTTAACGCTTTTTCTAGCGTTTGTAGTGCAAATTACCTTTGCACAAGAAAGAACTATTTCTGGTACAGTTACCGAAGAATCTGGCGCTTTGCCTGGTGTAAGTGTCCTTGTAAAAGGAACTTTAAGTGGTCAAGAAACAGATTTTGATGGTAAGTATTCTATTAAAGCTAAAACTGGCGATGTGTTAGTTTTTAGATATTTGGGATACAAAACTGTTGAAAAAACTGTAGGAAATGCTAACTCAATCAATGTGAAGTTAGAACAAGAGAGTAATGTATTAGATGAAATTGTTGTTGTAGCTTTTGGTACACAAACAAAAGAATCTATTGTAGGTTCAGTTGCTGTCTTAACAAATGATGTTATTGAAAAACAACAGGTTGTTTCAGTTACAAATGCGCTACAAGGAACTGTCCCAGGGGTAACAATAATTTCTGCTGGCGGACAACCAGGTAATAACCCAGAAATAAGAGTAAGAGGTGTTGGCTCTATCAACGCTGATGCATCTCCTTTGATTATTTTGGATGGTACACCTTACAACGGGAATATTAACTCAATAAGTCCTGATCAAATTGAATCTATGAACGTATTAAAAGATGCTTCTTCAACTGCGCTTTATGGTTCAAGAGGTGCAAATGGTGTGATTTTGATTAATACAAAAAAAGGTAAATTAAATTCACCAACAAATATTACGTTCAGAACAACAATGGGTTTTGCGAATCAAGCCGTCAAACAACATGCGTTATTAAACACTGATGACCAAATGAGATATACTTGGGAAGCTATGAAAAACTCAGATGTTTACGTAAATGGTTTAGCTCCTAATGTTGCTGCTCAAAATGCAACCAACGGTTTAATTTCTGGTTTTGGTTACAATCCTTATGGACCAAACGTTCCAAATCCTGTAGATGTAAATGGTAACTTGGTAACTTCTTCTAAATTATGGGAAACAGATTGGACAGCGCTGCTTTTCAATGATGCAGCTTTAAGAAAAGAACACGGTTTAACTGCATCAGGTGGTTCTGCTACCTCTACTTATTTTTTCTCTGCTAACTATTTAGACCAAGAAGGAAGTATTGCCGAGTCAGACTTTAAGAGAATTACAACAAGACTTAATTTAACTTCTAAACTAAAAGATTGGTTAACGATAGGTTTTAATTCCTCTTACTCAACTTCAAAACAAAACAATCCAACACAATCTGGAACTGCGTTTCAATCTGCAGTTCAATGGACTACCTCTGTTTCATCTGTCTACTCTTTGTATAGAAGAGATGTTAACGGAGTTATTATTCCTGATAATTTTGGAAATCCAATTTTTGATTATGGGAATACCTCAGGTCAAAATGTAAACGGTACAAGAGCTGTTTTTGAGGGTGAAAATGCTTATGGATCATTATTTAATTATATCAACTTAAATACTAGAGATAACATACAAGCAAATGGATATGCACAATTTGATTTTACTGATTATCTTAATTTTAGAACTACAGTTGGATTCGAAAAAGTAATTTTTGACGGTTATCAATATGTTCACAACGAGTTTGGATTTGCTGCAAACGTTGGAGGTAGAGTATCTCAAGACAGAAATATTACATCAACTTTGAATACAATCAACGCATTGAATTTTGATAAAACTTTTGGAGATGTTCATAATATTTCTGCAAGTTTAATTCATGAGGCTTATAAATTTAAAATTGAAGGTTTAAGCGCACAAGGAGTAGGTTTCCTTCCTAATGTTAAGGTATTAAATGGTAGTACTACCCCTGAATCTGTAGGTGGATATTTAAATGAAGAAAGATTAGAGAGCTACTTAGCAAGAGCATCTTACAACTATGATGGAAAATATTTTGTTGAAGGTTCTTATAGAAATGATGGTTCAACAAGATTTTCAAAAGAAACCAGATTTGGTGATTTTTTCTCAGTTGGTGGCTCTTGGATAATTTCTAAAGAAAATTTCTTAAAAGACAGTTCTGTTTTAAATTTCTTGAAACTTAAAGGTTCTTATGGTGAGTTGGGTAATAATAGAGGAATTGGATATTTCCCATATTTGTCACTATTTGAAACTGGTTATAATGAATTAGACCAAACAGGGGTTGTTTTAGGTTCAGTGAGCGACCCATTACTTTCTTGGGAAAAAACATCTTCCATAAATGTTGGTATTGACTTTGGTTTATTTAATAACAGAATCAATGGTAGTGTTGAATATTTTGAAAAAGAATCAATTGATTTGTTATATGACAAACCATTGCCTGGTTCAACAGGAAACACAAGTATTACAACAAACGTTGGTGCTCTGAAAAATTCAGGTATTGAGATCAATTTAAATACTATAAATATTTCAAAAGCAAACTTCGAGTGGTCAACAAACTTAAACCTTTCTTTTGTTAAAAATGAAATTACCGAGTTAACACAGGAATCTTTTATCAATGGTACAAAAAGATGGCAAGTAGGTACTTCTTTGTATGAATTTTTCATTCAAGAGTACAGAGGCGTAGACCCTGCAACAGGAGAAGCTTTATGGTCTATTGATGAATTAGACGCAAACAATGAACCTACAGGAAATAGATTAACAACTAATAATTATGCTTCTGCAACACGTTACCAAACAGGTAAAGAATCATTACCAGATTTTCAAGGTGGTATTACAAATACCTTCAAATATGGTAATTTTGATTTAAACGTTCTTATGAATTTTAGTGTTGGCGGTTATATTTATGATAGTACCTACGCTTCATTAATGAATGGTTTTGAACAATTTGGACGTGCTGCTTCTGTTGATTTAGTAAACAGATGGCAAAACCCTGGGGATGTTACAGATATACCTCGTCTTCAAAATAGTCAAAATGATTTTAATGCGACTTCAACTAGATTTTTATTTAAAAATGATTATTTAAGATTGAAAGCAGTAACATTCGGATATACTTTACCTTCTGAAGTTGCTAAAAATGTTGGGTTAGGAAGATTGAGAATTTATTTTCAAGGAGATAATTTATTAACTTTTCAATCTCACAAAGGTATTGATCCTGAACAAAGTTTAGCAGGAACAACAGACAATAGATCTTTTAACCAAAGAATTTATTCTTTAGGTTTAAATTTAGAATTATAATAATAAAATAAAATAAAAAAATGAAAAAAATTAATTTAAAAATAGTATTCATACTTACATTGGCTTTTTCAATGTTAAGTTGTAACGAAGACTTCTTGAATGATCCTCAGCCAACTGATGCTGTTACAGCGAGTGTGATTTTTGGATCAAGAGACGGAGCTGATGCTTTTGTATCAGGTATTATGAGACGCTTTAGAGGACAATTTACAGCAACAGACGCAGCAGGTGTTAATTCACTCTACTACGCAAGAACTGTCAAAGGAAATGACATCATTCAAAGAGCAACGTGGTTTTCTTTTGATTATGAAAATGATAACAGAGAGCCAACCTATAGACGTACAAACTTTACCTGGAATTACTCATATTATATGATTAATCAAGCAAATAATTTAATCAACGGTGCTGAACAATCAGAAGGATTATCAGCCTTAGATAAAAAAGAAATTATAGGACAGGGTAAAGCAATTAGAGCATTCTTTTACTTCCAATTAGCAATGGAATTCCAACATACATACACCTTTGACCCATCATTACCTGCACCACCAATTTATACTGAGTTGTCAACCGAAGGTAATCCTATGAGTACTTTAAAAGAAATGTATGATTTGATTCTTGAAGATTTAACTTATGCAACTCAGAATTTAACCTCTGACAGAATAGCTAAATCATATATCAATCAAAATGTTGCTTATGGTATTTTAGCAAGAGTATATCAAACGATGGGCAATTGGTTAGGTGCCGAAGATGCTGCAAGAAAAGCTTATGGAGGCGGAACTCCAACAAGCGTTCTGAATAATAATTATCAAAATGGATTTAATGATATTTCAGATTCTGAATGGATTTGGGGTAGTGCTCAAAGTTTAGATCAATCTAATTATTATTGGGGTGCTCCTCATGCACATGCAGATCATTTTGTATTGTCTTACTCAGCAACATTTTTTAATAATAATTTTGTGGCTCTTTTCTCACCAACGGATATTAGGAATACTTTTTTAGAAGGATATAATGTTCCTGCTGCAGATTACAGAAACTATATCTCTAGAAAATTTACATTTAATTTTGACTCCGACCATCCAATTATCAGAACAGCTGAAATGTTGTTAGTAGAAGCTGAAGCAAAATATTATAACGGAGATCCAACAGGAGCTCATAATATCTTATTTGCATTGCAATCTACAAGAGATCCATTAGCTGTAAAATCAACAAACACAGGACAAGCTTTACTTGACGAGATTTTAGTGGAAAGAAGAAAAGAATTGTATGCTGAAATTGGTGTTGAGTGGTTTGATGCTAAACGATACAGAAAGGGAATCACTAGAAATGGAAATCAAAGATTGAAAGGAAACTCAAGTTTATTACCAGATGATAAAAGATTTTTCCTAAAAGTTCCACAAGCTGAAATTGATGCAAACATTAATATTGACGAAAGCGTTAATAACGGAAGATAATTAAACAATTAAAAACTAAAACCATCTTTCGAGATGGTTTTTTTTTGCTCAAAATTTACCATACATTTGCAAAATGACAGCACAAAACACAACCATCTTTGGATTAAGAGCTATTATTGAAGCCATTCAAAGTGGCACAATTATCAACAAAATTTATCTTCAAAAAGGGATCAATAGTGCCCTTCATATTGAACTTGAAAAACTAATTGCTGAGCACAAATTAACGACAAGCATAGTTCCTGTTGAAAAATTAAATCGTTTATCAAAAAACAATAACCATCAGGGTGCAGTTGCTCTAATATCTCCAGTTTCTTTTTATGATTTGGAACAATTGATAGAAAAAACTATTGAAGAAAATAAAATTCCACTATTTTTAATCCTTGATCAGCTTTCTGACGTTCGAAATTTTGGAGCCATTATCAGAACTGCTGAATGTACTGGGGTAAATGGCATTATTATCCAAAAAAATGGAAGTGCTCCTGTAAATGCCGAAACTGTAAAAACATCAGCAGGAGCTGCATTTAAAATTCCTATATGTAAAGTAGATCATATCAAAGATGCGTTATTTTTATTACAAGCATCAGACATTAAAACGGTTGCTGCTACCGAAAAAACAGAGGATTTGGTATATGATATAAATCTAAATCAACCCATTGCAATCATTATGGGTTCAGAAGATAGAGGTGTAAATCCATCTATTTTAAAATTGGTAGATTTTAAAGCAAAATTACCATTGCTTGGAGAAATAGAATCGTTGAATGTTTCTGTGGCTTGTGGAGCTATTTTATATGAAGCTGTCAGACAGAGGGTGATTGTTGGTTAGTGGTTAGTGGTTAGTGGTTAGTGGTTAGTGGTTAGTGGTTAGGAAAATTAAACTTTTTCCTCAAAATCTTCTACCAAATTCCCATTTTCATCAAAATAAAAATCAATTTCTGAGGGTGAAAATTGAAATTCTTCTTCTACAATTCCTCTATTTCTATAAAAAACTGCAAAGAAAAATCCTACCAAAAAACCTGACAAGTGTCCTTCCCATGACATACCTTCTTTGATGGGCAAAACATACCAAACCATACTTCCGTATAAAAAAATGACGATAAATGAGAATGCCATTAATCGATATTGCTTTCTGAGAATTCCACTAAACAAAATAAAACTGAATAGCAAATAAATAATGCCACTTGCACCAATATGATACGATTCTCTGGCAATCAACCAAGTGAAAAATCCTGTGAAAAAAGCACCACAAATCAACACTTTTAGGGCAACTTCTCTGTAGAAATATAAAATACCACTCATTAATACAAATAAAGGAATTGAATTGTTAAAAAGGTGTTTCGTATCTCCATGAATAAAATGTGTTAAAAAAACACCTCTCAATCCTTTGAGTGTTCTTGGGAAAACACCAAACTTATTGAAATTAAATCCGAAATAAATTTCAAACAAATACACCAACCAAATTATCAACACAAAAAATGCAGGAATAAGAATTATTGAAGATTTAAACTTAAGTTGAGGAATGTTATTCACGTTTTAAAATTAACAAAAAATAAACCATTTTACAATATTACATTTTCTGTCAGAAATCTTTGTTATTTTTACAATATGAATGAACCTTTGGCAGAAAGAATAAGACCTAAAACGTTGGATGACTATATCAGTCAACAACACTTGGTGGGCAAAAATGGTGTTTTGACAAACTTAATCAAACAAGAAATTATCCCTTCATTGATTTTGTGGGGTCCTCCTGGAATCGGAAAAACAACGCTTGCCAATATTATTGCTACCACTTCCAAAAGACCATTTTATTCTTTGAGTGCTATCAATTCTGGTGTAAAAGATGTGAGAGATGTGATTGATAAAGCCAAACAAAGTGGCGGATTATTCACCTCAAAAAATCCAATTTTATTTATTGATGAAATTCACAGATTTAGCAAATCACAACAAGATTCGTTACTAGGTGCCGTTGAAAAAGGTTGGATTACACTCATTGGAGCAACTACAGAAAACCCAAGTTTTGAGGTAATTCCTGCTTTATTATCAAGATGTCAAGTGTATATTTTGAATTCATTTGACAAAGAAGATTTGGTCGCTTTATTGCAAAGAGCGATGAAAGAAGATACTTTTTTAGCATCAAAAAAAATTAAACTTAAAGAAATTGACGCTTTATTACAAGTTTCTGGTGGTGATGGTAGAAAATTGCTAAACATTTTTGAATTGTTAGTTTCATCCGAAGATGATATTGAAATTACCAACAAATTGGTGTTAGAAAAAATTCAAAAAAACACTTCCAGATATGACAAAACTGGCGAACAACACTATGACATTATTTCTGCATTTATCAAATCAATTCGCGGAAGCGACCCAAATGCAGCTGTTTATTGGTTGGCAAGAATGATTGAAGCTGGTGAAGATGTAAAATTTATTGCACGAAGAATGTTGATTTTGTCTTCCGAGGATATTGGAAATGCCAATCCAACAGCGTTGATTTTGGCAAACAATACGTTTCAGGCAGTGAGTGTGATTGGAAATCCAGAGTCAAGAATTATATTGAGTCAATGTGCGATTTATTTGGCAAATTCACCCAAAAGCAACGCATCGTATTTGGCAATTAATAAAGCTCAGGAATTGGTTCAAAAAACAGGCAATTTGTCTGTGCCTCTTCATTTAAGAAACGCGCCAACCAAATTAATGAAGAGTTTAGATTACGGCAAAAACTATAAATATGCGCACGATTTTGAAAATCATTTTGTACCACAAGAGTTTTTGCCAGATGAGATTTCTAAAACAACCATTTATGAGCCAGCAAACAACGCCAAAGAAAATCAGTTTAGAGAAATTTTAAAAAAACTTTGGAAAAATAGGTATGAGTATTAGAATTTAATCTGAGTCTGTTTTTTAATCAATTTTTCATTTTCGTAATATTCAATAAACCAAATATTTCCTCTTTTATAAACAAATCCATTTTTATCTTTTAAAATAAAAACTTCATCTACACTAGTACTTAATATGATATATACTTTTTCAAAAGTCGAATTTACCAACTGAAAACCGTGTGTAATTGGTTGCGCAATTAAATCTTCGATAGTTGGAACACTGATAAATTGCTCATTATATTGAATTATTGTATCTTTTTTTGGAAAGACTCTATCAATAACTTCTTTTTTGATTTCTAGTAAAACTATTGATTTTTCTTTTGGTTGATAACTATATTCAAAATCGGTCATTGAATTAAAAGCATTTCTAATAGATTCTTGATACGCTTTTTTATAATCTTTCAACTTACTTTTCCCTGGTTTTGAGGTGTAGACATTTTTTCCTCTGCAATCATTCAACTCAATAATTGACTTGTTTGTTAAGAAATCAGATTCGTCTTTAACATCTGCAAATAGCGCCAAGCATTTATTCTGAGACAAATCATCAGGAAAGTTTTCACTACTCAAAAAAGCTTGAAAACCTTTCTTTTCAAATAAAAACTTTGTCAATGAACTCGTCTGATAACCATCAATCGTTTTTACAAAATGAAATTTATCTGGAATTACAATATATTTATAATTATCAAAATTTACTTCCTGACTAGAAGCAGTAAACGATAAAAATAAAATGATAAAAATTGTTATATATTTTTCCATATCAATTAAATAAAATGTTAAGACCCAATTGTAAAGATAAAGAATTTGCAGAAGCTAAATTTCTATACGCTAGTAAATTGTCAAACATTCCATAGAAATTGACTTTTCCTAGTTGTGCTGACAATCCCAAACCAAAATTATAAGCCGAGAATTCATCAATAGTATAAGTGACTTTCCCATGGAGTTTTTTGGTAAAAGATTTTTGATAAAAAGCGGTTAAAGCCAATTGTGGATTTAAAGGTCTAAAAACCGTAAATAATTGAGCACCAATAGCGTCTGTATAAAAATCTTGGTATGAATTGTCATAACAAACCTCACTCCTTTTTTCACCAAAACTATATTTTAGAGCCATGTTTATTTTTGCAGGTCGCCAAGAAACGTAACTATCTTCATTTTCAGTTGTTGGAAGTTGCTTTTTAAAACGATTGTTAATTTGTTGCCAATAATCTACGTTACTATCTTCATCAAATTGAAATTCAAATCCATCAAAAACAAAATTTCCCTCTTCTTTATAATTTTTTATATTTTTTGAATGATTGATAAATCCGAAGTCTAAAATACTTGCAGAAAATTGTAACTGCTTGTCAATGTGATAAGTAATACCAATATCAAATCCAACACCAAGGTCTCCTTTCAGAAAAGTATTTTTTAAATACGTTTCGGGTTTGGTAATAAACTCTTTATTTCCATCAATCAATCCTGCTGACCTTTCTATCATTTTTACATTGCTGAGATAATGTCTATAAATATTATCTGCTCCAAGAACCGTTGTGAAAGTTCCGCTATTATTGGTGGATTCGATATTTAAAGCAGCTGAATATATTTTAAATCTTCCACCAACTGTCAATTTTTCGTTTACTTTTCTTGTAATTCCTGCATGCAAAACTCCCAATACATCGAGTTTGTAATTGATTTGTGAGGCACTAAAACTTTTATTAAGATACGCGTCATTTCCTTCTGAAAAAAGGATAACTAAATCTTTTGGATAATACCCAATTGCATCAATTTCTTGATAAAAACCTCCACTTAGATACGTTTTTTCATTCAAACGATAGCCTACATTTAAGATTTCAATTTGTGTGTTCATCTGAACGAAATCTTTGGTTGTCAAAGATTGTAAAACTGTTGAAACTTTGTTATTAATATTTTGATTGTCAATGGCAAACAAATCATTGAGCACAACTCCTGTCGAACCAAATTGCGTTGAAATTCCTGAAATTAATGGAACTCCAACATGAAATTTGTAACTATTTTCCAATCCAGGATTTAACAATAAGGTTTGCGGTAAATCCGCAAAATCATACAAAACTTGCTTGTTTTGCGAAAATAGTGAAGTTGTAAAAACAACCGCAACTAGAAGTATTTTTTTCATTTATTTCAAACTAGATTCTAAATAAAATGTCACAGACGATTTAAATTCAAATTCACTTGGATCATTGACATCCATTTGAATTCCGGTGTTTTCTAGTTCAGCAGTAATTTTTATTTTTGTTGTACTTAAAATGGTTGGGTTTGCAGTAATGACGATTTCTTCTAAATAGATAAAATTGGTGTTTTTACTTTCAATAAAAATTGGGGAAAAAGTGTACACTGCTACATTATTGGCATTTAAAAACTGAATATTGATAGTAGCGTCTCTGTCAAATTCATTTTTAATCTGCGCATTCAAGTCAAATTTCACCAAATTATCTTTGATAAATTGATTTTGAAGCACATCAAAATTGGTGATTTCTGTAACGCTATTTCTTTGAATAGTGCCTGATGAATCAAAAAACTTTGCAGGAACAACCTTAAAATAAGTCAATGCTGCCGTAAAAATAGGTTTTGAAACATAGTCATCTAGTTGGTTAAAATCCAAACTTTCACTACAGGAAAAGAAAATAAAAAAGTAACTAAGAATGCTATATTTTTTAAAGGATTTCATTTGATGATATTTTTTAAAATTGCGAAAATAATATTAAAGATATCGCTTTATTTCCAATAATGAAGTAATACTTCTAAATTTTGTTGATTCTATAATTTCATTCTCAAAATTACAATGAATGGCTTGCATGCCAATATTCAAAGCGCCTTCAATATCTGCTTCTACACTATCTCCAATCATAATCGAGTTTTCGATGGTGGCATTTGCAACTTCCAAGGCATGATAAAATACTTTTGGATGTGGCTTTTTAACCTGTACACTTTCAGAGGTAATTACCCTACTAAAAAAATGAGAGATTTTAGATGATTCCATCTTTTTTACTTGAATTTCTTCAAAACCGTTAGTGATAATGTGCAACTCATATTTTTCTTTGAGGTAAGATAAAATTTCAAAAGTATGATCAAAAAGATGACTGAACTCTGGTAAATATTCAATGTATTCAATAGCTAATATATGAATTAGTTCATCTGAAATTGGATAGTAAATGGCATCAAAAGCCTGTTTTAATCGTTGATATCTCAAATCTTCTTTACTGATTTTTTCATCGCGATACAATTTCCAAAATTCTCTGTTTAAGGGTTTGTAAACGATTAGAAAATCAGAAAGGTTGGCAGAAATCGAATGTTTTTCAAAAAGCATTTGAAAAGTTAAGTCAGAATTTTTTTCAAAATCCCATAAAGTGTGGTCTAAATCAAAAAAAATATGTTTTATTTTCATGCCTCAAAAATAAAAACAAAACCATAGAATTGAGTTATATTTGTGAGAATTAAAAGTGAAACTTTTGAACAAAAAACTGAACATTCTTTTTCTTTGTAGTTGGTATCCTTCCAAAATTTCACCCACAAATGGCGACTTTATTCAAAGGCATGCTGAAACTGTCGCTTTGAGACATAATGTAACCGTTTTACACATTATTACCGACGAAAATTTAAAAACCAACAAAGAAATTGAATATACGAAAATCAATGAAGTTGAAGTTTATATTGGATATTTAAAAAAAACAAATAATCCACTTTTAAAATGGAAAAGATATTTTTTAATGTTTAAAGAATTGACATTCAATATAAAGGATTTTCAATTAATCCATGCAAACATTTTATATCCTTTTGGAATTTTCGCATGGTATCTAAAAATGACTAAAAATATTCCCTATATCATTTCAGAACATTGGACTGGTTTTTTACGTGAAAATTCTCATAAACTATCTTTTTTTAAAAAAATAATTGTTAAAATAATTTGTAAAAAAGCAAATTTTGTTTGCCCTGTAAGTGAAAAACTTAAAGAAGATATGATTTTTTTAGGGTTAAATGCCAATTATCAGGTTGTAGGTAATGTAGTGGATACTTCTATATTTTATCCCAGTGAAGAAAAAAAGGGTTCAAGATTTCAGGTGGTTCATGTTTCAAATTTTAATGATGTTCAAAAAAATATCACAGGATTACTAAAAACTGCTAAAAAATTAGAGACAAAAATTGAAAACTTTAATTTTTGTTTTATTGGTGGTGATGAGAAAAAAATTGAAACTATTATAAAAAAATTGTCTTTTAAAAATGAAACATTAAAATTTTTAGGACATCTTTCTCAAAAAGAATTGGCTTTAGAACTAAAAAAAGCTAATTTGTGTATTTCATTTAGTAATTACGAAACTTTTAGTATTGTTCCATTAGAGGCTATTTCTTGTGGCATATCTGTAATTTCTACCAACACAGGAATTTTACCTGAGTTACCTCAAGAAGATTTTTTTATAATTATACCAATTGCAGATGAAGAAGTATTGTACAACACTGTTTTAGAAATATACAACAACCCTCCTACTCTTAACATTGAAGAAATGCATCATTTTGTAGAAAATAAATTTTCTAAAAAAGCAATCCTTTCCGCTTTTTCTGACCTATATTATAAAGCTATATATCACAATGATACTAATTAAACAATACATCAATGACTTTCTAAAAAGATCTGGTGGTTATATTTTTATTAGTACAATCGTTTCTCGTTTTTCTTCATTTTTAGCCTCTTGGTTTGCGGTACAGTTTATTCCTAATAAAGAACTTGGTGTGGTACTATTTTCATACAATATAATTTTGTTTGTAATACCATTCACAGATTTTGGTTTAAACCAAAGCTTAATACGATATGGAACTTTATTAAAAAACATTCAAGAAAAAAACAGTTTATTTATATATGTTTTTCAGAAAGGTTTTTTTATAGCTACAATTATGACCATTTCGATTGTTTGTATCGGATTTTTATATCCTTTTGAGTTTGAAAACACTGGGTTTTATTTAGCACTGCTATCTTTACATCTAATTCCGTTATTTATCATAGAACTAATAAAAATTCAATTTAGGTTACTGCATCTAAACAAACAATTTTCTTTAGTTGATATGACTTATAATTGCATTCTACTTGTTTTTGTAATCTTTTTCAGTTTTTATTTTAAAGAAATTGGATACATTCTTGCAATCATATTCGCACCATTAATGACCATTTTATTTTTCTTAAAAAAATTACGTATCAATATTTTACAAAAAGTAAAGTTAGAAATTACCAATTTTAAATTTTGGAAATATGGATTTTATTCTGGTTTAACAAGTATAGTTTCTAATATGCTTTTTATAATCGATATATTTTTGATAGGGTATTTATTGAAGGATTCAGAACTCGTGACTAGTTATAGATATGTGTCTATTATTCCAATAAGCATTCTTTTTTTACCCAGAATGTTTATGGCTGCCGATTTTGTAACTTTTACAGAAAATATAAAAACAAAAAAATACATCTTTAAGTACATCAAAAGTTACATGGTATTATTTACAATCGTGAGTTTGTTTTTTGTAAGTTTTTTCTATTACTTTTCTGACGAAACCCTGAATTTATTTAACAGTAGTTTTTCAAAATATAGCAATAGCTTTAAAATACTACTTCTGGGTATTTGTGGAGTTTTAATTTTTAGAGGTTTGTTTGGTAACTTATTGTGTTCTATTGGAAAAATAGAAGTGAATTATTACCTTTCAAGTATAGCATTACTCATAAACATAGCAGCCAATTATTATTTAATACCCAAGTACGGAATTTTTGGAGCAGCCATTACAACTGCAAGTTTGATGTGGTTTACAGGCATTTTTTCTTGTATTTGTTTTTTTTATCTATACAAAAAATTTTTAAATGAATAAACTAAGAAAAATAACATTGACCTTAAAATTATTGATGCAAAAGCCAAGCCTTATCAATTTAATTATTGATAGTAGCCAAAGATGGCAATTTTTGCTCGAAAAAAAACATCCCAATAAAACACAATTACCCGTCGTAAATATTGACGACTTGATTCCTGATTTTGATGAAACATTAACTACATTTACCTTTTTAGGTGGTGGTTCTTTACCAACAGATATCATGCTTTTGAGAGCATTATGCAAACAAAAAAAGGAATCTAGCTATTTTGAAATTGGCACTTGGAGAGGTGAAAGTGTTATAAATGTTGCTGATGTAACCAAAGATTGTTACACTCTAAATCTCTCTAGCGAAGAAATTCAAGAATTAGGATTGCCAAAAAAATATATAGATTTACATGGAATTCTTTCAAAGCAACATAAAAATATTATTCATTTAACAGGAAATTCTTTAACGTATGATTTTAAAATACTGAACAAAAAGTTTGATGTTATATTTATTGATGGAAATCATTCTTATAAGTTTGTAAAAAATGATACCGAAAAAGTTTTTAAACATCTTGTAAAAGAAGACTCTATAGTAGTTTGGCATGACTATGCTTACAACCCAGAAATGACAAGACCAGAAGTTTTATGCGGCATTTTAGATGGCATTCCCGACAAATACAAGGAAAATTTATATCATGTTTCTAATACTATATGTGCTATTTATACCTCTAAATTTATAAATTCTTATAAAATTGATTTACCTATACAACCCGAAAAAGTTTTTGAACTAAAGTGTAAAATAAGAAATTTAAATAGTTAAAATTTAAAAATATTTCTTTCTAAAATATAAAAACACTCTTTTTCTGCTCCAAAACTATTATAAAAAATTGCCATATTTGGTAAATTTCCTCCTTCAAAATCAAAAACTAGTGAGGAGTTTTTGTTTGTTTTTATCATATAATCAATCAAATAACTTGCTGCTTGAAGTTTTCTCCCTTGTTCAGTAAAAGCTGAAAATAAATACACCACTCTTTTTCTTGAGAATAAAAATAAAGCACCCCCTAAGAGAATTTCATCTTTAAAAACACCTACAACTTCTCCTGTATTTTTCCGTAGAATTTGCTCAGAAAGTTTTTGTAATTTTTTTATTGAAAATTCATAATTATAGCGCTCCTTTTGAATATCAATCAAACTTTGAATGACGGTTTCCTCTAAAATCAATTGATTTTTTTCAGCAACATTTATTGCGTGTTTTCTGCCTTTTGAAAAATTTTTTCTCAGCAAATCGTGGTTTTTATTCAATTGCAAAAAAAAATTTTTCTTTATTTGTTGACCTATCAAGATATTTTGAGAATTCATAGCGAGCGTAACTTTCAAAAATTGAAAAGGTATCTTTTTAATAAATTGTTTTTGAGTTTCTTCTGAAATTGCTTCGATTGAAAAAATACCCAATTGTTGACAAAAAGGAGGTTGTGTCACATATTTAAAACCAAATTTTCTTTTCCAAGGAATGGGCATCACAGCTTCATAATCATTCAAAACCAACACATCCCAATGGTCTGCAACAATATCCAAATACCAAGAAAAAGCATAAACCCTCGATTGTAAGGATTTTTTAATACAATCATCATACTTTTTTAAGTCCAATAATTTTCTAGAGACGTGTTGAATCATTTAATGTGTAGCAATTTTTAACATGGATTCATACAAGCGTTTCCAACCATTCCATCGCAAATAATCGCTCAAACTTTCGTTGTGAAATAACGTAATAAATGTTCCTTCAACGGCTTTTACTTCATCTTTCAGTTCTTTAATTTTTCCTAAAGACTGCTTTGGTGTCAGTTTCAAATAATCGTTCAAAGTAGTATCCATTATTGCAAATGGAAAGACTTTTAAAGGTGTTTGAATTTCAAAATCCAAATCATAAAAATAAAAAGGCGTGCAAGTACTTGCTCTAAAACCCACATGACTTGCATAGCCCATTGAATAATCTTCTTCGATTTCTAAATCAATCAAACTTTGATAGGTTTCTGGCAAGCTAAAACGCAAATAATGTTGTCTTGATCTTTTCACAGACATATTCGTAATATTCTCCAATCGCTCTTTTTCTTTTTTCAAATGAATCGCGTCTTGCATTGTAAAATAGGAAGGATGTAAACCAACTGTAGCATAGTCAACCATTTCTTTAATTAACAAACGAAATTTTTGTTTTGATGCGGAAACATTGGTATCAAAAGATGTATAATTGCCAATCAAAAAGAAAAAAATAGTTTGAATATTGTGTTCTTTTTTTAAACGCAATAGTTTTTGAAAAGTGTCAAAAGGATCAACTCTAAGGTTTAGCAATACTAAAAGGCGGTAAATAACTTCCAAGATTTTTAAGCTAAAAATGTCTTTGACAAGTCCGCCTACACTTCTCAACAAACTTTTGTGTTTATAAGCAAAAGCATTGTCGATGTCAATGGTAGAAATATATCTATAACTTCTTTTTTGAAAAGGATATTCTTGAAATTGCTCTTGTAGTATTTTCAAAAATTTATATGCCCAAATATCCACCACCGGTTTTTCTAAAAAACGGTATTTATAAGCCAAACTTTGATTGGCTGCATAACGTCCGTGAATGTCTTTTACATGAGGCAAATATTCTTCATAACGTGAAATCAACACAAAGCTTGCTGCAAAAATATCAAAAGGAATGGCAGATTTTTTACTTGTCGAAAAAAAACACGGTATATCATCCCAATTTTGCATACTGATTTCCAAATCATTGACACCTTGTTCAAAAAGTATTTCATGACTTTTGATAAAAAAATCATTGCCCATAGGAGATTTTGTATAGTTTAATTTTGGACCATCATATTTCTCAAATTCCTCAATTTTAACAGTAAAATCCACAGGAATCATTAAAATTCTTGTGAAGATATGTTTAAAAATATAACGAACTCTTGGCGTTATTTTGGAAGTATAAATGAGAAACATTCGTTGGTGGTTAGTTTATGTTTGATGGTTGATTTTTTTAATTATATTTCGTAATTCTTAATTATCAAATAACTCCTTCATCAGCAAAGCTAAAATAGGCATTTTCGGTGATTATCAAATGATCTAAGAGTTTTATATCCAAAGTTGTTCCTGCTTCTTTTATTTTTTTAGTCAAGTGAATATCTGCATCACTTGGTTTTAATTTTCCAGAAGGATGATTGTGACACACAATTATTGCCACTGAAAACAATTCTAAAGCTTGTTTAAAAAGCAACCTTACATCCACAACTGTGGCAGTTAAACCACCTTTACTCACTTGATGTTTTGCCAAAACTTTGTTTGAATTATTTAAAAAAAGTACCCAAAATTCTTCGTGCGCCAAATCTCCAATTATGGGTTGCATGGCATGAAAAACATCTTTACTTGAGGTGATTTTTAGTTTTTCGGTCAAGGCTTCAAATTGTCTTCTTTTGCCCAATTCAAGTGCAGCAATGATATTCACTGCTTTTGCTTCTCCTATTCCTTTGAAAGTCATTAATTTTTCGGCAGATAATTTTGCCAATTCGTTGATATTGCCATTTACTGATTGTAAAATTCTTTGAGACAACGCCACAGCGCTTTCATTTTTACTTCCTGAGCCTATCAAAATGGCAAGCAATTCAGCATCTGACAACACCAATTTCCCTTTGGCTACTAATTTTTCTCGTGGTCTGTCGTCTATTGCCCATGATTTTATCGTAAACTTTTCCATAATTTTTTTTCTAAAAATAAAAAACACAACGAATATAAAACAAAAAACATCCTTTTTTCGATTTACAATCAAGTCTTTATATCTTTGCAAACATATTTTTGATACATTTAAAATGAAAATAATTATTGCAGGTGCAGGAGATGTGGGATTTCATTTAGCAAAATTGCTCTCTTATGAATCTCAAGACACGTATATCATCGATTTTGATGGGGAGCGTTTGGAGTATATCAACAATCATTTGGATGTAATTACCAAAAAAGGAGATGCCACTTCTATCAAATTATTAAAGGAAATAGGTATTGAAAAAGCAGATTTGTTGATTGCCGTGACTGACAGTCAAAATACCAATTTTACGATTTCGGTCATCGGAAAATCTCTAGGGGCGAAGAAAACCATTGCTCGGATTGACAATCCCGAGTTTTTGTGTGAATGTGACGTGGATTTTAAAAAATTAGGTGTCGATTTTATGATTTCACCCCAAGAATTGGCAGCCAACGAAATCAAAATGTTGCTAAACCAAGCTTCTTTTAATGATACGGTTTCTTTTGAAAGTGGCCTTTTTAATGTTTTAGGAGCTACGCTTACCTATAAATCTCCTTTGGTCGATATGACCGTAAAAGACGCAAGACAACGTTTTATTTCTGTGGACTATATCGTCATTGCCATCAAAAGAGAAAATGTTGCACAAACCATCATACCTAGGGGTAATACTACTTTTGAACTGCATGACCAAGTCTATTTTTCAGTACCAAATTACAGTATGAAAAATTTGTATCCCATTTTAGGTAAAGAACAATTCAATATCAAAAATGTGATGATTTTGGGGGGTAGTAGTATTGGCGAAAAAACAGCAAGAAACCTAACAAAAGACCATTTTAATGTTAAATTAATCGAAAAAAACAAGGAAAAAGCTGCTGCACTTGCCGAAGAATTGAGTGATACTTTGGTCATCAATGGTGACGGACGAAACTTGGAATTATTAGAAGAAGAAAATATTCGTCAAACAGATGCCTTTATTGCTGTTACCGGAAATTCTGAAACCAATATCATGTCTTGTTTGGTAGCAAAATCAAAAGGGGTGAAAAAAACCATCGCTTTGGTTGAAAATATGGATTATATCGATATTTCTCAAACCATTGGTATTCAATCGTTGATCAACAAAAAACTAATTGCTGCAAGCAATATTTTTAAACACATCCGAAAAGGCGAAATTTTAGAGCTAGCCAACCTCCACAATATTGATGCTGAAGTATTTGAATTTGAAGTGCCCGAAGGCGCAAAAGTCACCGAAAAACCCATCAAAGATTTGCGTTTTCCTAGAGAAGCCGTTTTTGGAGGTGTCATCAGAAATGGCAAACCACTGATGTCATTTGGAGATATGCAAATTCTTGCAGGTGACAAAGTGATTGTGTTTTGCTTGCCCGAAGCCGTAGAAACTGTTGAAAGTTTATTCAAATAACATGGGGGCACTCAATCTAAAAATTATTTATCGTTTTTTGGGAATCACTGCCATTTTAAACGGTTTTTTTATGTTTATTTCATTTCCGTTTAGTTTTTTTAATGACGAAAAAGAGGCTTGGGGAATTTTGAATGCAGGAATTATCACTGTTTTTATTGGATTGCTATTGTTATTATTCAACAATCCAAAAAATACCAATATCCAAAAAAAAGAAGGATATCTCATTGTAACTTTAGGTTGGCTCACACTCACTTTTACAGGGATGTTACCTTATCTTTTATCTGGTGCCATTCCCAATCTTGCCAATGCAGTTTTTGAAACCATTTCAGGATATTCAACAACAGGTGCCTCTATTTTATCAGACATTGATGGCACTTCCAAAGGAATTCTTTTTTGGAGAAGTGCCACTCATTGGATTGGTGGCATGGGAATTATCGTTTTAACCATTGCTATTTTACCGCTTTTAGGAATTGGCGGCATGCAACTTTTCATGGCAGAAGCGCCTGGTCCTTCTGCGGACAAGTTGCATCCAAGAATTACTGATACTGCAAAAAGATTGTATTTGATTTATGTAACACTCACCTTTGCCGAGTTTTTTTTATTGAAACTCGCTGGTATGACCTGGTTTGACGCCATCAATCATGCCATGGCAACCATGAGCACAGGCGGGTTTTCAACCAAAACAGATAGTGTTGCGTTTTATAACGGAAACCCTTGGATACAATACATTATCATCTTTTTTATGATAGTGGCAGGCACCAATTTTGTCTTGTCCTATTATGCCTTGAAAGGAAAAGTTCGAAAGGTTTTTCAGAGTGAAGAGTTCAACTATTATTTCTTCGGTATTTTGGGCGTAACTGCCATTGTTACCCTTCTTATCTTGTTTTTTCAAGACCCAAATTTAAAAACAGTTTTGGCACATCCTGAAATCTATGGAAAAACCGAAAGTGCCTTTAGGCATGCTCTTTTTATGGTAACATCCGTGGTTACCACTACAGGATTTGTATCGGCAGATTATACCATGTGGAATTATTTCGCCACCGGAATTTTCTTCGCCTTGTTTTTTACAGGAGGCTCAGCAGGCTCCACTAGTGGTGGCGTAAAAGTGGTGAGGCATATTATCATGCTAAAAAACAGTTTTTTAGAATTCAAAAAAGCACTGCATCCCAATGCGATTATCCCTGTGCGTTATGATGGCAAATCCGTAAATCAGCAAATTGTTTTTAACATTTTGTCGTTTTTTATCATTTACATGCTTATTTTCATCTTAGCTTCAGTGACATTGACTTTTTTTGGACTGGATTTCATGTCTGCCTTGGGAGCATCAGCTTCTTGTTTGGGGAATATTGGTCCCGCCATTGGCTCTCTAAGCCCTGTTGACAATTACAATCATTTGTCAGATGCCGCAAAATATTTTTGCTCTTTTTTGATGTTGATTGGGCGTTTGGAGCTTTTTACAGTACTAATTTTGTTTACGCCTTTCTTTTGGAGTAAGAGTTAGTTTTTTTATTGATTTCGATTGTTACTTTTTTTGCAAAATCTGACGTTTTTAGGTTGAAAAATTTATACAAACACATTTTTGATGTGATATATCGGATTCATTTCACTCTTTTCAAATCTTAACATCTTTAATTTTTAAGAATACAGTAAATTTTTACCTATTATTTTTTAGTAAATGAATTAAAGATACCCTATTTTAAGAGAAGGTTATCTTAGTGTTAAATGGTTTTTTGAGCTTTTTTTTACTGAGTATTGTGTATATTTTTACTCAAAAATAAACAAATTATGAAACACAAAAACATTTTAAAAATTGCTTTGCTATTTTTAGCAATTTTATCATCTCAAATTTCAAAAGCACAAACTACAATTTTTAACGAAGCTGGCGGTGGTGCTGTACCTTCTGGATGGACAGTAAATAATGTAGTTACTACTAATCTTTTTGATAGAACATCATACTGGTTATTAGATGCTGGTAATCCATCAGATAACGTGATAACTAGTTCATATGATTTATCTAGTTATGGAAGTGCAACTTTATCTGTTAATATTACTTCTTTTGGTTCAGGAACACATAGAGAGCTTAAAGTGGAAATATCTACAAACGGTGGGGTTGACTTTACTCAAAGTTATTTGACAAACATAACAACAGGCTCTTATGTAACACAAACAATAAATATTACAACAATAAGTGCTAATACCGTTATAAGACTGTCAAATAATGGTGCAACTGGAAGAGGAATTAGAATGCAAAATTTAAAATTGGATGTTATATCAACAGATCCAACAGTTGGTTTTGATTCAGCAACAAGCACCGAAAATGAAACCAATGCAACATTCACTGCTAATATTCCAGTTACCATGACTAGCTATGCTGCTCCTGTAACCGTGAGTGCAACTGTTATTGGAGGAACTGCTGAGGCTGGTGATTATACTTTAAACACTTCTTCTTTAACTTTCAATGCAAATGGGACATTAAATGTTTCTTTAGATATCAATCCTGATGCTGATTTTGACAATGAGACAGTGATTATTGAAATTGCAGTTACTGCTGGAACCGCAACATTAGGAACAAGCCAACATACAATAACTATTATTGATGATGAATTAGCACCAACAGTAGGTTTTGACTCTGCAACAAGCACCGAAAATGAAACGGATGTTACTTTTACAAGTGCAAACATTCCAATTACTGTGGCTAATTATTTAGGCCAACAAATAAATATCAATGTTTCAGTTACTGGTGGTACTGCTGAAGTGGGTGATTATACATTTACTTCACCAACAGCATTATCTTTCACAGCAAACGGCACTCAAAACATCACAGTTGACATCAATGATGATGCTGATACTGATAATGAAACGATCATCTTTACAATTACTGAAACAATTGCTGTGACTGGATTGGTGATTTCACAAGCTACACATACTTTGACTATTGTAGATGATGAAGCACCAGCTTCTTACTCAGGTGTTGGTTCTTTTGTGAAAATTACTGATGTTTCTGAAATTGTTGATGATTCATACTATGTACTCGTTGATGAAACTCAAGAACTTTTCGCAATGAATAATACTTATGTTAATTCAACTTATTTAGATAAAACAGATGTTACTCCAGCCTCAAATACTCTTACAGACCCAGCTACATCAATTGTTTGGGAAATAAAAACAAATGGTGGTGGAAAATCAATTTTTAATGCAGCATCATCAAAATATGTGTCATATACAGGAAGTGGTAATAACATTCAGATTGTTGATGAAGTAACAACTGATAACCAAAGATGGACAATAGCTTTCGTTACGGATGAATTTCAAATAAGCAACCTTGCTTTAACTACTAGAAGATTACAATATAATTCAGGATCTCCAAGATTTGCAGCTTATACGGGTTCACAAAGAGATATATCAATTTACAAAATAGTTACTTCAACTACTTGGACAGGTAATGTTGATACAGATTGGGCAACAGCTGGAAACTGGAGTGACGGAGTACCAACAGTATCTAAAAATGCAATAATTCCTGACGTTACAAATGCTCCAATCATTGGTGCTTCAACAAATGCTATTGTTTTTAACTTATCGGTTTCTGAGCCTAATGGAATAGTTATCAATTCAGGTGGTTCATTAATCGTAAACGGAACTTCAACAGGAAATGTAACGTATACTAGAAACTTACCTTCAGATAATTGGTATTTGGTTTCTAGTCCAGTAGTTGGTCAAGTGTATAATAATGATTATGTAACTGCAAACGGTATTGCTTCTGGTACTGAAAATCCTAATAACAGGGGGATTGGAATCTATGAAACAGGTTCTGATAATTGGTCTTATTTACAGGTAAATGGTGCAGGAACTTTCAATCCTGGCCAAGGATATTCTGTAAAAAGAACTGTTGCTGGTGATATTTCTTTTACAGGAACTATCAATACATCCGATGTTTCTTTATCACTTGTTACTGGAGGAAGAGGAGGCATCAACTTAGTAGGAAATCCTTATACTTCGTATATCAATAGTGCTACTTTTACCTCTACTAATAATGGCAATTTAAACACTAGAAGCATTTGGATTTGGAACCAAGGTATTGGAAAATATGATGTAAAACCTACCGATGTTGAGTCATATATTATTGCTCCTGCACAAGGATTTTTTGTGAAAGGTAAAAGTGCAAACAATATTGTTTTCACAAAAGCAAACCAAACAAATAATGCTGATACTTTCCAAAAAACATCTAATACCGTTGTTAACTTATTTATGACAGATGGTTCGGTAAACAGATATGCGAAGGTTTATTTTGTACCCAATGCTACCACAGGATATGATAATGGTTATGATGGTGAAACATTTGTTGGTATTGAAGACCCTTTTGATGTTTTCACAAATTTATTGACAGACAATGAGGGTAAAAAATACCAAGTACAATCACTACCAAACTCAGATTATGAAAACATGGTGGTTCCTGTTGGAATTAGTGCAACCGCTGGTAAAGAAATCATATTCACTGCAGAAGCATTGAATTTGCCAGAAGGTATAAAAGTATTTTTAGAAGACAGATTAACGAACACAATGACTCGTTTAGACG